>Ga0209596_1002570_pt1 | contig 14936 bp, 19 predicted proteins | sample M_130807_MF_Meta_FD_187314 | JGI IMG/M metagenome (GOLD analysis project Ga0209596, IMG submission 187314) | Freshwater microbial communities from Lake Montjoie, Canada to study carbon cycling - M_130807_MF_MetaG (SPAdes) (version 2) | ecosystem: Environmental > Aquatic > Freshwater > Lake... | reverse complement strand
TCTCGCAGGCGGTGTCGTAGGCGACATCCGCGTCCGAGATGTACTCGATGTGCCGCACGATGCCGTCGAATATCTCAGCGACCTCAACGTTGGCCTTGTCGTCCACTGGGATGACCTTGCCGCTGGGCCGGTTCTGCCGCTGGTCGTTGGTGACCTGCTTGACGTGCTGGGGCAGTTTGTTGATCGTCAGGCATGGCCTGGCGTTGATTGTCTGCCCTTGGACGCTGCCTCGCGTTGCCAGCACATCCGCCGGCCATTGCCACTGGTTGTCAGGGCTTCCTGCGGCGAAGCGCAGGTCGTCTAGTTCATCTTCGCGGGACTCGCTGTAGGCCGATACAGCCATCGTAAAGCGGTTACGCATTGTGTTCAGATCGTCGGCGTTGCCGCCGGCGACTGACTTAGCCGCTTTGATGTCAGACTGCACTATGATCCCATCCAGCTAGTTAGGACGCCTTGCGGCGCGTAGGTTCTGCGCGGCGACTTGTCCACATACTCCCGGTGCGCCACTGGGAACGCGAACGTCACCGCCAGCGCGTCAGCAGCATCAGGACTGGCAAGACCTCTTGAGCGCATTTCCTTCTTGCCTTCTAAGAAGATTGTACCGCTAGAGTTAGGCTTCTTGGTCGGCCCCACTAGGTCTGCCTTGAGTTGCCGATCCTCGGGTATGGATGCGCTTCGCAGCCAGTCCTTCATCGTGCCCCACATCTCAGCCCGCTTGTTGCCCCACATTACCGAGTTTTTGGCCTTCCAGCCAAAGTTCACTCCGCGTACCTTATACCGTTGTTCGTTCAGTCTGTCAAGTATACCGTACCCTAGCCCGCCTTCGTCAATCACCGTCAACACCGGTTTGAACTCCTCAATGGCGTCGATCACCCGACCGACGATGGTCATGGTGTCCTCGCCCGAGTACCGCTTGATGCTTACGATGTCCCGGCCTTGGCGCACCAGTATGACCGTCGAGTCAGCGCCGCCCCGTGCCGGGTCGATCCCTATGACCACTGGCGCCGAACTGTCCTTGTACCGTGGCCGCTTCATCGCCTCATCCACCACCGTCGGGCTGATGAACTGGTCCTCGCCTGCGCTGGGGAACTCACCGTACACCTCCACCTTAGCCTGCGGCGAGTCCGCGCCATACTCCGCGATGATCTGGTCGTAGACCGCCTTGTCGGTATCCTCGACTGTCCTAGCGTCGACGTTGCGGGCGTTCCAGAACGCCCGTTTGGCGTTGAAACACTCAAAGAAGTAGCCTTCGTTTCTTCTGGGGTTGCTGAAGGCGAACCAGTACCTGTCGGGCGTGTTCTCTGTGAAGAACCCCGCCCCCACTTCCCATATTGGGTTTGGTATGCCGCTGCTCTCGTCAAAGATCAGCATCATCCCGTCCTGGTTGTGGACGCCCGCGTAGCTGTCAGGGTTCTCGGCTGACCACAGCTTGCCCTCTGCGGCCCAGTAGCGCGTGCCTTTCTTCAGGTCACGCTCGACCAGTTCAGTGATCCACTTCGCTGGCACCAGCTTGGTGGCGCTCACTTCCCACCAGTGCGAGTGCATCGCCATCGCCGCCCACTTGGTCAGTTCTGCCCAGGTCACCGACCGCAGTTGGTTCTCCGAGTTGGCGCTGACCACTACGCTCCCGCCGATGCGCGTGGTGAGCATCCACAGCACCAGCCAAGATACTAGGGCGCTCTTGCCAATACCCCGACCGGAGGAGACCGCTTCCCGTAGGGTGTCCATCTGGACCTTCCCCTTGTTTCGCTGGATGTGCGCCTTGATGTCGTTGAGCACCTCGCGTTGCCATTTGCGCGGGCCTTTGAAGTTGGCCAGCGGGGTGTTCTTCTGCCCCCAGGGAAACACGAACCGCACGAACGCTTCGGGGTCATCCGCAAGCGCGGGTGACCATAACTCGACCATCAGGCGCTGCTCTTCAGCGGAGTTGTATATTGGGAGTTGCATCTTCGACGTAGGTTAGGCGAGCACGGGCTTCTTCCAGCGCGGTGATGACGCTGATCTTCTGATAGACATCAACGCTGATCTCTTGCTTGGCAGTCCAACCGTGGACATGCTGAAGGATTGCCAGGCTGGCCTTGGCGTCGCCGTTCATCGACGCTTCGGACAGTTTGCCTGCATGCGCCATCTCAGCGTCGGCTTTGCCTTTTTGCGCCGCCATCTCGGCGATGGGGTCTAGCTGACACAGCCGCCTGTATTCAACTGGCAGCATGCCGGAGGCCAGAGCCAAACTGTCGCCTTTTAGGCCCAAGCGCGCTGCATCGTAAATCTGTTGCAGTCGCGCCTCAGTCGCCCTGATCTCCCTAATTTCTAGCGGTAGGGATTTCATGCGCGGGAGTGTATCAGGTTTGTCGCTACGAAGGGTGTTGCAGCGTGGGCCATGAAAAAATTTTGTTCGCGGACCCTTCGCCAGCGTGACCGGCCGGCGGCGGGCCCTACCCCCCCCTCTCGAATGCTGCACTGCAACATGCCGGCGGGGGTCATGTGGCGCAGCCCACCGGGTCGCATGCCGGCGGCGGCGGCGGCGGCGGCGGCCGGCGGCGGTTGTCCAGGCCAGCGGCCCGTGGGCAACCGTGGGTCATGTCCACCAAGTCGCATGTCGGCCGCATGCCTGCAGCCGGCAGCCATCCGGCGACGGCCGTGGGCAACCGTGGGTCATGTCCACCAAGTCGCATGCGGGTTTTTAGCCGCGAGCTGTTGGCGCGGGGGGGTTTTGTGTGGGCAACGGTGTGGGCAACGGTGTGGGCAACGGTGTGGGCTAGGTTTTGCAGTGCTGACGCCCGGTGTGGGCGCTTTGGGCTATCCACGCGCGGCACACCCCATATACAGCACTAACAGTTGCATATACAACTATCATTTCCTAGGTTTGAACAACAGATGACCCACATGACCCACCCATAGGGGCGCAGCCCTACCCACGACACGCCCACGCCATCGCCCACGCCATCGCCCACCGCGTTACCAGGGCGAATGCCCCTACAGTTGCAAGGGTTGCAATGAACCGTGTTACATTCCCTACATGTCGACGCAATCCCGCAGCGACGCAACAGGAGGAGAGCAACATGCACAGCATCTGGGAAGACATCGAAATGTGGGCGCTTTGCAGCTTGATGGGCGCTATCTGCATCTGCATGATCGCCGCGCTGGCCGGCTTCTGATCATCAACCCGACGCGGCCACCGGCCGCGTCACTAGTAGAGTACACAAAAATGGCAACAGATTTCATCGGGTTCATCGCGTACGAAGGCCCGTCCATCATTGACGGGCAACCCATTGTCGTCATCATCAACCGCATCGACGCGGATTCTGAAAACGCGAAAACGGGCGCGCTTGCGCAGTCGTTCATCATCCGGTCCGACGTGCCCCCGACCGAAGCGCTGAAAACGGGCGACGACGAAAGCGTGTGCGGCGACTGCAAGCACCGACCGTCATTGATAGCTCAAGCCGTCGCCGAAGGCCTCAAACCCGAAGCGCCATGCTACGTCAACGTAGGGCGCAGCGTGCGCAGCGTTTATGACGCATATAAACGCGGGCGCTATGTCAAAGCGCCGTTAGAGACGATCGCGCTTGCGCTTGCGGGCAAGAATCTGCGCTTGGGTACTTATGGTGACCCAGCTGCGGCGCCGGCCGTTGTCTGGCATCGCCTAATCCGGTACTGCGCCGATTGGGTTGGATACAGCCATCAATGGCGCAACATCGTCGCATCCGACTGGGCGGGCATGCTCATGGCCAGCGTCGACAACGAGCAAGAATATGAGGATGCGAAAGCGCGCGGTTGGCGCACATTCCGCGTTGCGTTGAACGAAGACAAGGCGCCGACTGAAGCGCGCTGTCCGGCATCGAAGGAGATGGGCCAGAAAACGACATGTAACGCATGCTTGCTTTGCTCAGGCACCAGCAAGCGCGCAAAGGACATTGTGATCATCGATCACGCGCTTGGCCACAAGCGCCGCGTTGTGCGCATCGCCACAGTGTGATTTTCAGGGCATGCGCCTGTAGTGCATGCCCGGACAATCCGGTCCGACTAGAAGGTCAACTATGAATATGCTTACTTACGCTGACATTATTTTTTCCATCGCGCTCGGCATCGCTGGCGCGTTGTTCCTGTTTTTTGCACTCTAAGGGTAAACCATGATCCGCATCAGATACACCACAAGCGTTTTCACTGCCGCCGGCTGGCGGTCCGTCACTGTCGCTGCTGACGCTGACCAAATCAGCGCCGGCATGGCCACTGTCACCCGCATAACCGCCATCGATGGTGAGGCGCCCAGTTACGGCATGAGTCGAACCGGGGCGAGGCGCCAGCAGTACAACGGGCAGGCCATCGCGAAACGTGAAATTGGCGCCCGGAAGCGTTTGTCAGCCTGCGCCATTGCAGGGACTGCAACATGACCCGCTCATTCCACCACGACGGTGCACGCTACACCATCGGCGAATGCGCGACCGTCAACGGGCTGCGCCGCATCCAGTGGGAGCAATGGCGCCTCATGTCAGGCGCCTATACCCTGACCCGCCGCGCATGGTTGCCGACCCGCTCGACCCGTCGCCTCATCATTCAAACCCTTTCGGAGATCGTATGATTTACATGAGAATCAGCCCTTGTTCGTGGATGTATAAAAACTACGGGCTACAAATTGGTCTATCGTTGACGCCTGATGCGTGTAACGCGGAAACCATTTTTGTCAACCGCAAAGGGATCGACTGCGAAAGCATGCCACGCGCCGAAATGCGGATACTTGCGCAAGCGATGGCCGACCAGTGGGAAGCCGTTAACGGCGAGTCTACGTTGCAGTCTAAGGTCATCGAATCCCGCGCAGAGTCGGCACGGTTTGCCCTTGAGTGGGCAAAGGAAGAGAAAAAGGAAGCCGCCGCCCGTCAGCGGCGCGTCACCAAGTACCGTAAGCAAGGCTACACGCACCGGCTTGCCGGGTGGATTCACCCGCAGTCGGGCGACGATTACCCTGTTGAGTTCTACACCGTTGGCGCGCCTGACGTTGCGCGCCTGTTGGCGCGCTGCACGGTCAAAACGGATTTCACCATATGCGCGTTCTAATTGCTTGCGAGTACAGCGGGACGGTACGCGATGCGTTCATCGCGCAGGGGCATGACGCAATGTCATGCGACCTGCTACCGACCGACCGACCGGGCCCGCACTATCAGGGCGACATTGTCGACATTCTGCGCGACGACTGGGACCTGATGATCGCGCATCCACCTTGCACGCATCTGGCTGTCTCTGGCGCCAAGCATTTCGCGGCCAAACAAGTTGACGGTCGGCAGGCGGCTGCGCTCGACTTCGTGCAGTTGCTGATGGATGCGCCTATCCCGAGGATATGCATTGAGAACCCCGTTAGCATCATTAGCACCAAGATACGCAAGCCCGATCAAATCATCCAACCGTGGATGTTTGGACATGAAGCGACGAAAACGACCTGCTTATGGCTCAAGGGGCTGCCGCCATTGGTGCCGACCAATATTGTCGGCAAAGGCGCGCGGCACGTCACCAAGAGCGGCAAGAGCCTACCGCAGTGGTACAACTTGCCGCCCAGCGCCGACCGCTGGAAGATACGCAGCGCCACGTTTCAGGGCATCGCCGACGCGATGGCGGCGCAGTGGTAACGGCGTTGCTTGTCGGCTTGCTCGCTCTATTACTCGCCGCGTTGCTAGACCTCTAACCCGCCGCTGGCGGGTTTTTTACTACCCGCAAGCCGACCTCTAGCGGCGCCTCACCATGTCGCGCAATTGCGACTTGCTGTACTTCGGGGACATGTCGGCGGCGACGAATATCTGCCGCTTGGTGGCATGCTCCCGCGAATGCACGCGGCCCATATCCTGCCACCCAGCTTCGTTCAGGGCATGCATCAGCGCGCTGGGATGGATCCGGTGCTGCCCTGGCTGCGTCAGCGCGTCGCAAATAGAGTGCCAAGGCCCGGCCAGCACGCCCAGCGCGAACACATCCTGCCGCGCCTCGATGAGCAACTGCAGATACTCTTCATGCGCTGACCGGCCACGCTCGACCATGATGGCCTTCGCCTCGGTCATTGGTGGCGACGCGCCTGGCAGGAACGCCGACACGTCACGCGACGCCAAATACCCGGCGACGATTGCGTTGCCGCCCGATTCGTACCACTGCCACATCGACGCGCCTTCGGCGTCAGTCATGCGGGGCGCGTCCGACCATACGCAAAACCAACGCCTATCATTCGACGGTATCGAGATGGCTGCGCGCTCGTTTGAAAAGCAAAGCACCCATATGCGGTTCAGCGCGTTGTAGGGGTGCAAGCCCTTGCGGTTGACGGGCAGGTATTCCGGCGGCGCTGCAATGATGGGCTTGAGGACGTTCTCCATCGCCCTACGGTCTCGCGCCTCCGCCTGGCGCAGCTCGTTGATCACCATCACCTCGGCCTCCAGCGCATAACCCCACGAGCTGGACAGCTCTTCGTTCTTGACGATGGATACGTTCGACCTTCCAATGGCCCACAGGAACGGCGCGTAGAGCGTGTCCTTCCCACTACCGGGTAGACCGCCATGCAAAACGGCGTGGTTGATTTTCCTGTCAGCATGTTGCAGCTTATACGCAAGGACATCTAAGACATGCTCGCGCTCAAACTGTTCGGGTATAAGCCGCTCGACATGCTCAAGCCACCGGGACGCATCGCCCTGCGCCGTTGCTGGCCTGGCGTCGCGCCAACGGTTGCCAAAAACGGCGCCATCCATCGTTGCTAGGACTGACTCACCAGCGGCATAGGTGACGCCTTGCAGCGTACGGGCGCCCTTGGCCTGACGGTTCTCATCGTAGCAAACCGACGCGGTCACTTTGGCCGTCCCATGCACCGTCTTGCACGGTATATGCGCGAAAACCGCGTTGAACGCTTTGCGCATAATCTCGCGGCGTTCCATCATATCGAAGTATGCGTCATCGCTCATAATATAAGCGAACCGTTCGTACCATTCCGCTTTCTCCAACCGGCCCATTTCTTTGCGGTTGACCTCTCGGATGATCTCGACCGTCTCATCAGGGAAAGCCGCAGTGGGTGCGATCTTGCCCAGCGCGCCGGCCATGACCGTCGCCAGCAGTTCATCGCGCAAACCGTGCTGGTGGTCAGGCCCGCCCTGTTCGGCCACCCACGCAAGGTAGCGCGCAGAGTTCCAGTCGTCAACGCAATGGCCATGAAAGCAGGTGTAGGCTCGCGAAACGGGCCTGTAGCGGCCCATCGCGTTACCGTCGGTATGCTCGGCTGCATTGGGGCAAACGACGCCGCACCAGCCCTCGCCGTTGGCATTCTCCAACAAGTCGCCGCGCTCCGCGATCCACGCCAGTACGTCATCATCGCCATCGTCGGCCAAGCCGACCGGGCGCATTGTGGCGGTATCGGCCACGCCTGGCGTGACGCCCAGCGCGGCGCAGATATCGCCCACGCTGTACTCGCGGCCTGGCGTGAACTCAGTCAAGACGGAAGCAAACCCGTTTTTCTGGTTGATCGAGCCTGGCAACCGGAAATTGCGCACCGGGTTGCAGGCGCCGGGGTCGGTGTAGCCGGCGGCAGCGATGGCCTTGATCGCTGCTGAAAACTCGCCGACCGTTGGCTGCTCGTTGAACGCATACCCATACTGGAAGTTTCCCGGCGACGTCTCCATAATCCATGTCGGCGGCAGCGGCGGCAGCTTACTCTTGGTGCCAATATCGTCCAGCATCATCGCCAGACAATGAGTGCAGTTAGACGCAGATGCCGACACTCGACCATCGACGAATCTCGACACTATGAAACTGCCGGTGTTGCAGTACCACGACGCCTCGCCGCGCCACTTATTTGGTAGATATGCCGGCCAAGTGTTGTCTTTCTGCTTAACAACCAGCGCAGTTTCACCCTCAACTGCCAAAGATGCGATATAGTTCAGCACGTAGAAAACTCCTTTTAGGGCGCCTTGCAGGGCGCCCTTTTTTTCACTTGGTTGCAACAAGACCCAGCTTATGCAGCTTGCGGTCGGCCATGTTTTCTTTCGCCGTTCCGTAGGTCAAATTACTGACCCGGTTGTTAAACTTGTCGCCGTCTAGGTGTCGAATTTCACAACGTCCTTCGATCGCAGGGCGGCGCCCTGCAAAAGCCAACAACACCAACTCGTGGACATACGCCGTCTTAGTGACGCCTGCCCGCGCAAGTTTGACGCTTAGATACGCGCCAGACACAAACAACTTCAAGTCGCGCCCCGTGTAAGTCATACCCTTGTACTTGCCGTACGGGACAAACCGCGTCAACGAACGGGCATTGCCAAAGTTGCTGACTTCATAGAAGCCTTCGTAACCGGGCACTGAAGTCCACATTTCCATATCATCCCTTTCCATATCTCGACATCACCTTGATGTCCACCTTTAACGGCAGGTCAGATGCCCATGCGGGCGGGGTACACATCACCTGGCGCAGCGCAGCTACGTCAGGCGAAGCGGTCTCTACAATTAATTCGTCATGGACTGTCATGACAACATCCTCGACTTGGCGCAGCGAGTGCCGCAGCAGATCGTTGGCCACGGCCTGACAGACGTTCTCTGCCGCCAGGCCGCTCCAGAGACGCGCTCGGGGCCACTCAGTCGCGCCCTGGGCGGGTTTCCACGCGCACTTGGCATAGGACACACCGTCAGGCTCAAAGCGCGCATAGGGGTAGCATAGTACTCTGCCCGACGGCAGCGCGTACCAAAGGTGGACACCGTCAAACAGATAGAAAACGCGGCCAGCGGCGAACTCCTGATGGGGGTTGCGCATGGCTCGCATGTAGGCCGACTCCAGCGCCTGCCAGTACCGCACCGCCCATTGGTTGGCGCGCCGCCAAGCGTCCACCGTGCGCTTCGCAGCGGCCTCGGGCAAGTGCACACCATAAGCCCTGCCCATAGCGGCGAACGCACCCACGCCGCCGCCGTAGCCGCAGGCGAGCACTGCCACCTTGCCGATCTGGCGCATGTCAGGCGTGACGTCAGGCGTCTTGAAGATAGCGGCAGCGGTCAGAACGTAGATGTCTTGGCCGGAGCGGAACACATCGAGCACATCCTCACCAGTGCCGGACAACCACGGGTTGCACCGCGCCTCGATGCCCGACCAGTCGGCCACAACGAACTGCTTGCCGAGTGCGGGTATCAGCGCAGGCCGGAGCATGCTCTTGAGAACATCGGTGACGCGCTTGCCAAACCTCGGCACGATAGCTTGGTCTGCTACCATTGCATCGCGTACCTCCTGCGGCGAGGAGGCACACTTGCGTGTGAAATTGTGGACTTGCAGGCCGTACGACGAAAGCCTGCCCGTCGCAGCGCCGCCGTTGAAAACAAACGCACCGCGCACGCGGTGGTCCTCCTCATCGGCCAACGTCGCCATGCGGGCGAACTTGGCCACCGACGACGCCCATAGATCATCGGCTGACTGGACAACCTCGCGAACGTCGGGGTCGAGATCGTCGCAGGCCAGCAGGTTGGCGCGGACGGTCTTGTCGATGCTGATCTTGTCCTCGACCGTCATCAGCTTTAGCTGCTCAGGCGACACGCGGGCTTGCACCCACTGACGCATACGGGGCGAGCGGACGGACGTCACGGCACCCTGCGTCACCTTGGCGACAGTGTCCTGTATCTCAATCAACTCGGCGCTGGCGTAGCGTACCGCAGAACGTGCTAACTCAACATCGACTAGCACGCCGCGATCATTGATGCGCTCGTTGACATGGTAGTCCAGCAGCTCATCGTCGGACAGCCCGCGCATGCCCTTGCTGATCGCTCGCATGGCGCGGACATCCTGCGCGCAGTAGTCGAACAGTTCAGGCAGCAGCGCGGTGTTATACGGTGGCAGGCAGCACTGGCGCACTAGGTGGCCACCGCGATGGTCTTTGCGCATAGACGCGCCGGCAAAGCGGCCAGCGTCTTCTAGACTGCCTGGCGCACAGTTGGCGCGGGCCTGCGCGGCCGTGCAATAGAACTGCTCTAACGGGTAGTCTTTCTGCAAGACGTACCAAAAGATGAGCCGCTCGAAGGCGGCGTTGTGGGCGCGTATCTGGTGGCCTGTGAAGTCAGGCAGTGGCCCGCCGGTCCACATCTGGACCTCGCCGTCATCGTACGCATATGCCATGCACAGAACCTCTGTGGAGAGGCTCTGCGCATAGTTGTAGACGCCTGCGCTTTTGAGGTCGCAGGCGCTCTTCGTTTCGAAGTCAACCCAGATCACGGATAAGCCTTCTGACTTTAAGCTGCGCAAACTTTGCCTCAACCAGTTCGTCGGGCAAATCTTTTGCAGAAACACCTAACCGTTTGGCAAGATTGTTCCTGCAAATTGTAAGACAACCCTTATCCGTCTTGAAATAATTTTTACTTATAGCGCACCTAGCAGAGCGCGCTTTTTCTGGATTTTCTGCGCGCCACCTATCAGCACTCTCTCGGCTACTTTTTGCTCTTTGTTCTCGTTGTTCTTTGGTAAAATTTTCTCTAACTAGCTTACACTTGGCCTTAAACTCTGGCGTACCTTTAACCTCTGCATACCTCCTAGCAAAATACTCTCGGTCGTATTTTCTCTTGCGCTCTATCTGTTCAGGCGTCATTTTCAATCACCAACTGTTTGCTGTTGAGAAAAATCTCTCTCGCCAACTCAAGCTGTTCAGCCTTGAGGAACTTGCCTGAGATGTTGGCAAGCTCACCAGCAGTCCTGAGATCGACTTGCCCTGCTCTGACTTGCTCATACAAGTCACTCATGTCTTGTTTAATGTCGGATAGTGTTTTCATTTGTTTACCCTACTAGTAGGGGGCGCTACGGCCCCCCCAGTCCTCTTAGGCCCGACGGCGGCGTGTCGGCTCGGTCGACTCCGGAGGTTCTTCTTCGCCTTCCATGCCGATCCAAGACTGCACATCGAACAGCGGCGTGTAAATCTTGCCGTAGCTCTTGTGCTGGTAGAACTCCTTGCCCAACGTCACCACGGGCACCGGCTTGCTCGGATCAGTCTCGACCTGCGCAGCGATCGCCACCGCGATGGTCTGAACGCCGCGCTTGCCGCCGACTGACGTAGACGAATAACGCACTTCCAGACCCTTGTCCTCACCGGTCAAGCACTTGAGCGACATGCCGACCTGCTGCTCCCAGCCCTTCTTGGCGCCAGCAGGCACCGGCCCGTGCTCTGGCAGCGGCTCGGACACCGACGCCATCATCTCACCCAACACTTCACCGTCGCCCCACGCAATCCAGCCGTGGACAAAGGCAAACGGATTGACCGCCCAGGTCGAGCCGGCCTCGGCCTCATCCTGATCGCTGCCAAACACCCAATGACCGGTGCGGTCCATCTTGAGGATGGCCACACCAGGCGCCTCACGCGGCGCGATGGCGCGCAGCGATTGAGCAAGAGATGCAACTGCCGGCAAGCCGGCTGATTTGAATGCTACGAGATTGGACATTACAGTACCTTTTTCAAAAGCTGACCCAGCTGGAGGATGGCAGGCCGGGGGTCGGAGTCCGGTGCCATTGTGTTACCCGACGACACGCTGACAGTGAGACCGTCTGGGAGCTTTTTGAGCTTCTTTTCGGCCACTGCTGGCGAGACCAATGTGGTGACGTCGGGGTCTTTCAGGCCGGCTTCGATCAAGGCAACACGCGCCTTGTCTTCGTCCAGCCATTTTCTTGTGCCGCGCTTGGCGACCAGTTTGTAGCCGGGGATGACCTGGCCATTGTCCAGTGCCCGCTGCGCCAACTCGCGCAAGCCGGTGATCCACCCGTCGAGCAAGTCGGCCTGCTGCAAGTAGATGCCGATCTGCTGCTTGTCCAGCGCGTCGAACTGCACCTTGACGGCGCGGTCGACTGCGCCGGTCAGGATAGGACAGACAGGCTTGGCGGTACACCAGCGGCAGTGCTCGCCGCTCTTCAGCGCCGCGTCAGGCTTGACCGCCTGCTGCACCGCGTCGAACAGTTGGTCTTCGAACCGACTGATACGGGCGCGGGTGGTGACCCAGCGCTTAATCATCGGCGGCTGGATGATGACCAGCTCGACCTCGGTCACGCCTTCAAAAGCCCAAGGCTGGGACCGGCGCGCAGCAGCAGCGTAAAACATCAACTGCATGTTCTCTTCGGCCTCAACGATCACGCCGTCGCCGAATTTCCAGTCAAGGATGATGGCGCGGTTGCCAATCTTGCCCAGCACATCGACGCTACCAAAGACGCCGGGGATAAAGTCGCCGAAGTCAACGCGCACCTCGGCCTTAAACAACATCAACTCGCCTGGGTCAACCTCATCCAGCAGCGCCAAGGCCGGAATGATCTTGTCGTTGTACAGCTCCTCAGAGATGCGCTGCGGCACCTTGCCATCGATGATGGCCGCGATGACATCGTGCAACAGCGTACCCTCGGCGGCGTACTTGCTCTCGACCTGGGGCGGCATCTTGGCCGTCAGGGCGACGGAGCCGGGGCAGTTGATGACCCGGCTGGCGGTGCTCCCGCCGACGATCTTACTGTGCGCTGACATTGTCAGCTTCTTCAGTGAACGTCGCGGTCGGCGTGTAGCTGTACGTCTTGAGGTCTTCCAGATTGAACTGGTCGCCAAACGCGGCGCGGACGTAGTCGGTCAGGATGGTCTTGATGTCTGCTTCGTCTAGGATGATTTTCACTTTACTGTACTCCTTGGTTGATGGAACCTGAACTGTAGCGGACCAAAAAAGACTTGTCAAGAACTTTTTTACTGTGTTACAGTTGTGCCTCACAAGGAGCAGACATGATCACTTTCCAGACCGCCCCCCGAGGGACCGCCACTGTAGCAGACCACAACGCGCAGTCAATGCGCGATCTCTTTGCCGGCCTCAAGCCGCTCAAGCCGACCAAGGTCAAAGCGCACAAACGCAGTTTTCCAAAAATTTTTGGTTCGACCGAGGACTACATCCAGCAGTACTTTGAGTTGAACAGTCATTGGGAGCTTGCGGCTTACGATAAAAATTCCAACCACATCGCGCTGTACCACTCGCTGCCCGACCGCGTTGCGCGTCTCAACCCGGCCGAGCCTGAAGTTGAGGGAAGCTGATGTCGAGCGGCACCTTGTCCGTCTGGTCGAGAAGGCCGGCGGCAAGGCGTACAAGTTCGTCTCGCCAGGCCGCGCAGGCGTGGCCGACCGCTTGGTCGTGCTACCTGGCGGGCGCGTCTGGTTTGTTGAGCTTAAAACGTCGGCAGGGCGCCTGTCCGCGTTGCAGCAGGTCTTCGCGGCCGACATGGCCGCGTTAGGTCAGAACTACACAGTACTCTGGAGTAAAGAAGATGCAACTACGTTCGTATCAGTCCATTGCGGCTGACTTCCTGTACGAGCATGACCGGGCGATGATCCTCGCGCCGGTTGGTGCAGGCAAGACAGCTATCACCCTGACCGCCATGCGCGAGATGCTGCGCGACGGTCACGCCAGTCGGTTCCTCGTGCTGGCGCCTAAGCGCGTGGCTGAACATGTCTGGCTGGAGGAGAAGGCGAAGTGGGCGCCAGAGATTACGATGGCTGTTGCCGTGGGCACGGCCAAACAGCGCGCCGCTGCGCTGCGGGCCGACGTGCAAGTGGTGGTGACCAACTACGAGAACCTGCCCACGGGCGGGTTTGACGCGGTGGTGTTCGATGAGTTGACCAGGCTGAAGAACCCAAGCGGCCAACGGTTCAAGCTGCTGGAGAAGTTCTTGCGCGAGGTCAACATTCGTTGGGGCCTGACCGGCAGCTTCACCAGCAACGGTCTGGAAGATGTCTTCGGCCAGTGCAAGATCATCGACCCGGCGTTGTTGGGCCGCACCAAGGGCGCCTTCCAGCAGCAGTACTTCATGCTGGTCAACAAGGAGTTCAATCAGTGGGAGCCACGCGCCGGGTCGTTGGCGCAGGTGATGGAGCGCATCAAGCCGTCCACGTTCCTGCTTGAGTCGTACACGCTGCCAGACCTGAACGTGGTCGAGGTGCGCTGCTCGATGGACCTGACCAAGTACAAGCAGATGAAGAAGGACATGGTGCTGGAGTTCCCCGATGCCCGTGCCATCGCGGTCAACGCTGGCGTGGTGACGGGCAAACTCCAGCAGATGGCCTCAGGGTTCGTCTACGCCGATGGCGCGCCGCAGTGGATGTCACCACACAAGTTCGACGCGCTGGACGATCTGCTGGCCGAGAATCAACGCGCCAACACGCTGATCGCGTACAACTTCAAGGCTGAACTGGCTGAACTGAAGCGGCGCTACCCGCACGCTCAGACGCTGGACGACGACAACGTCATCGAGCGGTGGAACGCCGGCCTGGTCGAACTGCTACTGGTTCACCCCAAGAGCGCAGGGCATGGGCTGAACCTACAGTACGGCGGTTGCAAGGCGGTGTTCCTGTCGCTGCCCTGGTCGCTGGAACTGTACGAGCAGACCATAGGCCGACTGCACCGCAGCGGCCAGGCGCACCCGGTCTGGGTTTACTTGATGATCACCGACAAGACGGTCGATGAGAAGATTTGGCGCGCACTGCGCGACAAGCGAACGATTTCTGACATAGCAATAGAGGAACTGAAATGAAACTGACCTGGAGAAGCATGCACGAGGTGCTGACGAAACTGTCCGAAGAGGAAGTACTGAAGCTGTTGAAGGAGGAGCAGGCCGGCGCCAACCGCGTCACCATCCTGCTGCGCTTGCATCAGCGGTACTGCGTCCTGCGCCTTGAGCGCGAGCGCATTGTGATCCTGCGCGGAGCGGCAGCGCTGTGAAGAAGCCGCCTAGCATAGGTTGGTGGCCAACTGGTGGCCATAGCCTCAGTTGGTGGGACGGTAAGAACTGGTCCTGGCCTTGCCTCGACACGGACAGCATCCGGCAGGTGACGCGGTACAGCAGCAAGATCGACACCGCGAAGAACGTCAAATGGTATCCACGGCCCGATTGGTGGCCTGAAAGGTCAAAGACATGAGCGATGACGAAGCCGACGATTTGCGCTACTACCGCG
>Ga0209596_1002569_pt1 | contig 14948 bp, 33 predicted proteins | sample M_130807_MF_Meta_FD_187314 | JGI IMG/M metagenome (GOLD analysis project Ga0209596, IMG submission 187314) | Freshwater microbial communities from Lake Montjoie, Canada to study carbon cycling - M_130807_MF_MetaG (SPAdes) (version 2) | ecosystem: Environmental > Aquatic > Freshwater > Lake... | reverse complement strand
TGCAAAAGCAGATATTTCAAAACCTTCTTTTTGAAAGCCTAAAGCAAAACCACCTATACCACTAAACATGTCATATACTTTTAACATCAAACCTCCTTGTAAGAAATATGTATGCGTTTTTCTTACAAAACAATGGGGCTGTTTTTGACACAACCCCATGTCTCGTATGCATTAACGGCATTTCTTTCCACGAAGAATACCTTTAAACCTAGATTGTTTTTGCGGAGCAGCAACAACCTTTGCTTCTGGTTTTTTCTTAGCTTCAACTGCAACAGGTGCAGAAGATGAACAAACACCACCAGAACAATTAGACCTAGAACGAAGTCCAATAGCATTAACAGATTCAGAACCAAAGGCAATCGATGTTGCCAAAAATAGATCAAACATAAAATCTTCCTCCTAAAGAATCCAAAAATTAATCTGGTAACATAACCAGACTCATATTATATTGTTCGTATTAAACAAACAATTATTCAACTTTTGTCATAATATATTTTATAAAGGACTTTTTCAATGATTATTAAAGAAATAGAAAATTTATTAACAAAAGACGATTGTCAAACATTAATAGATTATTCTAAGGCACAACTTAAAAAACTAACAACTATAGGTGAAAACAACAACTATAGAGTTGGAGATGGCACTTGGGTTTTATCTCCAGTAATAGACAGTTCTGGAGTTGATTTAAATAAAAAAATTAAACAAATAGTGCAAGAACACACATCTTTGGCAATAGAAAATCAAGAAGCAATACATATTGTTCATTATGAAATAGGTGGGGAATATAAAGAACATCATGATTTTTTTCATGCTAATACGCAAGATTACAATCTTCATATAAATAGAGGTGGACAAAGGACTTATAGCTTTTTGTTTTATTTAAATGATGAATTTGAAGGCGGGGGAACAAAGTTTGTTAAGAAAGATATTACAGTAATCCCAAAAACAGGAAAGGGTTTGCTTTGGTCAAATCTAAATGAAGACGGATCATTAGATTATGATTCAATGCACTCAGGACTTCCTGTTATTTCTGGAAACAAGTGGATTGCTATTGTTTGGATTAGACAAAACAGATTTATTTAATATTTTTCCAATGGAAAAAGCATTGCATAACCATTTGATCTTCTTCACAAAGAAGTTTTTCTCTCCAATGTGCCATTTTAGTTCCCATTATTAATCCACCATCACCAACATTTGTTATTACTTCAGCAACACCGCCATCATGCTCAACAAAAAGTGGCCATCTTTTATTTGTGTTGTCAAATATACAAACACTCAATGTGTATTCTAAATCTTCTCTATCTACATGTTTTTTTAAAATAGAATCATTAAAGTAAATTCTACTATAGCTATTTACCTTTACAATATTTGCATTTTTTAATAATATTTTTATCTTTGGTGTTATCTCTTCAAGTATAGATTCAAACTCTGGAATTATTGAACCATAAGAATTTTTATAATGTTGATCATTACCTTCCCATCCAAGGCTATTATTTTTATAATAATCCAATAAAATACCACTTAAAAAAGAACATTGTTCTTTAGTAAAAAAATCTTTTAAATGTAATAACATAGCATTCCTAAAATATATTTAGTGGCTTACCATCAGATATAGGTATTGGTCGCCCTAAATTATCTCTAATTTGAAACATTGGGTCTAAACCTAACGCTTTGTACACTGTAGCATAAACATCTGAAATACTGCAAGGCTTGTCTTTAATGTCCATGCCATCTGAGGTTGTAGATCCATAAACCTGCCCGCCTTGGATAGTACCACCCCCAAGAATCATAGACCAACACCTAGCCCAATGATCACGACCACCATTCTGATTAATCTTAGGTGTACGACCAAACTCTCCCATACACATAAGCACAGTATCTTTCCACATACCCATATCTACCAAGTCCTTGACCAGATATCCCATGCCCATATCAAGACGATTCCCATTCCCATTCCTAATAGTACCAAAGATATTGCTATGATTATCCCATCCACCAAGATCGATTTGTACACAGCTAACTCCTTTAGAAAGCAACTTTCTAGCAAGAAGGCAACCCATTCCAAAGTTATTTCCTCTGCCACCATAAGACTCAATCGTTTTAGGATTTTCGTCTTTTAGTTCAAAGATTGTTTTTAACGGAGATAATGTAAGATCAAAGGCTTTGCCATAGATATTAGAATGAGATTGAGCATGATTACCCATGCTTTCTCTAGCCACACTATTTTTAATGTGAGGTGCAATTCTTTCCGAAAAATCGTCTTCCAATGTATAAAACAGTCTTTGTCTTCTCCTAAGTCTTTCTTCATCATCTATTTCCTTTGGTGCTTTAATATTTTCTGGTGGCGTTCCAGCATTTTGAATTGTGAATGGTGCAAGATTTGTTCCCAAAAATCCTGGACCAATTCTTTGTGCAGAATTTCCAATTCCAATGAATCCAGGCAATGCCAATTCTTTTGATGTTAGAAGTGAAGAAGTTACAGATCCAATGGATGGATACTGCACAACAACGCTAGGTTGATGCCCAGTATTCATTAGAACAGTTCCTCTCTCATGACTTCCTTCATTAGTCACAAGAGATCGAACAGCCACTAAATTATGAAATTGAGAAGCAATTGTTGGAAGAACTTCACTAATACTAACTCCATTTGCTGAAGTAAGTATTTGCTTAAATTCTCCACCATTTGCCTGTCCTTGCTTTAAATCCCAAAGATCCATATGACTAGGGCCACCGCCCATCCATAAAATTACCAGTTTCTTGCCAGACTTCTTAAGCTTTTCTTCTTGTGCCTTTACATTGCTAATAAAGGAAAGTGTAGAAGCACCAGCAGCATGTCTAATAAAATTTCTTCTGTTCATTTTTTCTCCGTTTTTGGCACTGTTGGTGTGAATAACATATGGCTTGGTCTTACATCTACAGCATCATCTCTCATAATTCTAAGATTTTTTGGTGCTTTAATACACAATCTAACTTGATTTGAAGATGCAGTTATTTCTTTAATGCTAACCACTATATCACCACAATCAGTGTAAATAGTAAAAGCTTCATTTAACCTTCTAGCAAAAACCAAACTTCCAATTTCCATAATAATTCCTCCTAAGTTTATTACAAGCTGTCTCTAGTTAACATAACTAGTAAAACCTATAATTTAAGTTAATATCCTTTTTTAGAACACTCAACACCCACTCTTGCTATATCAGATACCTTTAACAGTATAGATATTAGTTCATTATTTTTGCTTTTTAGTTCCCCATTTTCCAAATTTAAAGAAACATTAATGTGCTCTAATTCAATATGATCTAATTCTAAATCATTAAATCTTTGCTTTAATAAATTAAATTCTCCTGCCATTTCTTGTTCATTCGGATTGCAATTACCGCAATTTTTTTTGTTTTCTTTGCCGAAAAACCAATCGTAAATCATCATATCTTTTCTCCTTGTTTAAAAACTTTTAATCCACATACTTAGTTATTCGTTTGAAACCTAAAAATATTCATCTGAATCTTCATTTATTATATCTTTTATTAATTTCATTAAAAGAAGATATACTGTTACAAAACATACATACTGAAAAAAAGCACAAGAATAATCATTAAATAATAAATTGTATCCATATAAATCAATGCAAAAAATAATTTCTTCATTTGTTTCAATTACACTTAAATTAAACGACATTTTTTTTTCTTGATACTTTAATGCTTCCATTTTCTATTGTTATTTCTACTTCAATATCATCGCTATCTGTATCTATACCAATAGATTGCAGCATTTTATTTGTAAATACAATTGTATATGAATCGTTTATATCCATATAAGTAAATACCCGAAATGTTGTTTTTTATAAACAATCCCACAGTTTTTTATTCGTATCCCAGTCAGGAACTTGTCTTTCATCTATGCTTACATTAGCCCAATGATTTTGCATTTCTAATTTATGAGTTCTTATAGCTTCTTCAAGCTTTTTAATTCTTTCGTCTTGCAGTGTAAAGAAATGTTGCAATTGCCAATTAAATTCTTTCAGAGTATCTAATTCATTCATTACTTTTTCTCCTTACACTTAAAGCATTGAACAACATGATTGCTATTAATTTTATCAACTGTATCATCTATGATAGCCCTGTGACCACATGCCAATTCAACACTCCATTTATTTGGAGATACTGGCCTAAGTTCTTTGTAATTTCCAAGAGCATTCATAACAAAACAGCTTAGTTCATCGTTTGTTTCTGCATCATGTGCCTTGATTGTTAATATACAAATATTAGAAGTTCCAATTTTATCATAGTGACAAACGCCTTTTACAGTAAATTGCGAATCAATATACTTTTTAACAACATCTTTTGCTGCCACTTTGTTTTTAATTAAAACATCTTTTGTGTCTTCGCTTAAAAAAATCATGTAAATTTTCCCATTGATTTTGATCTTTGCATTTGTGTCCATGTATATATCTCCTTTTGTTAAAGTAAGTAAAGTTTCCATACTATCTTATTCGTTCTTAACGCACATTAGTTCAAATAATTCTATTGAAAACAACCTTATTTATCATTGAATTTGAGCATAGGTAGGCAGCTAGTAATGATCCGACACAATAATCAAAGCTTACTGTTTCTTGACATAAAAACCAAGATGAAATCATAAATGTTAATGTATAAGATGAGTTAAACAAATTAGAAGCAAAATACCCTATTTCATATTCGTTATACATATCTTTAAATCTCCAAAATATGTTTAGGGATATAAAAGAAATTAAAAAAGAAACATTGAATGTCCAATGATAATATTGAAATGAAACTATAATCAACACAAATACTGTAGTTGCATAAAGCAGCGAATGCTTAATTCTAGTCATTTGATTATTATCGTTGTTTACATATGATTTGATTATGTCTTGATCGTTTATTCTTTTTATCGACAAATAAAACAAATAAACACAGCAATATCTCATATAATCATTAATGTTATTAGATGTTAAATGAAATGCTATTCTGCTAAATATAAATGGCATTAACCCAAGAAGTATTTTTTCTAAAAATAATAACATATGCCCTCCTTTTTGATTATACTTTTATTATAGTTTAACACTAATGTGTTTTGTTGCAAGGAGTTATGATGGAACTTCCTATGAGCGAAAGGTCTTGTGGTGATTGTGATGTGTGCTGCAACATATTGGAAGTGAAAGAAATTAATAAAAAGACATATAAGAATTGTGATCATAGGGCAGAAGGTGGTGGTTGTGGTATTTATGAATCTAGACCACATAGCTGTAGGACATGGGATTGTGCTTACATTTTAGGTCTTATGCCAAACCAACAGAGTTTAAAGCCAAACAATTTAGGTTTAATGTTCTACCCTGTCTCTGCCAAAAACAATGATTTAGGGATAGATATATTGATGGGGCAAGAAGTATGGCCAAATGCTATATATAGCAGCGATTGTCAAAAAGTAATCAGTTGGCTCAAATCAACCATGATGACTATGATAAGACACTACAATAGTGAAAGGTTCACTTATGTTGGTCCACCAGATAAAGTATTACAGTTTGAAGAAAAACATGCGGAGTATATGGCTAAACAACTCTCACAGGATTCATAAACAATGAAATCTTTTCCAAATAGCAATAGTCAAGCGAGCCAAGAATCTTTTGTTTTAAATGTACTTCAAGAAAAATACAGAGGTTATTATGTTGAAGTTGGAGGTCATCATGCAACTTATTTAAGTAATACTTATGTATTAGAATCAAAATATGAATGGCTTGGAGTTTCATTAGAAATAGATTCTAAAAGATGCTTAGAGTATAACGAACAAAGAAAAAACATATGTTTAAATAAAGATGGTACTACATTTAATTATTTGGATTATTTTATATCTAATAATTTTCCAAAACAAATAGATTATTTACAGCTAGATATAGAGCCAGCAATAAATACTTTAAATGGATTAAAGGCCATGCCATTAAATGAATATAGATTTAGCATAATAACATTTGAGACAGATCTTTATTTAGGTGGCGAAAATTCTGCATGTCAAAAAGAATCTCAAGACATACTTAATTCATTTGGATACGAGCTTGTGGTTGAAAATGTAATGCACGATGGGAATAAATTTGAAGATTGGTGGGTTGATAAGTCTTTTATTCCAGTTGAAAATTATATTCAATTTAAATCAAAAAACATAGACCACACAAAAATATTTTGGATTTCATAGCATGGATATTAAAACATTTTGTTCTACTTACTTGCTTCCTAAAAAAACAAACAAAGTAAGAATAGGTGCTAATCACGATGGTGGTTATGTTCTTCCAGAACAATCTTTAGATGAGTGCGATTGCTGCTTAAGCTACGGACTGGCAAGAGAAACATCTTTTGAAAGAAGTTATTGTACAATTACAAACAAAGCCTTGTTTGGATTTGATGCAAGCGTACATTATCCAAGCCCTAATTTTTTTCCAGAATATCTAAAGTCATATGATCAATTTAAAAATCATTGTGATCTTATATCTAATAAAATTAAAAATTTAAATCCAAAGATATTAGTTAAGATGGATATAGAAGGAGATGAGTGGGGAATTTTAGATGAAATGAATGTTCCTCATTTTAAAAGTTTGGTTCACACATTTGCAATTGAAATACATTTAAACGAAGACACAAACATAAACACATTGCTTAAATTGTTTGAAGACTTTAATTTAGTTCATATACATTTAAATAATTGTTCTAATGTTCCTTTATCGTGCGGAACTCCAAAGGTATTAGAGCTAACCTTTATAAATAAGAAATATAGCGGTGGTCTACTATTAGACAATCAAGCATACCCAATTAATCTTATTGACTACAAAAACTGTCCAGAGAACATAGATCAAAAAATACCTTGGATTTTATAAAATGATAACAATAAGTTTATTTGGTCCTGCAATGGGTAGACTTGGTAATCAAATATTTCAATTTGCACTTTTGTTTAGTTTACATAAATCAAAAGGATATGAAATACATCTTCCATTAAATAATGGTTGTCAGTTCTGGAATTGTTTTGACATTAATAAAGTCAAGATATTTGATTTTATAGAGAATAAAAATCTTAATGTTTGCGTAGAAACAAAAGGATCGTGTAACTTTGATCCATCAATATTAAATTATAAAGACAACACAATTTTTCATGGTTATTTTCAATCATACTTGTATTTTGATAATTATAAAAAAGAATTAATAGAAACATTAAACTTTAAAGAAAACATAATAAAAGATGGAGATAAAGAACTTTCTAATTTTAAAAATCCAATTAGTATTCATGTTAGAAGAACAGATTATTTAAACATTAATTTTTTTGGAAATTTAATAGAAACTGGATATTACGAAGTTGCTACACAACACATTCCATCAGATCAAGATGTTCTTGTTTTTTCTGACGATGTTGATTTTGTTAAAAACTATTTTAAAAACAGAAAAAATTTCCACATAATAAATAAAAACGAATATGTTTCATTGTATATGATGACTAAATGCAATAGCCATATAATTGCAAATTCTTCATTTTCTTGGATGGGTGCTTATTTAAGTGGAAAAGATTTTATAACATGCCCTAACAGTTGGTGGAGATCTATTGCACCAGAACCTAATAATATTCAAAATGATATAACAAAAGAAAATTGGAATAGGGTAAATATATTTTCATGAATGACATATTGTGGCAAATTCATAATGCTGGATTAATAAATCAACTTATGTCAGTTGAAATAGGTGCGGGCATTTCTTTTTTAGAAAAATCACATATAAAATTTTTTGATTATTCAAATAAAAGTTATGGTAGTATTTTTTTGCCCCCAGTAAAAACAATGAACATAAAAGAAATAGGTGAATCTTTTAAACCAAATATTTTTCAGTTGATTGATATTCCAGATTCTATTGATTATTCATTAATCAACAATGCTTCACAAACATCGTGTACTATTCATGAACATATCATTGGTTTATATTACAAATGTAATGATGGAGAAAATGAAAATAGTTTTGCTGAAGATAGGGCTAAGTTAACTCTAAACAAAACAACAAAAAATTTTTTTCATAAGACCTGTTTTGCTTTTTACAGCAGATTTTTTTATAATAGACCTAAAGAACTTGATATATTTTTAAGCAAATTAAAATTTAAAGATCCATATATAAATTTAGCTAAAAAAATAGCATATCAAATAGGAAATTTTTCATCTATACACTTTAGACTAACAGATCATTCTCAAAACTATTTTGCAACAAGTGAAAACAGACTTAAATTTTTAAATCAAATAAAAGAAAAAAATGATAGGCTTGTATTTTCAACTGATGATGTTGATTTAATCAAAAAAGAATTTAAAAAAGAATGCTTACTTGTTGATGAAATAATATTGAATTTTTTTAAAAAAGAATTTCTAGAATTAGAATTTCACGACAATGTTGTTTTAGGATTAATATCTCTTTTAATTATGTGTGAATCAGATTATTTTATTGGAACCCCAGGAAGCACATTTTCTTCTTATGTACATAGACAAAGATTTTTAAACAATAAAAAAGATTGTTTTTTATATATGGATTCTTCAAGATGCAAAGACTCTGTTCAAAATGGACCATATTCTTGGAATGGATATGATTGTGATACATGCACTAAGAATTGGTGGAGAGAGTGGCCTGAGTGCAAATTGAGCATACAGTCCTAACATCGTTTTCTGATAAGTCTTGATGATTCGGAAGATAAAAGCCAAACGAATCTATTAATTCGCAATTTACAATTCCTTCACTTTTATTTTTCCACATAGGTTTTTTTGCCATATTTCCAGCAATCAATGGTCTTATTTCTATATTGTTTTTTCTTAACAACTCAACAATTTTATTTTTATCTTTGTGCATAAATGGCATAGCTAAACTTGAAACAAAATCTTCTTCTCTACAAATTAAATTTAATTCATTATTAGTTAACAATTTCATATACATGTTAAAATTTCTATTTCTTATATTTGCATATTCATCTAATTTATCTATAGCTCTTATGCCTATAAATGCTTGCAAGTCTGTTGATCTTAAATTAAATCCTGGATAGTAAAAGTTATAAAGTGCGTTAAATTCTGAGCAATCATTTTCTTTTCTTAATTGATCTCTTTTTTCTTTTGAAAGATCCCTATCCCAACCATGACTTCTCATCATTAACAATAAATGATAAAGCCATTCTTCATTTGTGTTTATAAAGCCACCCTCTATAGTTGATATATGATGACCAAAATACATTGAATAAAACGAAGCTAAACCAAACGAACCAAGGTATTTATTTTCATACTTAGAACCCATAGATTCGCATGTATCTTCCAACAATATAACATCGTACTTTTTACACAATTCATTTACTTGTTTCATATTCGGAACTAATCCAAGAACAGAAACTAGTATAAATAAAGATGGTTTTTCTTTTTTAAAGATTTGTTCTAAATGATTTAAGTCGCAAGACAAATCTTGTAAGTTACAATCGCACATTATGGTTTCATAACCAAGTATCATTGGAGAACTTACATCTGTTGCCCAACTTAATGCAGGAACTATTATTTTTAAATTTTTTAATTTTCCAGATTCTTTTAATGCTGCTAAAGTTAAAAGTATTGAAGAAGATCCAGAATTAACAAATACAGAATATTTTGAACCAACTTTTTTTGCCCATTTTTCTTCAAGCTCAACTGTTAAATGCCCTTTAGTTAATTTGGGTATTTTTTCTTGAGACAACCATTCAACAAGATTTTTTATGTCTTCTTTTGTTATGCTGTCACTTGCTAAAGATATCATAAAGCCTCATTATACCATTCAATTGTTTTCTTTAGTCCTTCGTAAAGACTTGTGTTTGCATAATCACCTAGATTTTGTTTTGATAAAGTTGTATCTAAACATCTTCTTGGTTGACCATCTGGATAATTTGAATTAAATACAATTTCTCCATTATATCCAACAATTGTTTTTATCATAGAAGTAATCTGTTTAATTGTTACTTCAAATCCATTGCCTACATTCATTGGTTCAAAAGATCCAGGCTTATCGATTGTTCTTACTATTGCTTCTGTTGCATCATCTACATATAAAAATTCCCTTGTTGCGTTTCCTGTTCCCCAAACTTCTACAGATTTTAAATCGTTGTTTTTAGCATCAACAAATTTCTTGATTAGTGCTGGAATAACATGAGAGCTTTGATCGTCAAAATTATCTCCTATGCCATACAAATTTACCATGAGAAGATATGTAAAATCAATTCCATATTGTTGCTTATACGATATGGCTTGAGTTAAAAGTGTTTTTTTTGCTATTCCATATCCAGCATTTGTTTCTTCTGGATAACCATGCCAAAAACTTGACTCCTTAAATGGCACAGGAGTTATTTTTGGATAAGAGCAAACTGTTCCAATTAAAATAATTTTATTGATATTTGTATTTTTGCATGAGTCTATTAAATTAGCACCCATCATAAGGTTTTCGTAGAAAAAATCAGCGGGGTACTTTTTATTTGCACCTATACCCCCAACTTTTGCTGCTGCATGAATTATTTTTTCTGGATTAAACTTGTTAATTAATTCTAAACATTCGCTTTTATTTATAAGATCAAAATCTTTTTTTCTAAATCTATAATACCCTTCTCCAGAATCATTTACATTTGTAATTTCTTTAATGCCTTTTGACTCTAAATTATTACAAATGCTTTTTCCAAGAAAACCATAACCACCAGTAATAAGTATTCTCATTGCTCAATTTCCTTCTCATCAACATCTAAAACTTTCATAATATCTAATTCTTTTTTATGATAAGTTCTGTAAACTGTTTTGTGTTCTTTGTAATGATCAAGAATCTTTAGTGTAACTAATTCAGTTCCAGCTTTACTTTTCCAAATCTTGTCGAGCAAACCAACACGAATTTTTCCATCTTTATATCCACCAACTACATACATTTTCATTTTTGTTCTCCTAGTTTTGCAATTTCTGATTTAATTATATCAATACAATCATCCTGCTTTAGCTTATAGATATCAAATATGTTATGGGCTATTAACTTGATATCATCCTTGTTGATCTCTGGAATTGGAAGATGATTCTTTTTCAACAGAGATAGTTTATGGGCAAGCATTAACTTTAAATACCTTCTCCACTTAGGCTTAGACATTGAATATATTAATCCATTATCACCAGCTATGAATTTCTTTTTTTCTATTGTCATAAATCACCTACTTGGAAAAGTATAAGAATACTTACAGCTTATGCTCACCTTTTCTATTTCTCTAATATCATATGGGCTGATACTAGTAGAAACGCTTTGCTCTATCGTTCCGCATCCAAACGCACAAATAGCAGCAAAGCACATTAAAATCCTAGCAGTCATCACAAACCCTCCTAGTTTAGAAAAGACGCACTTATTCCTGTTCAACTTCAGCAGCAGTAGGAGCTACTTCCCCATACTTTTCGTTAACTTTGGTTATATACATAAACGCATCTAAAACACTTTTATGGTACACAAGACCATTTTTTTCCTCATTACCATCAATGTATTGAGTCTTAAGAGTGCTCAATTTTTCTAAAAGTTCTTTTGCAAAACATAGGTCTGAGTATTTTTGCATTGGGAATCTTTTAATGTTTTGAATCCAATCCAAAATAGATTCAGCATAACTCTCAGAAGTGCAATGACTATGCACCATTCGTTCAATACCTTCAACAATACTTGATGTAATACTAATCCTTCTATTTTTCATATCATCCTCCTTTATTAAAGTTAAGAGCAATAATCTGTATAGCAAAAGCTGCTAACAAAACAAACAAACAAAAAGTTCCGTGTGTTGGGTCTGATGGATACATATGGCTCTCCTTGTGATTTTATTGTATATATTATTATTCGTAATTCAATTGAAATTATTCAAATAAATTATCTTTTTGCTAGTTGTACAGATACTTCATTTTTAAGTTCATCCATTAGAATTTCTAGCTGTTCATCACGATCATATAAACATACTAAATTCTGAAATGCAAAGTTTAATTTTTCAATTTCGTTTTGCAAAGAGTTAATATTTAATGGCGTTCTTAATACTGTTCTCTCTAAGTTATTAGAATAAGCATTTAATATTCTATGGGATTCTCTTAGAGCAGACAGTAAAGCAGAAGTACAACCTTTTAGTTCTTCGCCTGTTTGCTTTCTTTTTCTTGTTATGATTTTTGTTGACATAGTTCCTCACTCTTTTTCTGTTGAAACTGTTCCCATTCTTCTTGCCACTTCCAAGGCTTAGAAAGAAAGTAGATCATTCGATTAGCAGGATCATCCTTATGATCCTTAGTGCTATAATCTCGCCACTCCCCATCATCTTTAAGATAATTGGCCAGAGCCACTAAATTTTGTCTGTCTTCGTACCACATAAGTCCTCCTTGTTTGAAATAGAATCCGAAAGTAACTTAAATCTTTTGTTCAATTCTTTGTGCGATATTGGAAAGAATATTATTTGAATACTTCCATCACTAACATCGCTCTTAGCTATATAGTCAATGCCATTTATATAAAGCATTGTACAATTAGTAGAGATTCTTTGCACAATAAGACCATCTTCAAAAACATCAGTACGAATAATCAATTTCTTTTTACTTGAATGAATATCCTCTACTGCAAAGACATCTTCAAACAATTGCTTTTGACTTTCTATTTTTTTCATTTACATACTCCTTATTATTATTCGTTTCAAGACCAATATTATTCACTCATTCTTCCTAATATTTTTAATTTTCCTCGCTCATCCACACAAACAAAATAACTGGCCACTATCTTGCCCAACTTAGGAATGAATGGATTACCAACAGATTGCCAAATGTTGATTCTGTATCTGTTTGAATATACATTTACAACAGATGTTTGAATCACATCTTCAACCCTATCTACTTGTTTATATAGCTGTTCAAGTATTGCCCCATCGCTAATTTTATCTTTCTTAACTTCTGGTTTGTCTTCTGTTGCTGTCATGTTATATCTCCTTTAAAAAAGTTTCAATCCTTAGTTTTATACACCCTCAACTACACTAATGTCTGCCAGCACAAATCGCTCTCCTTCATCATCTGTAAGTATAGAAACACGATTATAGCCTGTTGTCAATTTATCCCATAGCAATAATGCTTCGGCAGCTTGAACCTTATTGTGGCTAAAATCGCCCACATTGTATGGCGTTGACCCACCATCTAGCAGCAATGGACATTCTGCCCTTCTAAAGTCAGCTTCGATTGTTGCTACTTTTTCTCCATTTGCTAAAATATTGTACTTCATTAGTTTCTACTCCTTTCTCTTTCTTCTAATGCAGATAACTTTTCAAGTAATTCATTGCGGGAATCATGTTGTTCCCCTGTGGATTCCTGTTCAATCAATAGGTTTAATCCAGTAATTAAAACATCAATCTCATCAAGATGGAGATATATATTTGTGTGATTAAAGTCTTTTACCACCCATGTTTTAGGATCATTTATAAGTTTGTCAAGATCTTCGGGTGTCATAGCTGTTCTCCCCCATTCATATTTAAGATTATACAAAAACAACACAATAACTCATATGATTAGTAAACTTTACTTCTAAATAAATATTCAGATAAGGCTTTAATATAACTAGTTAGCTCTAAAACATTGTCTCGATCATCTTTATCCAAAATATCATCTTCATGTACCCGATAAATATTCTTATCTGCTCCAACTGCTAACCATTTTTTATAAACTTTCCAAGGTTCGACCAAAGTGTAAATAGCAAAGTTATTCTCTGCTGTTTTGCAAACAACCACATCGTTTTTTTTATATTTTGTCATTTGATCTCCTTAAGTAATTTTAATTGTTCATGCAAAGACTTTACTTCTTCACGCAGTTTATCTAGTTCAGTCTCATTGTGTTTAATGGCAAGATGAGCAAGATCCCATCTGTTTAACTTTACAAGATTCTCAATGGCTTTTTCATTAATCATTTTCTCTCCTTATATACTTATTCGCATGACAGGTTAATTTATTTAGTGGAATCGGCTGGATTTGAACCAGCAACCGATTTGTTATGAGCAAATTGCTCTGCCAGATTGAGCTACGATTCCAATAGCTACACTCCAAAAACTTGCTTTTGACTAAAGTTATTTTGAGGGTTATCTAAAGCTTGATCTTGTATTGAATCTAGTATGTTCATTACTACACTCAATGGTTCTCTCTCGCCCTCACTAAGACTCATAGCAAGATTTAAAATGCTCGCCTTAGTCTTTTGTATTACTTCAAAGTCTAGTTCTAAAACCATTTTTACTCTTGCCATGATTAAACTCCTATTTAAAAAATACATTATATAAACTAGCAGATACGACCAATGCTATAGATAATAGAATAGAAGATGCAAATAACTGTTTAACTTTGGATGGTTGCACAATAACTTCTTCTTGATCTTCTTTCATCCACTTCCAATCTTCTCCGCTTATATGCCCACCAGCTTTAGCATATTCACCGAAGCGTTGCTTAACTTTTTTATCAGCAGCAGCATGGCTACTTGCTCGAACATACCAGTTTTGGCTTTTTATTCCTTCATCAATATAAACAGAATAGCAATACTGACCTCGACCAAAATTTTTTAATTTTTTGAGCATTTAATACTCCTTACATCGTAAAGTTTTTCAATAGCTTTTCTATTCAATGGCAAAGCTACTATTTCGCAAAGGGCGTATACCCAGTTTCTTTCCCATCTCTCCAAGTGAATATTTGATACGCTAATACATCTTAAAGTATTCTTGTCATTATCTACAATGATCTCACCTTCATATGGATAGCCATCGCCAAGATTAGATATCTTATGTGTGTAATCCATTTTATAATCCCTCCTTAAATAAGCGTTTCTATCGCACAAAAATGCCATGACCAACCAAAACCTTGCTCAATATAACACCCATGTTTCTCGGCAATCTTCTTGATAGCAGTATTTA
>Ga0209596_1002568_pt1 | contig 14951 bp, 10 predicted proteins | sample M_130807_MF_Meta_FD_187314 | JGI IMG/M metagenome (GOLD analysis project Ga0209596, IMG submission 187314) | Freshwater microbial communities from Lake Montjoie, Canada to study carbon cycling - M_130807_MF_MetaG (SPAdes) (version 2) | ecosystem: Environmental > Aquatic > Freshwater > Lake... | reverse complement strand
AATGAGCACCAGCGGCGGTTTGCCGTCCTTGCCAAAGCCGCTGGTGTTCTTCCAGTCCACCACGGCGCTGCCGCTGAACATCGGTCCCATGTCGTCGGGCAGGAGCTTGTCTCCAAGCTCATCCCAATGGACGAGATCACGACTGACGGCATGACCCCAGTGCATGTTGCCCCAATCCCAACCGTACGGATTGTGCTGGAAGAACAAGTGGTACTCGCCGTTGTAGAAGACCATGCCGTTCGGATCGTTGTTCCAACCGCGCTTTGGCGAAAAATGGAACTGCCCGCGCAACGGCTCGCGGTACATCGATCCCTCATCCTTGAAACCGTCACCCTGTTCGATCGCCGACAACGCCGTGGAATCGGCAGGCAATGCGTCCACACGGAGGGTGAGGGTCTTTCCCCGCCAGGCCGACACGTCCATGGGCGCCCACCAATCGGCCGCGCCATCGGCCAACTCAATGTCATTCCGAACAACGGGCTTCCCGTCCACCATCAAGGTCACCACGCGCTTGGGAGCCCCGTTGCGAATGGGCAGGTGCAAATAACGGGCCGTCACCGGGATCGACCGTTCGACGTTCTTCTGCAAGCCTTTCGGCCGGGTGTCGGTTTGCCGGAGATGATCGACATTGAGATGTCCCCAGCCACCCTTGGCCTCGTCGACAATGCGAATGGAGGCCGTCTGACCGGCCAAATCGGCGACGTCCCAAGAGTCCGGGGCCAACGCCTCGCTACCGCCACTGCGGTCATTCGGGCCCGTCGCCGAACGGACCACCTGGCCATCCACCAGCAATTGCAGTGCGAGCTTTTGCTCGTTGTGACCCCCGCCGACAAGGAAGGCGACGAAGCGCCGCTCGATCTTGAAGGGCGGCGAACTCAGGGTGCCAGTCGCGTCATCGCCGCCGCGGAACGTGTTGACCAACCCCTTCCCGAGAAAACCCTCGACCTGCATCTGCCCGGCTAGTGCGCCGCGGGCTGGGGCGCTGCCAAACGCCTCGCCGGTGGCCTTCCACGCGCCGTAGTCGACGCCTTCAAAGTCGGCGATGAGGAGGTCGTCGGCCGCGCGGGCACCGGCGACGGTCGCGAGCACCACGGCAAGGAGAGCGGACTGGATGATCGATTTCATGGGACAGGAATTAGCTAGATCGAAGTAGGAATAGGATGCGATTCGGGATCGCAGTTCGAGCCTGAGAATAGAGACGGAAAATTAAGAGGCGCGGGCATAGGAAGGACAGACGGATCACTCAACGGGCTTGGCGTAGCTTGTCGAGGAGCACCGCTCCCAAGATCACCAACCCGAGCACCACCTTCTGGGTGTAACTCTCCACGTTGGTCAGGTTCATGCCGTTTTGAATGACGGCGATGGTGAAGGCTCCGGTCAACGTCCCCAACATCCGGCCCTCGCCTCCGCTCAGGCTCGTACCGCCCACGACGACGGCGGCGATCACGTACAACTCGTACATGTTGCCATAGGTGGGTGATCCACTCTTGAGCTGCGAGGCCATGATCACGCCCCCCAGTCCCGCCAGCAACCCACTGGCCACATAAGCAAAGAGGAGCACGCGCCGAACCGGCACACCCGAAAGCCGCGCCGCCTCGGCATTGCCACCGACGGCGTACAAGTAACGTCCGAGCTTCATGCGCGACATGAGCACCTGGGCCAAGGCGTACAAAACCAACAGGAGCACCACGGCATTGGGAAGCCCGAAGAGGTCTGCACCGCGCCCGAGCCAGACGAAGGAATCGGGAATTTGATAAATCGATTGTCCCTGGGCCAAAATATAGGCCAAGCCGCTGCCGACGAGCATCATGGCCAGCGTCACGATGAAAGGTGGAATGGCGAATCGGGTGATCATCAAACCAGAGAAACCTCCGACCGCCCCGCACACCACAATGGCCAACAAACACCCGAGCACCATGCCGCCGGTGGAGGCGGTGACACCCCCGGCCTGGTCGCGGATGAAACCCGCCGCCAGCACGGCCGACAGCGCGATAAGGCTCCCCACGGATAAATCGATGCCGCCGGTGATAATGACCAAGGTCATGCCAATGGCCACGATGGCGATCACGGCAATTTGGTTGGCGATATTCAGGAGGTTCTCGGACTTCAGAAAATTGGGCCACCGGTAGCTGGCCGGTGTGATGACGCGGGGCGATCCCAGCGACGGGAAATCGGAGGCGAGGTCCGTGATAAGCCGCCAGCCTCCGGCCACACGGGTGGCGGCGATCGCATCCACCGACCCACCCGCTGACTGAATTTTCTGTAAGGCCTCGCGGGCGTTGCGCGGTTCACCGGTCACGGTCGCGAGGACCCGCGCGCCGGCCGCTGTCAGATCGCGTTCAACTCGAGCCGCGAAGGCCGCATCTCCAGGCTGGTCACTGGCTACAACCAAGACGCGGGCTCCTTTGGGCACCGCCTTCAACACGGCCTCGACCACCTGACCCGCGGCGGCCTCGCCGGTCGGCGACTGCTCGCTGTAAGTCACCGCGCTGAAAAAGGCGCACAGCAGCACCAGAACCAGAATCATGCCGTAGTCGGCCAGCCATCGTGCAGGTTTCATGAGTTCAGGCGTGGGCCAATTGGAGGATTTGCTCCTGGGTTGCGTGGGCCACATCAGTGATCTCGCCGGTAATCCGGCCTTCGTGCAGGACCAAGATCCGGTCGGCCATCCCCAGCACCTCCGGCAATTCGGAGCTAATCATGAGAATGGATTTTCCGGCGGCCACCAGTTCGTTCATGAGCAGGTAAATCTCGTACTTCGCGCCGACATCGATCCCTCGGGTCGGCTCGTCGAAGATCAACACCTCGCAGTCGCGGGCCAACCACTTGGCCAACACCACCTTCTGCTGATTGCCGCCCGAGAGGTTGCCGACACGCTCCTCCGGGTCAGACAGGCGAATGCGGAGGGCCGCGATGTAGCGATCCAACTCGGAACGCTCTCGCCGACGCTGCACAAAGCCCCGACGGCACCACCGACGCAAGTTGGGTAAACTAAAATTCTCCCGGATGGGGTGCCTCAGCACCAGGCCTTGCAGTTTGCGATCTTCAGTCAGGAGACCCATTCCGGCCTCGATGGCGTCGCGGGGCGACCGGATGTCGAGCACCTGGCCATCGAGCCGAATTTCTCCGGCGTCTCTCGGGTCAGCCCCAAACACCAACCGAACCGTCTCGGTCCGACCGGCCCCAACTAATCCAGTCAGCGCCAAGATCTCACCTCGGTGCACCTGAAAGGAAATGCCTTGGACCGCTTTTCCCCGGCGCAAGCCCGACACCTCCAACCGCGGACCGCCCCGTTTTACACGACGGGACGGGAACTCCTGGTCCAGCGGTCGACCCACCATGCGTTCGATCATTTGATCGCGGGTGATCGCATGGATGGGGCAGTCAGAGACATTGCCCCCGTCGCGCAAAATAGTCACCCGATCGGCGATGGTGAACACCTCTTCCAGCCGGTGGCTGATGTAGAGGATCCCCATTCCTTGACGCCGCAATTCCCGCATAAGGGTAAAGAGCTTCTCCACCTCGTGAGAAGTCAGCGCGGCGGTGGGTTCGTCCATGACCAAGATCCGGGCCTTGTGGATTAAGGCTTTGGCAATTTCGACCAACTGCTGCTGAGCGGTGCTGAGCCGGCGGCAGGGCTCATCCAAGTCCACGTCGACGCCCATCCGTCGGAAGAGGGCCGTCACCTGCTCCCGTTCGCGGCGGCGGGCCACGAAGCCTCCGGTGGTCACTTCTTGGCCCAGGAAAATGTTCTCCACCGCTGTGAGCGCCGGAACGAGATTGAACTCCTGATAGATGACCGCCACGCCGGCCGCGCGGGATTCTTGCGGGGATTGAAATCGTTGCTCATGTCCGTCGATCGCCAACGTGCCCGCATCGGCGGCGTGGGCCCCTCCGATAATCTTCATTAGGGTACTCTTGCCCGCGCCGTTTTCACCGAGCACGGCCAAGACCTCTCCGGCATGCAGTCGCAGGTCTACGCCACGCAAGGCCCGCACACCGGGAAAGGACTTCACGATCCCGGTCAGTGACAACAAAGGTGGGTTCGTCGGATTCGTCGAACTCAGCGGTAGCACGGACGGACTCGGCGGGCTCATACGCCCATGACGGACTCCAGGGCCTGACGCATCACTTCGGGCTGAGGATCGATGCCGGTCCAATATTGGATGCCCACGATGCCTTGGTTGACCAGCATGCCCAACCCGTCGAGCGGGCGGCAGCCTCGGGCGGCGGCCTCGGTCAGAAAACGCGTGCGGACCGGGTTAAAGACCACATCCGCTGCAATCATGCCCGGGCGAAGCGAATCCAGGTCAATCGCCACTCGCGCCTCGGGGTCATAGAGCCCAATGGACGTGCCGTTAATTACCACGTCGGTGCCTTCGGGCACGGTGTAATCACCACTCCAGACAACGAGTTGGGCCTCGAGTTGGAGTTGTTCGCGCAACACGTTCACCAATTCGGCCCCGCGCTGCTCGGAGCGGTTCACGATGGTGATGTGGCGCACGCCCGCCAGACCCAGCTCCACGGCGATGGCCCGCGCGGCGCCACCGGCCCCGAAGAGCACCACCGATTTGCCCTGAGGATCGATCATCGACTGCAGGGATTTCAGGAACCCCTTTCCGTCAGTGTTCTCACCAATGAGGCGACCGTCCCGCCGCACCACACAATTCACCGCCCCCATCACCGCGGCGGACTGCCCCAGGCCGTCGAGGTGAGCAATGACGCTGACCTTGTGCGGGAGACTGCAATTAAAGCCCCGGAACCCCATGGCCCTGGCCCCCTTCACGGCGGCTCCAAGGTCCGCCGGCGAGACCTCCATGTTGATGTAGCGCCAGTGCAGTCCATGGTGCCGGAAGGCCGCCTCGACCATTACCACGGTAGGATTGCCGTCGGCCCCCTGGGACAGGGATCCGACGAGTTCGTGCAGGAAATGTTGGGATGGGCTCATGGGTCGATGGATGGATCGGGATCAGTGGAGAGTGGGGTCTTTCTGCGCGTCGGACTTCCGGTAGAGGCGCGTCGGAATGAGCATTTGAGCCGGCAGCGTCTCACCCTTGGAATGGCGCAGAATCGCATCGACCATGCGGACTCCCATCTGGTCGGGAAACTGGATCGGATCGGCGTAGATCTTGCCGTCCTTAATGGCCTGCTTGCCCTCGGGTTGACCATCAAAACCGATGATGGTCACTTGGGTTTTGCCGGCCTTTTCGACCGCCGCGCGCGCACCGAGTGCGGCCGGATCGTTAATTGCGAAGAGGCCGCGAAGATCCGGGTGCGCCTGCAAGGCATCCTCGGCCGCTTTGTATCCCAAATCCTTAGCCGCACCGCTCTCCAACTCGGTGACCACATCGATCTTCGATTTGCCGCCCGCGTTGTGGGCACGAATTACTTCCATGAACCCCTTCACGCGCAGCTGGCAAGATTCGGCCTGCTTGAAATGCAGCACGGCGATCTTGCCACCGGCTTCGCCAAGGGCCTCAATCATGGCCTGACCCGCTTCCCGTCCACCGCCTTCGTTGTCGGTGGCGATTTGGGTGACGATCTTCACGCCGGGTTCATTGCAGGGGATGTCCACGGTGAACACCGGGATCCCGGCCGCATTGGCCTCTTGGATGACCGGGATGATCGACTTGGAATCACAGGGGCTCAGCACGATGGCGCTGACCTTCTTGACGATGAAGTCCTTGATTTGATTCCCCTGCTTGGCGACGTCCTTGTCGCCGCTGACCACCACCGTCTCGTAGCCGTGTTTCTTGCCCTCGGCCGTGATGCTGTCGCCGATGACCTTGAAGAAGGGGTTGTCGAGGGTGAGCAGCGAGACGCCAATCACTCCCTGTGCCTTCGAGGCCGAGGCGGCCGGATGGCTGGAATCGGCCGCCTTGTCTCCGCATCCGCCCAGGAGAGCGAGGAGGCAAGCAATGAGAACGCGTGGGAAGTGCTTCATGAGAGGGTGTGGTGCGGGATGGAAGAGTGAATCTAAAGCGTTCCGGTCCTCACGAATTCATGATGCACCGCAATGGTCACACGCTGGCCGGAGGCTGAGAGGAACGTCACAGCACCGGGAGCAAATTCAAGCTTCTGAACCACGTCGAATCCCGACGGAATTTTCGCGACCCCTTGGATGTAATTCACAAAGGTAGGCTGGGTCGGATTCAATGCGAGGGAGGTGGGAATGCCTTGTCGGGTCAATAAATTGTCCTGAGTCGATGCAGCGAGGCCATCGGCGAAGTAGGCCGTCACATCCTCCAAACCCAGGCAGTTATTGCGACCCTTCCACGGATGCCCGTGACGCCCATGGTTTTCTATCCATAAGACGGTGCTGTGGAGCACCTCCGGATCCTTGAGTGCGAACCACAAATACCCCTGGTCGGTGAAGGTCGCGGTCGTCCAGGCGGGACCTCCGGTCTTGTCCGACGGTTCATTGAAGAGTTGGACGAGATCGGCGTGGCCATATCGGGCGGGCAATCGGGTCAGGTCGGCATCGGGTGCCCCCTTCCAAGCGACAGGAACCCGCGTCAAATCCGTCCACTGGGCACCCGGAAGGAGCGCTTGGTATTCCCGCTGCTTCGGATCACTGAAGACGGAGGGACAGGTCATTCCCCACCGGAAGGCGCTGGTAGCAATGCGCACCGACTCTTCCTTCTCCGGCATGGCCAGAGTGGCATGATGCCCCACTGGAGCCCGTCCGGAAAACCCTTGGAGGGTATGCCGGGTGTACACCGCGTTTTCACCGTCCACCAACGACAACTCCTTCGTCACCCGCCCCGCGCGAACACGGGTCTCGATGTCCAGCGTCAAGGTCGTGACCGTTCCGGTGCGGCGCGTTCCCAACACCTTCCATGGTTCGCCCACGATTTCACCATGGGGCGGGTGTTTCTCGCCGGCGACGGGTTCTGAATTACCTCCGAAGGGTAGGCAGAAAAAATCACCTCGCAGGGTCACGAGCACGGGTGCGGGCATCGCCGAAGGCTTTTCGTCCTGCCACGGTGTGATGTGATAGGGGCGCACCGGATGATCGCTGTCTCGGAAGAAGGTGACCGGAGCCATGTGACCCCCACGGCGGGTGATCGCCACCTCGACCTGCTTGGTGGCGATGACGCAACTGGGTTGAGAGTGAATCGTGCGCATCACCGTGCCCGAGGCGGCCAGAGCAGCGATGGGGGCTGAGATCAGAAGCAGGGTGAGTGGGGACACGGTTGGAAGTCTCATAAGGTCTGAATCAGGGCTCGAAATTGAAGGCAACAACAGGAAACGAGGGAGAACTTGAAAGGGTGATGCCTCTCACGACGTAGGTTCGTCAACGACGGCGGTGTGATTTTTGAAAAATTCTCGGCCAGGGAATTTTGATGCTGATCGGTCCGGAGTCCGAATTTCCATCTCACGAGCCCACTGCGGGGGTTGCTTCCGATCCATTGGCTCTCCAATGTTTGGAACTTCCCCGAACATTATGTCTTACCGCACTCACATCCTCGCGGCCGTGGTCGCCACCCTGACCTTCTCTTCTGCCGCCCTGGCCGAGGTGAGCCTCCCCGCAGGCTTCGGCATCGAAACCGTCGCCGGTCCTGAGGTGGTCAGCGAACCCATGGAAATGGCCTTTGCTCCGGACGGAGCCGCCTGGGTGACCGGCCGCACGGGCCAACTCTGGCGCATCGACACCGCCACGCGCGCCGCACACTCGGTCGGCTCGGTGGCAACGGAAGTCAGCGGCGATCGCGGACTGCACGGTATCGCCTTCCATCCGGATTTTCCCCGCACTCCGCATGTGTTTCTGGCCTACCACCTCACCAATGCCCCGAAAGACAAATACGTGGCTCGGGTTTCGCGTTGGACTGTGACCGGCAGCGGGGCCGCGTCGCGAATCGACCCGGCCAGCGAGAAGTCGCTGGTGGAATGGGAGGGCGACCAAGCCGGTCAGCACGTGGGCGGCGCGTTGCTCGCCCATCCGAAAGAGCGGGTGCTTTACGTGACCACCGGCGAGAACAACCAAAACGCCAATCTCCGCAAGTACTGCGACGACCCGAACAACAAGGCCCAATCGCTGAGCGACCCGCGCGGAAAAGTCCTCCGCATCGGTTTTGACGGCTCGGTGCCCAAGGACAACCCGCACGTGCATACCGCCGGTGCCGACCCGCGCGTCTTCACCCGTGGACACCGTCAGCCGTGGTCCCTGACTTACGACGCACCGACGGGCCTCGTTTTGGAGGCCGAGAACGGCGGCGACCTGACCGATGACTTCGATGAAGTGAACAGCATCGTTCCGGGAGCCAACTTCGGCTGGCCGAAGGTCTTTGGACCCGGCTTGCAAACCCTCACCCGTACCAACCACGTGGACGGCTTCACTGACCCTTGGTTCCATTACCCGCGGAACACCGGAGCCTCCTGCGTTGGGGCGTTGATTTACCGGGCCAGCGCCTCGGGCAAGGGCTTCCCTGAGAAGTACCGCGGAGCGCTCTTCTATGCCGATTTCAGCCGCAAATCGATACGCACGGCCTCAGTGAATCCCAAGACCGGAAAGACCGGTCCGGGCGAGGCCTTCTTGCAAGGTCTGCCGGCGGGCCCCTTGGCCATGCAACTCGGCAAGGACGGCGCTGTTTACTTTATCACTCATGGTGGCGGGACCAAGAGTTCCACCAACGACAGCGTGGCGCGAATCGTCTGGAAGCAGCCTTAAAGGGTCTAGGCTCTCAGCTCCCTTCTTAGCCACCAAGGCCGGGGAGCCACTCTCACTGAGCGACATCGCCCGAAGAATCAGAACCAACAACGGCAACCTCTTTTCCAGGAGTGACCGGGATGCTGAGCCGGATGCTCATGCCTCGCGGTTGACGCCGCACAATGCTCAAAGACCCCTTAGAGCGACGGGCAAATGCGCTCATGTTCTGAAGACCAAATCCTTTGGAATGATTGTCGGGGTCAAACCCCAGTCCATCATCTTCCACGGTCACCCAGACCGTGGAAAGCGCAGCGTCAGCTTCCAAATGGATCCGCACCTTCTGGGCTCCACCATGGCGAATGGCATTGCCTATCAGTTCCTCGGTAAAACGGCACAATCTGAAGAGCACCTCGGATGAAAGGATTGGAGAACCAGCAATGGAGTCGTCGACTTGGCAACGCACTCGAGATTGTGTCTCGAAGTGCCGACTAATCCCCTGCAGTTGGGCCACGAGGTCAGGAATAGTTTTGAGTCGGCTGGCCCCATCGGCCAAGAACCGACGGAGCTCTCGCCGCAACCCTCTGTTGAAACTTTTGTGCTTCGAATTCGAGAATTGGGAACGCGGACCGTTCTTGTCGATGGAATCGGTTCAAGACCACCCTCAGGCATGAAAAAGCCCCAAGTCAGCCGAGTGTTTCAGGCCTGGGCGGTCGCAACGGTCGCCTGGATTCTCCACTCGGGCCCCAGCCTTCAGGCCGCTACGGCCCACCTGCCGCGCAGCACTCCGGAGCGTCAGGGGGTTTCTTCGGCCGCGCTGCTGTCGGCCATCGAGACCCTCGACCAGGTGGAACAGGTGCACAGCCTCATGATTGTCCGACACGGGCATGTGGTGGCCGAGGGTTGGTGGGGCCCGTATGACGCGGAAACCCCGCACGAGCTGTATTCGCTGAGTAAGAGCTTCACCTCGACCGCGGTCGGCCTGGCGGTTGGAGAGGGATTGCTGCGGGTGGATGATCTCGTGCTGAAGCACTTGGGATCGGAGGGCCCAGAAAAACCCAGCGCCAACCTCCAGAGCATGAGGGTCCGAGACCTCCTAACCATGAGCACCGGGCATCAAGACGAGCCTGCAATCGCTCCCGGTCAGATTTCCGCACGGTCTTTCTTGGCTCAACCGGTTCCCCACAAGCCGGGCACCCATTTCAAATACAATACGCCGGCCACCTTCATGCAGTCCGCCCTGGTCCAGAAGGTCAGCGGGATGACGACGCTCGAATACTTACAACCTCGCCTCTTTGCTCCCTTGGGTATTACCGGAGCGCGTTGGGACACTAATTCCCAGGGAATTAGTCTGGGCGGCTATGGCTTGCGACTGCGCACTGAAGACATCGCCAAGTTCGGGCAACTTTACTTGCAAGGCGGCAAGTGGGAGGGTCGACAACGGATCGACGCCGACTGGGTCCGCACCGCGACGTCTCGGCAAATGTCCAACGGCAGCAACCCGGAAAGCGATTGGGAACACGGCTACGGCTACCAGTTCTGGCGCTGTCGGCATGGGGCCTTCCGCGGCGACGGGGCTTTTGGTCAGTTCTGCATTGTCTTGCCGGAACAGGATGCGGTCATCGCGGTCACCAGCGGCGTCAGTGACATGGCGGGCCTGCTCAACCAACTCTGGAACACCCTGCTGCCGGCCTTCCACAAGGGCCCTCTTAAAAGCGATGCCTCCGCCCGGGAACGCCTCGAGCGTCGCTTGCTCGGCCTTCAGGTGCGCCTGCCCTCGGGCGGCGCCACCTCACCCGTCGCGGCGACCGTGCTGGGCAAGACCTTCCGATTCGGGACCAATGACAGTGGCCTCGATTCACTCACCCTGGAGACCTCCGGGCCCGAGGGGTGGCTCTTGACCCGCACTTTTTCTGGCAAGACAGAGTCGCTGCGCTGCGGTCATGCCCGCTGGATGACCGGCCATGGCCATTTGGGCGACGCCCCGCGCGGGACCATCGGCTCGTTCGGGGACGAAGCCCTGGGTGCCAGTGCTGCGTGGACCTCAGACGACACGTGGACCGTTAAGATTTGTGCCCGCGGTACCCCCTACCAAACGACCTACACCCTGAAGTTCACCGATCAGGATCTAACTCTCACTCCCCGCTCCCAAGTACGATTCGGGGGATCGCCGGGGGCATCCATCCAAGGCCACCGCTGACTGAGCAGAAACGATTTCTGTTGGGAGGAAAGGGGACGGCTGACGGGTTTTTTGCAAAACGAGTCGAGAGCGAGCCGCTGCCCAAGATGAGGCGTGTGCTTAAAGCCCGTAACGAGCGAACAACGAAGCGCTTTCTGCAGAAGACCCAGCCAGCACGTAGGATCCATCTTTAAAAAACGTTCCGACTGAGCATTCCCCGAGCACTTCCGTGATTGGGCGATGTCTTCGAAAGCGGCCATGTCTGCGGTGCCGGACCGCTCGGAGATCGGTCCCTACCTAGGAGCAGGATCGGACTAGGAGGCTCATCGGGCTGCATGCCGGGTTCCTGCTGCAAACTCCACTTTACCCATGCGCCTCCGAGGTGGGGCGATTTCTCCGAAAGCGCCACGTCCGCAGACACGGACCACTGCAGAGCAGGCCCACCGCAGATACGGACCGCCCCAGCCACTGAGTACAACACGGTCCTTCGTTGACCGTTTTTCTCGGCCGCATTGACCCGGGTGAACTTTCGAGGCATTGGTTTATCTCGTCGCATCATCCATGGATACTCATCCTGACATCATTCACTCTCGGACGGAAGCGGTGCGCCTGCGTTTGCTGCAGCACCCCATCTACCAGCGTGTGGACCGACCGGCTGCGATTCGCACCTTCCTCGAGTCCCATGTCTTTGCTGTCTGGGATTTCATGTCGTTGCTCAAGCGTCTGCAACGGGACCTGACTTGTGTGACTCTTCCCTGGATGCCCGTGGGAAATCCGGAAGTTCGATTCCTCATCAACGAAATTGTCTGCGGCGAAGAATCCGACCTCGGACCAGAGGGCAGGCGCTCCAGCCACTTCGAACTTTATCACCGGGCCATGCGGGAGGCGGGCGCCGATACTTCGGCCATCGATGCATTTCTCGGGGCCATCCAGGCCGGCGAATCCCCGGAGTCCGTCCTCGCAAAGCCCGGTCTGCCGCCCGGAGTCCGCCAATTCACTGGGTTCACCTTAAAGCTCGCCTGCACCGGCCAAATTCATGAGACGGCCGCCGCCTTCACTTACGGACGCGAAGATGTGATCCCGGAAATGTTTTTGCCCTTGGTCACATCGCTAATCAGTTCCGGCGAGTCCCAGTTTGGGCTCTTGCGCTACTACCTGGAACGCCACATCGCGCTCGATGGAGGTCATCACGGGCAACTGGCTCGCCGGATGATGCAACGGTTGTGCGGAGACGATTCCAAAAAGTGGGAGGAGGCCGCCGCTGCCGCCACGGCCGCCATCGAAGAACGAATCCGGCTTTGGGATGCGATTCTGGCCGCTCTTCCGCCAGCCCGATAACGGGGATTCGAGACCTTGGACTCAGCAACTCCCAGAGCGGGCAATTCCCTTGACGGGTGGTAGTCGGCCGCAGAAGGCTAAAACGGTTACCATCGCACTTCTAACACGCCACTTGAATGCCCTTGGCGCTCGCCAGACCTAACTTGCGGAAACCGTTCAGGGCGAGAGTGATTTCAGCGTGGATTGCACCCGTCCTGAGCATCGGTTTGACTTTCATCCTCGGCGCTGCCCCGACCAACAGCCCAGCCAAGGGACCGACTGGAAAGCCCGAGCCTGAAATAGAAACAGCCACCCTAAAACGGGATGCCGTTGCGGTCGCCAATGCTTTGGCCACCCAGTATCCCAGCGATCCGTTAGTTTACGCTCTCCTGGGCTCGGCTCACTTCAATATCGGTCAGGCTGATGAAGCACTCCGGCATCTTCAGCGTTGCATCGAACTCAATCCCAATCAGGCAGATGTTTACGAAATCCAAGCTCGGATTGCCTACGACAAAGGTCAGATCGATGAGTGCGTCCGTTTGTTTCAGGAGGCATTGAAACGAGGGTCTCCCAACGCCGACTTATTGAATCGGCTGGGACGTGCCCAACTCGACCTTGGGAAGACTGAGGAAGCTCAAGCCACCCTTCAGCAGGCCGTTCAACGACCGGATGCGCCGGGTGAAAGCCGTTTCCTGCTTGGACAGTCCTACCTTCAGGCCGGGGCTTTTGCGAAGGCCCGCGAATGCTTCCAGGAGGTCATCCAACAAATCCCAGACCACACCCAGGCGTTTTTTGGACTTTTCACCGCCTCCACGCGCCTGGGTTTGAGCGACGATGCGGACCGCTATCGCAAAGAATTTGTTCGTTTGGAGGGATCCGACCGAAAATCTCTGACCGACAGCAGCATTCAACCCGACTCCCTTTCCGGCGTGGGCTTTGTTCGGGAAACAGTGGCCCGAACCTTCGCTGGGGCGGGTCAACTGTACCGAGCCCACGGCAAGCTGGAGCAGGCAACCGAGCAGTTCCATAAAGCGGCACTCCTCGATGGCTCAACCCCCAGTTATCGAGCCTCACTGGAGTCCCTCTATCTTCAGCGCAAACTCCCGTTGGAAGGCATCCGGCTCTTCGAGGAACTGACAACGGCCAATCCGACCAACTACCTCAACCATCTCTTTCTGGGCCGCCTTCAATCGAAGTCTGGGATGTTTGAGCCCGCGGAGAAATCGTTGCTCACGGTGCAAAAATTCGTTCCAGGCTTGCCTGAGGGCCATCGAGCCTTAGGCGAACTCTACTTGCGCGCCAACCGCAAGCTGCCCGAGGCATTGGCCGAACTGAGTATTAGCGTCGAGCTCGACCCTTCTCCGCCGCATTTCTACTTGCTGTCGATCGCCTGTGCCAAAAATAAGGACCCTCAAGGAGCTCTTAACGCGATTCAACAGGCCATAAAGCTCAGGCCAAATGAGGCATCCTATCAGAAGCTTCGCGAACAGTTACTCCAAGCGCCCAAAAAATGAGAACCTCACGCCACCGTGGGTGGGCAGGGATGCGGGGATGGTGGGTTTTGCTATCCTTAGGAGTCCGCCTGAGTGGGCTTGCAGAAACCGCACAGCCTTTAGCCATTCAGTGGAAGGACATCACGCTGGAGACCGGGATCCAGTTCACCCACACCGATGGCAATTCGGGGAAACACTACATCGTCGAGACAGTGGCCTCAGGCTTGGCGACATTCGATTTCGACAAGGATGGGAAGATAGACATTCTTCTGTTGAATGGAGCCCCCCTTCCCGGCTTGGAAACGCACGGCACGGTTTCAAAGAATGCCCTCTATCGAAATGAAGGCGGTTGGAAATTCACCGACGTCACCGTTTCAGCCGGACTGACCGACTCGGCCTACCACCTCGGGGTCTGCACCGCCGATTACAACAACGACGGCCACACCGACATTTACCTCAGCAATTACGGACGGAATATTCTCTACAAGAACAACGGCAACGGAACGTTCACCGATGTGACAGCCGTGGCCGGGGTTGGAGGTTGGGAACATGTTGGAGCCGGCGCCTGCTTCTTCGACATGGACGGCGATGGCGACCTGGATTTATTTGCAGCGAGCTACGTCGACTTCAACCTGAAGAACCACAAGACCTCCGTCATGAATGGATTCACGACGTACGTCGGTCCGTTGCAGTACCCACCCACTGCCAATCACCTCTTCCGCAATAATGGGAATGGCACCTTCAGTGATGTAAGCAAAGAGTCGGGGATCGCTGGATTTTTATCCTCTGGAATGGGGGTGGTCGCCGCCGACTTCGACAACGACGGCGACTCAGACCTCCTCGTCGCCAACGACCTCCGAGCCAATGCGCTCTGGGTGAATGACGGTCAGGGACGATTTAAAGAAATCGGAGCGCTCATCGGCATTGCCTATGACCCGTTCGGCAATGCCCAAGGAAATATGGGTGTGGATTGCGCCGACTGGAACAACGACGGATGGCTCGATTTCTACGTCACAACCTACCAACGACAGTTGTCCACGCTCTACCAGAACCAATCCGGAAAGTACTTCGACGATGTGACCCGAGCGACTGGCGCTGGCTTGGGATCGTTTTCCCAGGTCAAGTGGGGTGCTGGGATCGTGGACTTTAACAATGACGGACACCGAGACCTCTTTGTCGCCTGCGGGCATCTCATTGATACTGTCGACCAATTTGACTCAACCACCAGCTACCGCGCCAAAAACATCCTCCTTCAGAACACCGGCCGGGGGAAATTTGTGGATGTCTCGGCTCAAGGCGGCGACGGCATGCACGC
>Ga0209596_1002565_pt1 | contig 14963 bp, 17 predicted proteins | sample M_130807_MF_Meta_FD_187314 | JGI IMG/M metagenome (GOLD analysis project Ga0209596, IMG submission 187314) | Freshwater microbial communities from Lake Montjoie, Canada to study carbon cycling - M_130807_MF_MetaG (SPAdes) (version 2) | ecosystem: Environmental > Aquatic > Freshwater > Lake... | reverse complement strand
GGCGAGGAGCTATCAAGTCAATTCTGGGGAACTTCGAAGATAAAGTTGCTGGGTGGTGACTGGTGCCCTCACTGCGCCACAATGTAGCTACACAACGCATTCAGAAGCCAGGCAAAGGAGCCCACCATGTTGACTGTAGATGTTCGTTCCAGGGTCGAGCCAGAGCTCAAGCGCGAGGCCGCCGCCGTTCTTAATGCTGCTGGCTTAGACGTGAGTACCGCCATTCGCCTGTTCCTGCGCAGTGTCGTCGAAACGGGCGGTCTACCTATAGAGGTGCCTCGTCCCAACGCTACAACGCTGGCGGCCATCAAGGCAGCGAAGGCCGGCAAGGTCACCGACGTTTCCCTTGACGACTTTTGAGTTTCAAGCATGCCCAGAGCGCTCAAGGAAACCGGCCAGTTCAAGACTGACCAGACTGGCTTCTCATTTACGACAAGCAGGGAAGTGTAGAAGCCGGCGCCCTCAAGCTCGTTCGAACCGGTACGCACAGCGACCTGTTTTAGCGGTTGATCAGCTGTCGGCCGAGCCCTGAAACTACGAAGTGTCCAGGTTTGGAGCCAAGATAAAGTCGCGGCGGGGTGGCTTGGGGGGCGTCTCGAGAAGGCGGACATTGAACAGCGCCAAGCCGACAAGCGTGCAGGCTGCGTGGCACCGCTGAATATTGAAGCCATTAAAGCTGAGGGCAGAAAACTGGGCCCTGCAGAGCAGATTGCACCAAATCCCCGTTCATGCCAAAATATGGCTATCCATAATTTTCCGGACTTTTTTATGAAAACCGTCGCTGTATTTGAAGCCAAGAACCGGTTCTCCGAGTTGCTTGCCGCGGTCGCGCACGGCGAAGAAATTACCATCACGCGTCATGGCTCGCCGGTGGCGCGTTTGGTCGCCCTTGGCGCAGGTGCGCAGGTGTCGGCGCAGCAGCCTCAACGTGTACTTGATGCCATGCAGCGCCTGCGTGAACTCGGCTCCGGCGCGGAGCTGGGCTGCACGGTACGCCAAGCACTCGATTCAGGACGCGATTGATGCCGTTTGTACTCGACAACTCGGTGGTCACTGGCTGGTATTTGCCAGATCAGGCCAGCAGCTACTGCCAGGCCATTGCAACCCGACTTGAAAGTGACAAAGCGCTGGTGCCAGCGTTATGGCAGCAAGAACTGGCCAATGTGCTCAAAACAGCTTGCACGCGGGGCAAACTCAAGATCGAGCTGCCCGGGAAATTCTAGACGCCCTGGCCACCCTGCCGATCGAAATAGATGCAAGCCCCGGCCCTGGTCAACGCCAGTTGTTTGAACTGGCCATGCGCTACAAGCTCAGCAGCTACGACGCCGTTTACCTGGAACTGGCCATGCGGCACGGCCTGCCCATTGCAACCCAGGATGCACAACTCAAAGAGGCGGCAATTGCTGCGGGCGTTGCCATTTTGTGATGCAAAATTCAACGCGAATCCATTCGCAATATTGCCCTGCGACATCGGGTGACCGCACCACAAAGAAATCCCCGTCGCACCCAGCGGCTGGAATCGGCTTGAGTGGATGGCGATTGATTTAATTAGCCGCGCCAATTCGCTTTGCCGAAATGGTGACAAACATGAAACGAAACGCTACTTCAAAGCCAATATTTAGCCAGCAGCAAATGAAAGCGGCGTTGGTTGTCGCGCCCGAGGGCAAAACACCAGACCAAGACGCCTGGGCAAATAATGCAATTTCGCCTTACACTGTCGCTATTGCAAAACTTCAAGGGAATCAAGCGATGACAACATTGACAGTGACCGCCCGGGGACAAGTGACTTTCAGAAAAGACGTACTGCGGCACCTTGGTATTCAACCAGGGCAAAAGATCGAACTCGATTTACTGCCAGATGGTCGAGGCATGCTCAAGGCAGCCCAGACGACCGGTACGATAAACAGCTTCATCGGACTGCTGGCGCAGCGGACAAAGAAGATTGCGACCATTGAAGAGATCAACGAGGCAACAGCGCGAGCGTGGGCTGGCAAAGCATGAAAATCACCGTTGACACCAACGTGCTGGTTCGCTCTTGTGTGCGCGATGACCCGGCGCAAGCCAGCATCGCCGCCAAGGTTTTGACCGATGCCGCGTTGATTGCCATTGCGCTGCCGTGCTTGTGTGAGTTTGTTTGGGTGCTGCGCAGCGTCTACATCATTGAAAGTGACGACGTCATTAGCGCGATCCGCGCACTGATGGCCAGCGAAAACGTAGAAATGAACCGGCCAGCAGTCGAGGCGGGGTTGGAGGTGCTCAGTGCAGGCGGGGATTTTGCGGATGGTGTGATCGCCTTTGAGGGCAATTGGCTTGGCGGGGAAACTTTTGTTTCATTCGACAAGAAGGCCGTGGCGCTGCTCAGTGCACAAGGGAGAGAAACGCGGCTCCTATGACAACGGTGAGTAAACCATGATGATCAAGACCGAGTACGACGACGAAGAGTTAGAGATATTGAAGGCGTGGGAAGCTCAGGGCAAACCATCGTCTTTACACCGCAGGTCGTGCAAACTGGTGGTCGTCAGCCCGAGCCGGTCAGCGGACGGACCTGCGGGGACGGGGGAGTGATCGGAGTTTCTGAGCCTCCATGCTCGGTCGTTGGATAGTGGTGCGGCATCTTTTATTCCGCAATTCACGCCACTTCGTTCCGAATTTCACGTCATCTTATTCCGAAATTTACGGTATCATGGACACAGGGTGACACTTGCACTTTATCCGCGCCGTATCGAACCGCGCATTGCCGAAGCGATAAACGATATGCCAATCCCTTGGCTACGCCAGATTTGCAGCGTAATCGCCCCACCACCAATACCTTAAAAGCCAACCCTAACAGGTTGGCTTTTTTTTGCCTACTACCGCGTGTTCACGCGGATTCAATGGTGGTCACGGCAGCCCGTACCAAATGGAGCGACCACCGCCATGTCGCACCAGAAGCCCCTTTTTAACGAGATTACCGAACGTTGTTTTAAGGGTGTTTGGACTGGCGCCGAACTCGCGGACCATGTCGCGTGTGGTGACCCGGCCATGATCTCGAACGTGATCCAAGATTCTGACGGCCAATTCCGGCAACGTTGCAAGCGCCCCTTTTTCTCGCTCAACCTTGGCGGCCAGTCTGCGTTTTTGTTGTTGCAAAGCCCGCATAAAGAACAGTAGCCAAGGTTGCCAGTTGGGTGCTTCACTATGCAAAGATTGCTGCGTCTGGCGCAGCGCCAAGTAATAAGCTTCTTTGCTTTGCTCAATGACGCTTTCCAGTGAGCTGTAGGGCACATAGGCATAGCCTGCCTGGAGAAGTAGTAGCGTGGTCAAAATCCTGCTGAGTCGGCCGTTGCCATCTTGGAATGGATGGATTTCTAAAAAAGTGACAGTGAACACAGCAACGATCAAAAGTGGGTGCAGTCGTCTAAGTTCTCGTGTGTCCTTCAGCCACTCAACCAGTTCAGTCATACGACGCGGGGTGTCAAATGGAGAGGCTGTCTCGGAGACGATCCCCACCATCTTGCCGTCGGCATCAAATGCAATGACATTGTTCGATAACTTTTTGTACTCACCTCTATGGCGTTCATCTTTTTGGCTGTAACGCAAAAGGTCACGATGGAGTTGCTTGAGATGGTTTTCAGTGACGTGTATATCGTCAAAGGCATGGAAAATCATTTCCATCGTTTCGGCGTAACCAACGACCTCCTGCTCATCGCGACTGTCGAATTTCTTGATTTCAAGCTTGGAGAGTAATTTCTCGACCTCCCGATCAGTCAGCTTGCTACCTTCAATTCGAGTCGATGAGCCAATGCTTTCAATGGTGGCCACATGCCGCAACGCCTTGAGCCGCTCTGGCGCAAGTGTTCCCAGCGCGCGCCAGGCCCCTTTGAATTCGTCAACCTCGCTCAATAAATTGAGTAATTCGAGCGTGATTTGGATGGTGTCGGTCTTCATTGCACCGACTGTAAGCCTGCCTAGACCGGAATGTCAACCGGATTAGACTTGAATAGACGGGTTTGCATTTTTACGGCAGGCCCATCCTGGCATGGGCCGGGCTGGCCGGGGATCGATGTGAGCAGGTTTGTCTTGATTGCGCCCAGCTGTGACACGCATGTCAGAGCAAGCCAAATGGATGCCCTAGTTTGGCTAAAATTGGTATTTCTCATGGAATCTCTGTTCATCTCTACGGGTGTTGTCGCTCTGGCTGAAATTGGCGACAAAACCCAACTTCTTGCTTTCATTTTGGCGGCTCGCTTTAAGAAGCCCATCCCCATCATTGCAGGCATTTTGGTTGCCACCCTGCTCAACCATGGGTTGGCCGGCGCTCTTGGAGCATGGATAACTTCGGTGGTGAGCCCGGAAATCATGCGATGGGTCCTGGGCGGCTCGTTCATTGGCATGGCCATCTGGACCCTGATTCCAGACAAGATTGAAGAAGAAGAAACGCAAGTGGCCAAGCATCTGGGCGTTTTCGGCGCCACCTTGATCACCTTCTTTTTGGCAGAGATGGGTGATAAGACACAGATCGCAACGGTTGCCTTGGCTGCCCATTACGCATCGCCATTTCTGGTAGTCATAGGCACCACGCTGGGCATGTTGATTGCAGATGTGCCTGCTGTGTTCGTCGGAGACAAGCTTGCCAACAAAATTTCAATGAAACTGGTGCACTCGATTGCGGCGGGCGTGTTTGCCCTGCTGGGCGTTGCAACCTTGCTGGGTGCGGGCGCCAACCTCTTTTGAAATGAAAAGTCAATCATCAGATAAAATTTAGCGCCATCTGGGGTGCGCCCCACTGCACCTCTCGTGCTTTGAATTTACAACCCTCTCACTCTCGGAGTCTTCATGCATCGAAACCCTCTCATGGGTCTGCTTTTGGCCGGATCATTGGCACTGACTTTGTTGGCTTGCAAGAAGCCCGATGCAGCAGCAGAAAAATCAGACTCTCCAATTTCAAGCTTGAGCATAGGGGCTGAAGATATTTTGGAGATAGGCAGCTCAGAGCATGGTACGGGCCCTGTGATCACAGGCTCTTTGCAGCCTGAGCGCCGCGCAGATTTGCGTGCTGAAGTGGCCTCCATTGTTATCAAAATGCACAAAGAAAATGGCGAACCCGTTCGCCAAGGCGACTTGTTGGTCAGCTTGGACAGCGCGGTGCTTCGCGACAACCTGAGCTCGGCTGAAGAAGCCGTTCGGGCAGCCGCACAATCTCTGGACAGTGCCGAGCGGCAATACCAACGCCTGAAAATTTTGCAAGGCCAGGGGATGGTGTCTTTGCAAGGCTTGGAAGAATCTGAAGTACGCCGCAACGCTGCTCAAAGCGAGCATGTGGCCAGCAAAGCCCGTGTGGCCGCTGCCAAACAGCAGTTAGAGCGCACCGAAGTCCGAGCACCTTTCGCCGGTGTGGTCAGCGCGCGCAAAGCATCTGCTGGCGACACCGCGCAAATTGGCAAAGAGCTGATTCAGGTGATTGACCCTTCTAGCATGCGCCTAGAAGGACAAGTGGCTGCCGATCAAATGGGCAAACTCCAAATTGGTCAGCGCGTGAGCTTTCGAATCAATGGGGTGAGCTCGTCTGGCGATACGCTTACGAGCAGCGGAAAAATTCGCCGCATTGACAGCGCTGCCAACCCCATCACGCGCCAAGTTTCTGTCATTGTGGACCTCAAGTTGCCAGGTCAAGCCCCCATCATGGGCCTTTATGCAGAAGGGGTTGTCGAGACACAAACCGCATTGGCCTTGATGGTCAGTGAAGACAGTTTGATGCGTGAAGGTGACAAGGCCTCTGTGTGGCTGCTTGAAAACAACAAGCTGAGCAAACGCAGTGTTCAACTGGGTGATCGTGACACGCGCTTAGGCCGCTGGGTGGTGCAATCGGGCTTGAAATCGGGTGACAAAATTCTGCGCAACTCTTCAAGCACCTTCAAAGACGGCCAGACTTTTGGCATGCGCGCGCCTGCTGCGCCCAAAGACACAGCAGGCAAGTAAGCCATGTTTCTGTCTAATTTCAGCGTTCGCAAGCCGCTTGTCACCGTCGTCATCTTGATCATGCTCATGGCCATGGGCGTGTTGGCACTGCAAAAACTCAAGGTCAATCAAATTCCTGATGTCGACATGCCGCTGTTGGTGGTCAACATCAGCTACCCAGGTGCTTCACCCGAGACTGTGGAGCGCGAGGTTCTCAACCGCGTTGAAAAAGCCCTGCAATCCATCAACGGGGTCAAAGACATTCGAGGTCAAGCCAACGAGGGCAATGCCAGCCTTCAATTGTTTTTTGAGTTCAAGAAAAACATGGTTGAGGCGACCGATGAAGTTCGCAATGCCATAGGAACAGTGCGTTACAAACTGCCCACTGAAACTCGGGAACCGGTTATCTTGCGCATCGACCCTTCAGCGCAGCCCATTGTGCAATTGGCGCTGTCCTCATCGGTGCAAACACATGCCGAAATTTCACGACTGGCAGACGACCAATTGGCTGATAAATTTCGGGCCATACCGGGGGTGGCACAAGTCAATGTCAATGGCGCACTCAGGCGTGAGTTGAGCGTGCTTCTGCACGCCGATAAATTGCGTGAAGTCAACTTGTCTGTGACCGAGGTGGTCAATGCCTTGCGCACCCAAAATGCAACCGCACCCGTTGGAAAAATTCGAGGAGAGTTGGAAGATCAAAGCATACGCATCTTGGGCCGAATCGAAACACCTGCTCAGTTTCAACAAATTGTTGTACGCCGCAGTGGCAATGAGCTGGTGCGCCTGGGTCAAGTGGCAACGATCACAGATGGCTTTTCTGACTTAGATACTTTGAGCATTCGCAGCGGCAACCCCAATGTGGGCTTGTCCATCACGCGTTCTCGTGATGCCTCCACTGTCACCGTTGCCAAGGAGGTCCTGAAATTGGTGAAGACAATGAATGCGGCCATGCCCAAGGGCACTCAAATTGAGGTCACGCAAAACGGCGGTGAGGAAGCGCAAGACAGTCTGGACAATGTGGTGGAGGCTTTGCTTCTTGGCGCGGGCTTGACCATTTTTGTGGTTTATGTGTTTCTCAATTCTTGGCGCTCGACTTTGATCACGGCACTGTCATTGCCCACCTCGGTCATCACGGCTTTCATCGCCGTGTGGTTGTGTGGTTTCACGCTCAACTTCATGAGTTTGCTGGGTTTGTCACTGGCCATTGGAGTCTTGATTGACGATGCCATTGTGGTGCGAGAAAATATCGTGCGGCACATGGAACGCGGTTCCGACCGGCGCACCGCTGCATTGAATGGCACTTCTGAAATTGGCATGGCCGTGGCTGGCACTACATTTTCGATCGTGGCTGTGTTCATTCCTGTGGGCTTCATGCCGGGCATCTCTGGCGAATGGTTTCGCCCCTTTGGCCTGACGGTAGTTGCCTCAGTGCTGGTCAGTTTGCTGATCTCTTTCACCTTGGATCCAATGCTCTCAGCCTACTGGGGTGACCCCCCAGGCGAACATCTGAAACCCAAAACAGGCCTGAGTCTTTGGCTGTCTAAATTCAACATATGGTTTGACCACCAAGCCGACCGATACGGCAACGTGATTGCTTGGGCTTTGCACCATCGGCGCTGGACAACAGCCTTTGCCTTGGTGAGTTTGGTGGTGGCATTGGGCCTTCAATTCAAATATGGTGGCTCGAGTTTTTTCCCAAAAGGCGATGGCAACACTTTTGCCATCGATGTGCGCACCCCAGCCAGCAGCAATTTAGAATATTCACGCATCAAGCTTGAAGCCGCTGATACCATTGCACGCAGCCTTCCTGAAACCAAAGCCACCAACAGTTACGTCAACCCCACGGGTGGCCGCATTTATGTGGACATCGGCAAGAGCACACAGCGCAACCGCACCGCCCAAGAAATTGCCATTGAGTTGCGACGTGGTACGGCTCAATTGGTGGGTGCCGAGTACACCGTGCTGGACGACTTGTCCAACGGGGCATCCAAGCCGGTACAAATTCGCTTCAGTGGCACTGATTCGCGCAAACTGCTCGAATTGGCAAGCCAATTCATGGTCCAACTCAGGCAAGTGCCTGGGGCGGTGGATGTGGGCTTGTCCCAACAAGATCCGCAAAAAGAATTGCAAATTGAACTTGACCGAGGCTTGGCCAATTCACTGGGAATTTCGGTGGCCGATGCCGCCAATGCCTTGCGCGTTTCCTTTGCTGGCATTGACGTGGGTGACTGGGTTGACCCCACAGGGGAGGCTCGTGATGTGGCCGTGCGTTTGGCCCCTGAGGACCGCATGAGTGCCTCCAATATTGAGCGACTCCCGATCACCGTGGCTGGCATGAACACCGTGGTGCCTTTGGCGCAAATTGCCAAAGTCACGATGGGCACCGGCCCCTCTCGCATTGAACACTCTGATGGCAAGCGCACCATCACCGTGACAGCCAATGCACAAGGGCGATCGCCTGGAGAAGTCACTGCAGATGCGCTGAAGGTTGCCAAAAGCATGAGCTTTCCGGAGGGCTTTGGCTTGGAGTTGGCAGGCGCCTCCAAAGACCAACAAGAAGTCTTCAAACAAATGGGCATTGCCTTGCTCTCAGGCATTGGCTTGATGTACTTTATTTTGGTCATGCAGTTCAACTCGTTCACTGCCCCCTTGGCCGTGATGTTTTCCTTGCCTTTGTCACTGATCGGTGTGGTTCTGGCTTTGTTGTCAACAGGGGGGACTTTGAATTTGATGAGCCTCATTGGCGTGATCATGTTGATGGGCTTGGTGGCCAAAAATGCCATCTTGCTGCTTGATGCAGCGCGAACGCAGGAGGCCCTGGGCGTGGACCGAGAAGAGGCCTTGATGGCCGCTGGCCGTAAGCGCCTTCGCCCCATCATCATGACCACTTTTGCTTTGATTGCCGGCATGTTGCCAGTTGCCATTGGCATCGGTGAGGGCGGTGAGTTTTACCGGCCTATGGCGGTCTCTATCATTGGCGGAACCATCACATCAACCTTGCTCACGCTGCTGATCATTCCCAGCTTTTACGACAGCATTGAGTTGATGCGCGAACACCTGATTGCCAAGTTTTTGGCTCGACAAACCAAGTGGCATACCCTGGGGGCGGTCTTGGTCACAGGGCTTGAAATTCTTCTGACCTTGCTGATGCTGCGCATGGTTTATCGGTTGGTGATATCGTTCAAGCGGGCTTGATAAGCCTGCGCCTTGCAACCTTTGTAGAGGAACACTCATGACCAAAGCCTATTTGATTGGACAAGTCTCTGTCACCAACCCAGAGGGCTACGCCCAATACGCACAAAATGCGCCTGCCACCATTGAAAAGTACGGTGGCAAATACATCGTGCGAGGGGGCCACACCAGCCAACTCTGTGGGGCACATCGCCTTGATTGATGGAATTTGACAGTTATTTTTTTCTCGCCAGCATCGCCGCTGTTCTTGTAGGCCTGTCCAAGGGCGGGCTTCCAACCATAGGCATGTTGGCTGTTCCCATCTTGTCATTGGTGATGTCGCCGGTCAAAGCCACGGTGCTGCTGCTGCCCATTTACATCATCTCCGATCTTGTGGGCATTTGGCTTTACCGCAAAAATTTCAGTGCTGTCAATTTGAAAATCCTAGTGCCTGCAGGCATTGTGGGTGTGGCCATCGGGTGGGCCACGGCTTCGTTCACTTCTGATATCGCCATTAAATTCATGGTGGGTCTGGTTGGAATTGGCTTTTGCTTGAACACGTGGATGCGCAAAGCACCTGAGCAAACACAATCTTTGAATGTGAAGAAGGGGTTTTTTTGGGGCAGCTTGTCGGGCTTTACAAGCTTCATCTCGCATGCGGGGGGGCCACCCTTTCAAATTTATGTTTTGCCACAAAAACTTCCTAAACTGCAGTTTGCCGGAACGTCCACACTGTTTTTTGCCGTCATCAATGCAGCAAAAATTTTGCCGTATCAGCAGCTGAGCCCCTACTCTGAATCAGACTTGACACTGGCCGCTTTGCTGATTCCATTTGCTTTGCTGGGAACTGTTGTCGGGGCTTATTTGACCAACAAGATTGCCGATGTTTGGTTTTACCGATGGATCCAAGCGGGCTTGTTGGTGATTTCACTCAAGCTCATCTCAGATGCAGTCACAGGCTTGATGGTTTAACAACAGGAGAGTCTTGATGTCCAACCCGCTTCCCGGATCTGTTCAAAGCCATTACCGAATTTGCCCATTGTGCGAAGCCTGCTGCGGCTTAGTGGTGCGCACGCAAGGCGATCAAGTCCTGAGCATTCGTGGGGCAGACAACGATGTATTCAGCCATGGGTTCATCTGCCCCAAAGGCGTGTCTTTGAAAGACTTGCATGAAGATCCGGACAGGCTGCGCAAGCCGCTGATCAAGCGCGATGGTCAGTTCGTTGAAGCCACTTGGGAACAAGCCTTTGCTGAAGTGGAGCGCCGCTTGCTGCCCATCATTGCCGAGCATGGCCCCGATGCCGTAGCCACCGTCATTGGCAACCCCGCAGCGCACAAAATAGGCTTGCTGAGTTATTTCCCGGCCTTGGCCAAGGCCCTGGGCACGCGCAATTTATTTTCTGCCTCCACACTGGACCAAATGCCCAAACACCTGAGTAGCGGTTTGATGTTTGGCCATTGGATGTCAGTGCCGGTGCCCGACATTGAGCGCTCAGACCTGCTGCTGGTGATTGGCGCCAACCCGATGGTCAGCAACGGCAGCATCTGGACTGTGCCCGATTACCGCGGCAAGGCGCGTGCCATGCGCGAGCGCGGGGGGCGGATCATTGTGGTTGATCCGCGCCGCACACAAACCGCTGAGCACGCCGATCAGCACTTGCCAATTCAACCAGGCGGTGACGTTTTTTTATTGCTGGGCTTGGTTCACACACTGTTTGACGAAGGTCTGGTTCAATTGGGCCAACTGGCAGAGCACCTCAATGGCTTGGAGACGCTGCGCCAGGCCATGCAGCCCTACACCCCTGAGCGCATGGCCAGCGGCTGCGGCATCGAGGCACAAACACAGCGCCAATTGGCACGCGATCTGGCCACGGCCAAGCGCGCAGCCGTCTATGGTCGTATTGGAACTTGCACACAGCGCTTTGGCAGTTTGAACAGTTGGCTGATCGATGTGCTGAACATTCTGACTGGCAACCTTGATCAAGAGGGCGGCGCCATGTTCACAAAGGCTGCAGCCTTTGCCGCTAACACGCAAGGCGCACCGGGCCAAGGGCGCGGCGTCAAGACCGGCCGTCACCACAGCCGTGTCAGTGGCGCGCCCGAGGTGTTTGGCGAATTGCCGATCACCTGCTTGGCGCAAGAAATCGAAACCCCGGGGCAAGGCCAAGTCAAAGCGTTGATCAGCATCGCAGCCAACCCCGTACTGTCTACGCCCAACGGTCCACGCATTGCCGCTGCATTGGACAAACTGACTTTCATGTTGAGTATGGACATTTACCTCAACGAAACCAGCCGTCATGCCGATGTGATTTTGCCGGGGCTCTCGCCGCTGGAGGAGTTGCATTTCGACATTCCCTTTCCGCAGTTTTCCTACCGCAACCACGCGCGTTTTAGCGCTGCTGTTTTTGAAAAACCGTCTGATCACCCCCATGAATGGGAAACATTGCTGCGCTTGACTGCAATGATTCAAGGCAAAGCCAACCCAACGCCTGGTGCGTCCAACAATGGCCCTGAGGCATTGATCGACCAAGCTCTGCGAAGTGGCCCCTACGGCCTGACACTGGCCGACGTGAAAGCTGCCGCTGGAGGCATTGACTTGGGCGCCCTTGCGCCGCGCATTCCCGAAGTGTTGCGCACAACCTCGGGCCGCATTGAATTGGCGCCCGAGATGTTCATTGCGGACCTGGTGAATGTCGATGCAGCTTTGAACGCAAAACACGAAGGCTTCTTGCTGATCGGGCGGCGCGACATGCGCTCGGGCAACAGTTGGATGCACAACCTGCCGGTGCTTGCCAAAGGCCCGCAGCGGTGCACGCTGATGGTCCACCCCCAAGACGCTGCCAATTTGGGTTTGATCGAGGGGGGCATGGCGCACCTGCAAAGCTCAGGCGCGCAGTTGCTCGCGCAGGTGAGCTTGAGCGAAGAGTTGATGCCCGGCGTGGTGAGCTTGCCTCATGGTTGGGGCCATGACTTGCCAGGCACTCAACTGCGAGTGGCACAACTGCGGCCTGGCGTGAACTTCAACAGTTTGCTCAACGACCAATGGCGCGACCCCCTGTCTGGCAACGCGGTGCTCAGCGGCGTGCCTGTTCAAATTACAGCTGCTTGATCTCTGTGGGTGCTTGTGCCCAACTTGGCTGGTAAAGTTAGGCATCGTTTTAATTTCATCACCAAAGGCTTAGGCGCAATGGAATTCCAAGAACTGGTTAAAGCCCGCAAGAGCATTCGGGGCTATCTGAATAAACCTGTGCCACGCGAGGTCATCGATGCGATCTTGGAAGTGGCCAAGTGGGCACCATCGTCCATGAACACGCAGCCCTGGCATGTGCATGTGGTCACGGGCGAACCGCTTGACCGTATACGCAAAGGCAATACTGAAAACATGGTCAGTGGCGTTCCGCCAAAACGTGATTTTCCGATGAAGGAGTCTTATGAAGGCTTGCACCGAAAACGTCAAATTGATGTTGCGGTTCAATTGTTTGAGGCCATGGGCATCGCGCGTGACGACAAAGAGCGGCGTACCGATTGGGTGATGCGCGGCTTTCGCCAGTTTGATGCGCCGGTCTCTTTGGTTCTGACATACGACAAATATCTGGAGCCCGCTGCCATCAGCCACTTCGATTTGGGCGCCCTCTCACACGCCATTGTGCTGGCGGCTTGGGAGCATGGCCTGGGTTGCGTCATCAACGGCCAAGGCATCATGCAGTCCAGTGTGGTGCGCAAGCATGCTTGTATTCCAGATGATCAAAGCATCATGATCTGCATTGCCATGGGCTACCCAGACCAGAGCTTCATTGCCAACACGGTTAAATCTGTGCGTGAAGACAATGCACATTTTGTGAGGTATGTTGGGTTTGATGGGTCTTCAGGTGTTGCCGGGGGCGGGGGCGTTGAGCAGCAAGACTGAAGGCGGCTTGCTCATACTGGGGTACCAGAAATCGTCAGCCGCCTTCAGTCTTACTGCTCAACTTCAGCTTGGCGAAAGATTTCTAGCAGGCCAAGCACTTTGGGTGAAGGAGTGTTGGGTGGGCGACCATTTGCATGAAATCTGAGTACGGCTTAAACTTACCCCCAGTTTTCTTGTTCTCGAGGTCTACTTCATGCCACCTTCACGTTTGATCGCTTTTGTCGCTGTCGCAGCAGCTAACTCGCTCTGCCTGATTCCTTCAAGCGCGCTGGCCCAAGATTTCCCACAAAAGCCGATCACGATCGTTGTCCCGTACACCGCAGGGGGAAGCTCTGATGCGGTCGCTCGGTTGCTGGGCAAGCAACTCTCCGAACAGATGGGGCAACCCGTACTCGTAGACAACAAAGCTGGCGCAGGTGCCACCATTGGCACTGGGCTGGTGGCCAAGGCGCCGGCCGATGGCTACACCGTGCTCCTCGCAGATAACGCTCAGACCACGGCGCCAGCGCTCTACTCGCAGCTTTCTTACGACGCAGTGACCAGTTTTCGCAGCATTGGCATGATCGGCGTCGCTCCCGCGATCTTGTTCTCAGGCAAACAGTCCAACCTGCGCAGCATCAAGGACATGGCAGCAACACAAGGGACTAGGCCAGGCGGATTTACGATTGGCGTTGGCGCTGGCAGTCCGAGTCATCTGATCTCCTCGCTGTTCCAAATGAAATCTAAACTCAAGCTGCAGATGGTGCCCTACAAGGGTGCTTCACAGGCCGCAACCGATGTGCTGGGCGGCCAGATCGACCTGATTTTCACCAATCCTGCATCAGCGGGCCAGCATGTGAAGTCTGGCCTGATGAACGCCATCGGCGTGTCTGGCACCCAACGCCACCCCGCATTCCCAGATGTCGCGACATTCCAAGAGCAGGGAGTGGAAGGCATGAATGTGTCTTATTGGTTTGCACTTTTGATGCCTGCAGGTGTTCCCGATGCCGTGGCGCAGAAGTGGGAAAAAGAGCTGGCTACCGCACTTGCATCTGCGAGCGTCAGCCGCACGCTCATCGAACTAGGGATCACCAAGCTTAATATGTCTACCGCACAAATGCAACGCTTTCTCACCGAAGACAAGGCCACTTGGGCAAACGTCAGCAAGTCCTCCGGGATGAAGCTGGAGTGACACAAGGTCTGCTACGCCAGTGCTAACTTTCGCAACCACCCGCTGACCAGACACCTGCGTTACCTTTTCGCTTGCGTTCGGCCAGATCAGAATCACTTAGCGGCACGGGGCTGTTCCAATGGCGGCTCAATCAAGCGGTCTCGCCGCCAAAGGCTGGGGAACAGCTTGGTCCAGCATGCAGCGATGGCCAGCGTGGCTGCACCGCCCAGAACCACCGAGCCAACGGGCCCAACCAATGCCGCAGTTGCGCCTGACTCGAATTCGCCTAGCTGGTTGCTCGCCCCCATGAAGATGGCATTGATCGCACCAACCCTGCCGCGCATGGCTTCGGGTGTGTCCATTTGAACAAGTGTGTGACGCACCACCACATTGACCATATCGGCCGCGCCAGAGACCACGAGCGCGCACAGCGACACTGCGAACTGCGTGGACAGTCCAAAGACCAGCATGCTCGCACCGTAAATTGCGATGGCCACCATCAACTTGGCGCCGACCTGACGCTCTAGAGCCACCCTTGCGAGCATCACCGACACCAGCAGCGCACCTGCCGCAGGGGCGGCGCGAAGTACCCCCAGGCCTACGGGCCCCACTTGCAGAACATCTTTGGCGAACACGGGAAGAAGCGCAGTGGCTCCGCCGAGCAGCATAGCCAAGAGGTCCAGAGTCATCGCACCCAGCAGTGTCTTGTTTGACCAGACATAACGGCCGCCGGCCAACAGCGATGTCCAACTGGGCTGCTCATGTGTTTTTGGAACATGCGAATATCGAACCGTG
>Ga0209596_1002561_pt1 | contig 14974 bp, 22 predicted proteins | sample M_130807_MF_Meta_FD_187314 | JGI IMG/M metagenome (GOLD analysis project Ga0209596, IMG submission 187314) | Freshwater microbial communities from Lake Montjoie, Canada to study carbon cycling - M_130807_MF_MetaG (SPAdes) (version 2) | ecosystem: Environmental > Aquatic > Freshwater > Lake... | reverse complement strand
GGGTCTTTTGACACTACTGATCCACGGTCTATCAAGACCATGACGACCAGCCAGTGGATTGAGGCCGACAGAGCGCGACAGATGAAAGCGTTGCAGGCGCGAAAGTTTTAATTTATTTTCTAAGGAAAAATCGTGGCTAACAGTATTCTTACCATTGACATGATTACTCGGAAGGCTCTTGAGATTCTTGAGAACAACCTTGTGATTACCCGCAACGTGAACCGACAGTACGACGACAGCTTTGCTGTAAGCGGTGCAAAAATCGGCTCTACCCTGCGTATCCGCCTGCCTGATCGCGCTCTGGTGACTGACGGTGCGGCCCTGCAAGTGCAGGATGATGCCGAGCAAAGCACCACGCTGACTGTGGCAAGCCAAAAGCACATCGGTGTGAACTTCACTACTGCCGAGTTGACTTTGCAGTTGGACGACTTTGCAGAGCGGGTTCTCAAGCCTCGTATCTCTCAGTTGGCCTCCAGCATCGACGCTGACGTTGCTAATGCCTACAAAACCATTTTCAACACTGTAGGCACTCCTGGCACTTCTCCCGCTACCGCTTTGGTTCTGTTGCAAGCGCAGCAGAAACTCAACGAATCGGCTGCTGGTATGGCTCCTCGCTACGCCACCGTCAACCCTGCTGCTAACGCTGGTTTGGTCAACGGCCTGTCTGGTTTCTTCAACCCAACCACCACCATCAGCCAACAATTCAAAAATGGCATGATGGGTACTGGCGTGTTGGGCTTTGACGAGATCAACATGAGTCAGTCTGTCAAGGTTCACACCACCGGCTCCCGTGCGGGTACGATTTTGGTTAACGGTGCTGTTAGCACCCAAGGCCAATCGACCATCAGCATCGACGGCCTTACTGGTGCGACTGACACAGTAACTGCTGGGGATGTGTTTACGATTGCAGGCGTGTTTGCAGTTAACCCACAAACCCGTGAGTCAACTGGTTCGCTACAGCAATTCGTTGTAACCGCCGCACAAACTGGCGCCGGTAATGCTTTGGCAAACATGGCAATCAGCCCTGCAATCTATACCAGCACAAACGCATTGGCTACCGTTGACAGCTTCCCCGCTGATAACGCTGCCGTGACCTTTGTTGGTACAGCATCGACTGCCTATCCGCAAAACTTGATCTACCACAAGGACGCAATCACATTTGCTACGGCAGATTTGGTTTTGCCAACCGGGGTAGATATGGCTGCGCGCGCAGTTCATAACGGTATCAGTTTGCGTATCATCCGTGATTACGACATCAACAACGACCGTATGCCTTGCCGTATTGACGTACTCTACGGTTTCAGCACTATTCGTCCTCCGATGGCTTGCCGTCTGTGGGGTTGATTTAACTCATTTGAAAGGAAATTATCATGGCTATTCCTAATGGTGCTGGTGGTTACCAGCTTGGTGACGGTAACCTTACCGAAATTAACTTTGTTGTTCAAACAACTCCAACTGCAAAAACAGGGGCAGCCACACTGACTGCCGCTGAGTTGGCTACAGGTATTGTCACTTACACCGGCGCTGCCGTTGCCTTGACTGTGCCTACTGCTGCTGCTTTGGACGTTGCGTTTTCCAATATGAAGAATGACACTTCTTTTGATTTTGTCATTATCAATACTGGCGCAACAAACGCTGCTACTGTTACAGCTAACACTGGTTGTACCTTGGTTGGTGTTGCTGCTGTTAGTGCTGCAACATCTGCTCAATGGCGTGTTCGGCATACTGCGGATGCAACATATGTGTTTTACCGAGTAAGCTAAATGGCAGTTATCTACCTACGCCACCCCGTGCATGGGACGAAAGTCGCTTGCATGGAAGCAGAGGCCGTTTATGATGAAAAGAACGGCTGGGTGAGGTTTGATGTAGATGCAGAGCCTGTCACGGTGAACGAAATGAAACGTCCCCGTGGCAGGCCCCGAGTTGAGGTTATTGACGCAGGAGCATAGGGTATGACCACATCTGCTGGCGACCAGATAAACGGGGCGTTACGCCTGATTGGGATGTTGGCAGAGGCTGAGACACCTTCAGCCGCTACCTCTGCTGACGCACTGTCGGCGCTCAATCAGATGATCGACTCATGGAACACTGAGCGGTTGTCAGTGTTCACCACGCAAGACCAAGTGTTCACTTGGCCTGTAAATCAAGCCACACGCACGTTAGGGCCAACAGGTAACTTTGTTGGCAACCGACCTGTTTTAATTGACGATGCCACCTACTTCAAAGATACCTCAAACGGTACTTCGTATGGCGTCAAGATAATCAATGAGCAGCAGTACAACGGCATTGCTGTCAAGAACACAACCAGCACCTACCCACAGGTGCTGTACGTCAACATGGGCTACCCCGACATTACGATGACGGTGTACCCTGTGCCAACTTCACCGCTTCAATGGCACATCATATCGGTGGAGGAGTTATCGCAACCGGCGGTGCTGGCAACTACGCTGTCGTTCCCACCAGGCTACCTACGATGTTTTAGGTTCAATCTAGCCTGTGAGATTGCCGCTGAATTTGGCGTCGAGCCAAGCCCACAAGTCTCTCGCATTGCCATGACCTCCAAGCGCAACATCAAGCGCATCAACAACCCTGACGATGTGATGGCAATGCCTTACGGCATAGTCGCTAATCGTCAACGCTACAACATCTACGCTGGGAATTTTTAATTATGACTACCGTTGCCATCTCCGGTCTGCCCGTTGCTACCGTCATCAACGCTGCTGACATTGTTCCGTTTGTCCAATCTGGCACAACCAAGAGCATTAGCAAGACCCTGTTGTTTACCAGCCCTGCATTGGTGACGCCTGCGTTGGGGACGGTTGCCAGTGGCGTCATTTCAGCCTGCACATCAACCAGTATGGTCATGGTGACACCAGTAATTGGTGCAGCCACCGGAACGAGTTTGGCAGCAACGGGCGCAATTACATCCTCTGGCACGGCTGGCGTAGGCTATGCAACTGGCGCTGGTGGTGTTGTTACGCAATTGACCAGCCGCACCACGGGCGTGACGCTCAACAAAACAACTGGTGCAATCACCATGTTCAGCGCAGCGGGTTCAACGACTGCGGCGACTTTTACCGTGACCAACAGTACCGTGGCGGCAACGGATGTGATTATCTTGAACCAAAAGTCAGGCACTGATCTGTACGACCTGATGGTAACAGCAGTGGCCGCAGGAAGTTTCAACCTGACATTTCGCACCACTGGCGGCACGACCACTGAAACGCCGGTCTTCAACTTTGCCGTTATCAAGGCTGTAGCTGCGTAATGAAGTCGCCTATATTGGGCAGCGCCTATGTTGCCCGTAGCGTTAACGCCGCGGATAACAGAATGGTTAATCTGTTCCCAGAAGCCATCCCAGATGGAGGGCAGACAGGCGGGTTTCTGAACCGAGCGCCTGGGCTTGACTTGCTGGTGACGGTTGGGACAGGGCCAATACGGGGCTTGTGGACGTTTAACGGCGTTGGCTATGTGGTTAGTGGCACGGAACTTTACAGCCTCACCACGGGCTATGTAGCCACCTTGCGTGGCACGGTAGCAGGCACTGGCCCCGTCAGCATGAGCGACAACGGCACTCAGTTGTTCATTGCAGCCAACGGGCCGGGTTACATCTACAACAGCAGCACGGCAGTCTTTGCCCAGATCACAGACGTTGATTTTGCTGGCGCGTTGGTAGTTGGCTACTTGGACGGTTACTTTGTCTTCATCCAACCAAACAGCCAGGTATTCTGGGTAACGCAACTGCTGGACGGTTCATCAGTTGACCCGCTGGATTTTGCCAGTGCTGAGGGTTCGCCTGACGGCCTGGTCAGCATGATTATTGACCACGGGCAGATTTGGCTGTTTGGCACTAACTCGGTCGAGGTCTGGTACGACTCTGGCGCTGCCGACTTCCCCATGACCCGCATTCAAGGCGCGTTCAATGAGATTGGTTGCGCTGCGGCGTTCTCTGTTGCCAAGCTGGACAACGGCATCTTCTGGCTAGGCGCGGATGCGCGAGGCCAAGGCATTGTCTACCGGGCCAATGGCTACACCGGCACTCGGGTTAGCACCCACGCCATTGAGTTTGCCATTGCCCAGTACGGCGACATTTCTGACGCCATTGCCTACACCTACCAACAAGAAGGCCATGCTTTTTACGTCCTGACGTTTCCAACTGGCAATGCCACTTGGGTCTACGATGTATCTACGCAGGCATGGCACGAACGGGCTGGGTTTGACAACGGCCTGTTCATGCGCCACAGGTCAAACTGCCAGATAGCGTTCAACAGCCAAATTGTGTTGGGCGACTACGTTAACGGCAACATTTACGCTTTTGACTTGGATGTGTACGCTGACAACGGCGACATTCAAAAGTGGCTCCGCTCATGGAGGGCGCTGCCGTCAGGCCAGAACAACCTCAAACGCACGGCCCACCACACCTTGCAGCTTGACGCTGAAACAGGCGTAGGGCTAGGCATTACGCCAGAACAAACTGCTGACGGCATCCTTACTGAGTTGGCAAACGTCCCACCAGCAGGGCCAAGCTACCAACTGATTGTTGAGTTTGATTGGGAGTATCTGGCAACCGAGTCGGGCCTTGAAATTATTACTGAACCGTCCTTGGGTCTGCCGGGTGAAAACTTGGTAACTTTTGCCTATACCGGCCCAGACATTGACGGTGCTGATATTGTTACCGAGTCATTTCTTGCCACCCCAGGTTATGACCCGCAAGTTATGCTCCGCTGGAGCGATGATGGCGGTCACACTTGGTCAAGTGAGCATTGGACTAGCATGGGCAAGATCGGTGAGTACGGCTACCGCACGTTCTGGCGGCGGCTTGGCTCATCCAGAGATCGGGTGTACGAGGTCAGCGGCACTGACCCGGTAAAAATTGCCATCATGGGCGCTGAGTTGGTGCTGAGTCCAACGTCAAGCTAGTATGGCAAACGTCACCCAAATTCCTGCGCCTCGGGTTGCATTTACGCAAGACGGGCAGATTACGACCCAATGGTTTCGTTGGCTCAACAACGTCTACACCATTACCGGCTCTGGCCTCGGCATCACGCCAGTAATCAACGGCGGCACGGGCCTAGGCACGATTCCGACCAACGGCAAGCTGTTAATCGGCAACGGCACTGGCTACACGCTCAACACCTTGACGGCTGGCGCTGGCATTACTGTAACCAACGGCGCTGGGACGATAACCGTGGCATCCAGCGGCCTGTTAAGTTTTAGCGCAGGAACAACTGGGTTTACACCCAGCAGCCCAACAACTGGTGCGGTGGTGCTGGCAGGCACATTAGTCATAGCCAATGGCGGCACTGGCGCTACGACAGCCGCAGCAGCCCGAGCCAACCTGGGTGCTGGCACAGTCACATCAGTAGGCGGCACTGGCACGGTCAACGGCATCACGCTAACAGGCACAGTCACCACAGCAGGCAACTTGGCCCTTGGCGGTACGCTGAGTGGGGTTAGCCTGACCACGCAAGTCAGCGGGACTTTGCCAATAGCCAACGGCGGCACAGGCACAACGGCTACCACTTTTGTTAACTTGGCAACAAATGTCACTGGAACCCTGCCTATAGCCAACGGCGGGACGGGTACGACTTCTACCACTTTTGCCAGTTTGACAACCAATGTATCTGGTATTCTGCCGATAGCCAATGGCGGGACGGGCACTTCCACCGCTGGGGTTAGCGCCACCATCGTGACTGCTAAACTGACTGCACTCGGCGCAGACGGCAGCATGACTTTTACAAACGGTTTGCTTACAGCGCAGACGCCTGCGACTTAGGGTAATGAGATGATTCAGCATCATTTTAGTTCTGGCGTTTACGTAAAAGAAACACGAATTCCAGCCGGGTTTGTGTTGGTACAACACGCCCATAAACATGACCACTTGTCTATCTTGGCAAGTGGGTCTGTCGAGTTGGTTGTGGATGGTGTTAAATCGGTGGTTCACGCCCCTGGTTGCCTTACTATTGCCGCAGGCAAACATCACGGAATAAAATCGCTTACGGATGTGGTTTGGTATTGCGTACACGCAACTGATTGCACAGATGAAAATGAAGTTGATGAAACACTAATTGTTTCGGATAACACAGTTGAAGCAAGTAAAATTGTTTGCTGTTTACAGGAGTAAATTATGCCTTGGTCATGGCTCATCCCCGCAGGAGCATCGCTACTTGGCGGCTACCTATCGTCTAGCGGTCAACAAAAAGCTGCGGAAACCCAAGCAGGGTCGTCTAGGGAAGCGGCGTTAATTCAAGCGGCGGCGGCTGAACAAGCACTTAGGCTGCAAAAGCAACTTGCTGACGAGCAGGTACTGAGGAACGCGCCAACCGTACAAGCTGGTGATACTGCCAGAAACCGAATGTTGGATTTAATAGGCTTGAGTGGCAGAACAGGTGCTGCTGGCTATGGCTCGGCTAACCAACCGTACAGCATGGCGGGGTTTGACCCTAACTCGTTGATGCAACCATTTAGTATGCCTGGGTTTGACCCTAACTCGCTGATGCGTAATTTTGGCTCGGCAGACCTTGAAGCAGATGTAATTCGCCAAGATGCTCTTAGAAATGCCAATAGAATGACTGATCGAAGCCTTGCCGCACGAGGTTTATTTCGATCTCCACAACGCGCTATGGCAGAAATGTCAAATCGGCTTAATACTGGAGAAGGTGCTTTAAGGCGTTTTCAAGAAAACAGAGCCAGCCAAGCAGGACTTTATACAGATGCTTTTAACCGCGACTTGAAAGAAAAAAGCAGCCGAGCAGGACTTTTTACAGACGCCTACAACCGCGACCGAACACGCCAAATGGACGAGTACGGACGTTTAAGTGACTTTACAACCAGAGGCGCAAATGCTGCCGCTAACACAGGCACATCGCAAGCTGCCTATGGAACAAACGCTGCTAACCTGATAAGCCAAGGCGCACAGGCAATGGGCCAAGGTGTCATTGGCGCTGGGCAGGCAACGGCTGCTGGGCAGATGGGCGCAGGTAACACTTACAACAACGCCATAAACGCCGCGCTCACTGGCTATCAAAACAATCAAATGATGGATTTGTTTAGAAAATCAGCGTATTCTCCGCAACAAATTGCAGACGCAAACCGAATGAATGTACCGCGATATGGTCAAGACTTATTTGTGTAGGAACTAATCATGGCAACCCTTAACGAAATGATAGCGCAAGGGGCGCAGTTCAATGTCCCTGATCCAGTAGCGCAGTACAACAAGCTGGCGCAGATGCAACAGTATCAAAGCCAAAATGCGTTAAGCCAACAAGAGGCAATAGATAAAGCTACTGAACGTCAACGGTTAGTTTCAGAACGAACCAGACGAGCAACTTTTCTGTCTGGTTTAAGTGGAAAATTAGCTGAAAAGGGTTACACCTTAGATAGAAGTACATTGTCCAGTATGATGAGTTCTGGCATACCAGATATTGAAAAACTTGCTTTTGAGGGATTTAAAGCATTAAGCGCAGATGAAGCATTTAATAAAGCTGAGGGCGAACCTAGTGCGACTATGGCTGCTACGCCTACGCCTATGGCTGCTCCTGCCCCTGCCCCAGCAGCGGCTGCGCCTATGTTCCAACCCTCATCACCAAGGCCAATACCTAAAGTTGGCGATACCTACCCGTACACTCATATGTCTGGGCCTAAAGAAGGTATTACAGAAACACGTATAGTTACCCAAGCAGACTTGGATCAGTTAAAAAATTACCGTGGGCCTCAAGTTCAGTTGCCTTCTGATTTGACAGCAATGCCAGCGCCTGTAGTCAACGCAATGGCTCCGCAAGCACCAGCGGCTGCGGCTGTAGCCAACGCAATGGCTCCTGCACCAACATCAGCGGCTGCGCCAACAGGTGAACTGGAAAGGCTAATCGCTCAAAGAAATAGGTATTCAAAGATAAGCCCACAAACCCCAGGTGACGTTGCTAAACTTAAAAACATACTGGATGGTATTGATAAGCAAATTGAAGTGTTGAATAGACAAGACCCAGATGTAGTTAGACTTGCTCATGCTCTTGCAGCGACAGTCGCTAAACGTGGTACTCCTGAATACCAAACCGCTTATAACAAAGCGCTAAAAGAACAATCAGATAAATCTAAAGCAGAAATCGTAAAAGTAATTGGCGTAGCAGCCGGGACTAAGAATCCAGTTTATCTAGATGTGAACACTGATGAACAATACACTTACATTACTGGAACAGACGGAAAACAAACAAGGAAATTGTATTCTGGCGGCGTTGATAGATCGACTAGCAATGTAACTGCAACAGCTACTACTGGCCCAGTAGGAAAAAGTTTGTCCGAGCCGGTTGGTAAACGGGTTGAAACATCTTTAGCTAAAGCTGAAGGTGCAACGTCAATAATGGACACGGCTAATTCAGTGCGAGATGCTTTGAACGCCGGTAATGTTATTGCTGGGCCATTGGCTGGTGTTCGCACAAAATTTGCTCAAGTGCTGGAACTAGCTGGGGCAGGAGACAAAGAAAAATTAGTCAACACCCGTACTGCAATTCAAGGTTTGGCTGGGTTGACGTTGGAAAGCAGGGCTGAACTTAGGGGCCAAGGGCAAATTACTGATACTGAAACCAAACTGCTTGAAAAAGCACGGTCAGCAGATATCAATGACCTGACTATTCCTGAGTTGCAACAAGTTGTCAATGTCTCACAACGATTAGCGTCTAGACTTTACAGCAACCATCAGACACTGTTGGATAGGATGAAAGATGACCCTGCGGCTAAAGATTCAATGAGGTACTATGAGCCAACGTCAAAATTGTCATCTCCCGTACTTGAAGGAAAAACTCCCGCTGCCCAAAACAAAGATGAAAAACGCCCCTCTTTAGGTTCCATATTTGGTAGCCCGCCCCAAGGAGTTAAGTGATGTCTGACAATTTTCGCGATCAAATTAACTCCGCGCGTCGGGCTGGCTACAGCGATGATGAACTAATTGGATATTTGAAAGACAAAGATTCAAGAGTTACACAAGCATTAGATGCTGGATATAAGCCCATGGAAATTTTGGAGCATTTAGCACCAAAGTTATCTACAGGTGAAGAAGTTATTAGAAAGACTGGCGTTGCTGTACGAGGCGTTACGGAGGCTTTAGCGCCAATCGCGGCTGGTGCTGGTGCTGGTATGCTAATGGGTGGCCCTGTAGGTGCTGGTGTAGGGGCGTTAGCTGGCGGTCTAGCCGCGCCTCTAACAGACGTTGCTACGATGGCCTACAACAAAATGTTTGGGGATACGGCTCGTACCCCATCAAATGTAATTTCGTCAATGCTACCCGGCCCAAGGGCTGAAACTCCAACCGAACGAGTGTTGCAAACAGGCGCTGGCGCTTTAGGTGGAACTGGCGGCTCTGTATCTGCTGGCCGATCAATTGTAAATCTTGGTAGAACAAGTCCAGGATTACCTGCAACCGTTGCACCGGGCACATTAGCTATTGGTCAAGAAGCGGCTCGGCTTCCAATTGCTCAAATAGTTACCGCACCTTTGGCGGCGTCTACAGGACAAACCGTTACGGAATTGACGGATAACCCATTGGCGGGGTTGGCTGCTGGTATTGGTACTAGCGTAGTAGCTGGTGTGCGTCCAGTAAAACGTGGCGATGTTCCAACGGCAGAAGAGTTGTTATCTAAATCCAAAGCCAACTATGATATTTTAGATAAATCTAGTCTTCAGTTTAACAAAAACGAATTTAATCAACGAATGAGTTTGTTGCCTGTTCATTTGGAAGCTACGGAAGGTTATGTGTCTGGGGTGTATCCAAAAGTAGATGCTGCGCTTGCGCGATTACAAGCCGACAGGCCAAAAAATGTTGCCGAAATAACGGCGCTTCGCAAAATTATTGGGAACGCTGCGGGCAGTGCGGATTCGGCTGAACGCAGAATGGGTAATATTCTTCTTGACGATTACGACAAATACATTTTAAACGCGCCGGCAAGCGCGATTGTTAGCGGCGACAAAATTGCCCTTGATGCATGGAAAGCTGCCCGCGCTGACTACGCCAAAGTTAAAAAATCAGAATTGATTGAAGACATTGTTTCTCGTGCTGAAGTTTCACAAACAAGCAAAGAACCAACAGTTGCTCAAGGCTTATCGGCACTAGCAAAAAATGACAAAAAAATGCGGTTTTTTACCGCAGACGAACAAGAGGCAATTCGTGATGCTGCTAAAGGTGGAACGCTACAAAACTTGACTAAAATTATGGGCAAGTTTTCCCCAACAACTCCAGCGGCAGCAATTTTTACCGCAGTTAATCCTTATGGAGCTTACACGGCGGCAGCAGGCATGGCGGCTAAAAGCATCGCGGAAGCGCGTAGGATGCAAGACGTTAGTCGTTTAGCTAGTCGCATGAGGTTAGGTAAAACTCCAGATGTACTTGAAGGCGCGTTTGAAAATACCCCAGTGTTTTTTACGCGAGGCGCTCAAAATATGCTTGGCCCTGTTCAGCAAAACCAAAATGCAATGACAAGATGACACCAGAAGACCGCTCCCTGCTGATCTCCGACCTGCTCGTTGCGCTCAAGAGCAGCGACACCTGTCTCGACAGAGAGGAGCAGCAGTGGGTGAGAAACGCCATTAAAGCGCAGAACGACATGGAGCGGTTGCGGAAGGCCATCATTGAGAAGACACTCGCCGGTCTAATCTGGGCGGCTATTATCGGTGTGGCCTATCTGTTTGTAGACTTTCTTCGAAACCACGGGCTAAAGATATGAGTTATCTCGACGAAATATCAGGTGGGAGTTACTACCTCAATGCGTTCAATAATCTGCTGAAAAGGCGGCAGATGGAAACTGCTGCACAGAACCCAATGCAGAACCCAATGCAGAACCCAATGCAGAACCCAATGCAAAATCAAATGATGGGTGGTCGAAATGATGGTAGTGGCAGTAGAAACCCCGGTTGGGACTCCATGTCCAACGCTCAGAAAGCCGCCTACTACAGCGACAACCCAACAATGGCGGCAGTGACGCAGTTTGGGCAGCAAGCGTTGAACTACGCTCCCTATGGGGTTGGTACGCTAATGAAGGCACAGCAGTCAATGTTTCCTGATTTTGCTCGGGAACAAGGCATGGTCAACCGTGGTATTGACCCTGCCACTGGGTTGCAAGTTGGTGGCTATAGTTCTCTCCAAGCGCCAAATTTGCAAAGTTTTGATACTCCTACGCCTACGCCAACAGGTTTGTACGGCGACCAGTTTGCGGGTATGCCTGCACCAGCAAAACCAGATAACTTTTTTGCTTCTTTGTTGAGCGGTATTCTGCCTAGTTCCAATGTGTCCTTAACTACAGCGCCAGTTGAATCTCGGGAGGCAACGCCTGTTGGTTTTTCATCCCCAACGGCTAATTTTGGCAAAGAAAGCAGTATTCCAACGGCGGGTGTTAATTCCGGCGCATTTTTGAGTCGTGACCAGCGCATAGAACAAGCAGCAAGAGATGCTATAAGTCGTCAATCAAGCGCAGAAGGGGTAGCAGCAGCAAATATTTCTGGATACGGCGGCGGCGAAAACAGTTTTGGCGGCGGCTCAAGAAGTTTTGGTGAAGGCCAATACAACCAAGGCGGCATGGTCAAAGCCCAGCACCTAATGGGCCGCGCTCCTGCGCCGGACGATGGCTACGGGGCGTTACAGGGCGGTGAGTACGTCATTACCAAGGCGGCGGTGGAGAGGTACGGCAAGGCAATGATGGACGCTATCAATAATGGCACTTTCCGCTAATCATGGAATTTTTCGAAGCATTGGCAAAGGGTTGGCCCATGCTGCTGGCGCTGATTACGCTCATTATCGTTTTGGCGAAGATGGATATCAAGATCGCCGTGCTGGAAGAAAAAGTTAAATCGTTGTTTGAGATATTTAACCGCAAAGACAAATGAAAGCAAAACTTACCTTCGCCGTGACTCTAATGGTGAGCCTAACGCTTTGCGTTGTTGTTGTCGGCATGGTTGCTGTATTGATGATTGGCCTGTTTGATGAAAAAGTAGACAACAGCGAGATTTTTAAACTGATCAGCCCAGCTTTCCAGACGATTGTTGGCGGGTTTATAGGGCTGCTTGCTGGCGTCAAACTATCACATGATGATGAGGAACCGAAATGATTGGACTAGACGCAATTCTTGGCATCGGCGGCAAGCTGATTGACAAACTTATTCCTGACCCTGCTGCCCAAGATGCGGCGCGGCTGGAACTGCTCAAGCTGCAACAGTCGGGCGAACTGGCGGCAATGACTGCCCAAACCGAGATCAACAAAGCCGAGGCCAGCAACCCTAGCGTGTTTGTCAGCGGCTGGCGTCCAGCGATTGGCTGGGTCTGCGCCCTAGCGATGGGCTACCAGTACTTAGCTCGACCCCTGATGGTTGCCTTTATGCCTGCGCTGGCCTTCCCCGGCTTGGACGACAACTTGTGGCAACTAATGATGGGTATGCTTGGCCTGGGCGGTTTGAGGACGTTTGAGAAGACCCAAGGCGTGGCATCCAAGTGACCCCGCATTTCACGCTTGCCGAGTTGACGATGACAAGCCATCGGCAGTTTGACAACACACCCAATTCTGCCGAGATTGCCAACCTGACCCGACTAGCACAGTTTCTGGAGTTGGTAAAAGCCAAGCTGGATGGCAAGCCAATCATGGTGAACTCGGCCTTTCGGTCTAAGCAAGTCAATGACTCAGTGGGCAGTAAAGACACCTCTCAGCACCGGCTAGGCTGCGCTGCTGACATTCGTGTACCCGGCATGACGCCTGACCAAGTTGTACGCGCTATCATGAGCCACGGGTTGTACTTTGACCAGATCATCAGAGAGTTTGACGCCTGGACGCACATCAGTATCCCAAACACCGCAGCCCTGCTACCCCGGCGTCAGGCGCTCATCATCGACCGGCAGGGAACTCGGCCTTTCGTGTAACCGCCCGGTACGCCTCAATCGCGTCCCGCAAGTCACCCCGCAACTGCTCAAGCTGGTCTTGCTGCTGCTGCAAGCGCAGGTATGCTTCCATAGCGAACTTGTCCAGTACGGCTCTGTCCCAGGTCGCAAAGGTAGGCGTCATGGGCGTGGACAATCATCAGGAACAAAAGCCAAGCAGTGGACGGCGGTGTACTTGCCTGTGGTCTTGACCCAGCGGTCAATATAGGTGTCAGGCATCAGCGTTAGGCTGCGGCTGATTGCTGATGGCTCTGCGTCCAACCTCAGCGCCAGTTGCTTGGCAGTCAGACCATCAGGCGATTGGGCCAAGGCATCACGGATTTGTTTAGACATCACCACGGCGCGTCCTCAAAATTGTCTGAGTTGAAGGGTATTGGCTTGGCTGGCTGCGCTGGTGGCAACTTGGTGGGAAAGGGCCAGTTATCCATTGTTGCGCTCCGCAGCGACGTAAAGGGGCAGTGGCTCAACATCAACAACAGTTGGTGCTGAAATGTGTGTTGGCTTTGCCCAATAAAAACCACTTCGTGGGTGGTAAAACGCTACTGGCTCCTGCTCTGGCTGTGCTAGTGCGGTTTTCAGGGCGTTGATGGCTGCATACACTCGCGGATGATGCTCGCCTTTTGTTTCCAACGCCTCCAGCGCCTGCTGCATGGTTTCTCTGTTGCTCATGTGTTCTCTCCCCTTGCTCTAATGCGCTCACCAACTTCTTCGTCCCAGACATTACGGTCGTCAAACATTGCAGCGCAAGCCTCACGTTCAGCCTCGGCAACTAACTCAACAAATGTTTCTAGTTCAGTTTCCGTAAACAGTACGCCATCGTGCCGCCCCATAAACAGCACGGGATATACAGCACCAACTGCGTCTGCAAATTCCTTAGTTTTTGCTTTCATGGCGTTTCCCTTGCTCTGATGGCTTTGGCGCAAAGCCTCGCGTTCAATGCGCCGAAACTCGTCTTCCTCTGAGTTCATAGCATCCCCCACAAGAATCCAGCCAAGCCAGCAATTCCAACCACAGCAAACAGCACCAGGATTACCATGGCAATCAAGTGCATAAAATTTGCCAGTTCGTAGTCTTCGTCATCATCCATTTCAACCCCCGTTGGCTAAAGTATGCCGAGGCCACAGAAAGGCGCTGCTCTCAACAGCGCCAGCTTCTTGCAGTTCCTCCACAGTCCACGGTTTTAATGGCGTTAGCCGTGTATGCCCTGGTGTAACGAACACTGGCATGGTGTAGTGCGGCAACAGCTTAACGCTGTTGAGGATAAACACCGTGTGTTCGGTTAGTTCTAATTTGTCAGTCATAGCGTCACCTTTCTAGTTTTAAATCCCCTGTGCGTGTAGCACTGCACCGACCCATCTGCAAGCATCTTCCAGCCAGCGTTCTCGCCGCACATTTTCTGAATCTTCTCCTCAACCGTATCAACCCGTGCCTCGTCTTCAGACGGGCCGTCGAGCAAGTAGGCCGTGGACATGACTAGGGCCACCAAAGCCGCAGCGACCCAGTTCATGGCTTCTTCCCAAACTTCAGCACCTCCAGCCGCTCCCGGCTAGTACGCATGGTGCAATAGCGTTGGTGGATGCGCTCCAGCATCTTCACGCGCTTATGCACCAACTTTTCTTCTTCCAACATAGCCAGCAATTGTTCCTCGCTGTACTCGTTAGCTTCTAAGTGGAATTTTCTCCAAGTCTTCAATTTTTTTCTCCAGGTCTGTAATGCGTTGCACCACCTTGTTGTAAGCCCGTGACGCACTGTTATGCGTCCGAGTGCGGATAGAGAGTTCAGCTTGCGCCGCCCTCAGTCTTGCCTTCAGTTGTATGATTTTGTTCATGTTGTGCTAAAGTTTACCACAGTTTTATGATTGTCAATTACTTTTTCGCTTGCATCATTCCTGTTGCCGTGCCGGGGTCAATCACAATCCAGCCGTTCTCATGAGCTTCAATCAGTCCGGCGTCAATGAGGGGCTTGATGAAAGTGCCATCTTCCCGCAAGATATTTCGCCATGTTTTGCTCTTGGTTCCAATGAGTCCATTCTTTTCGCCATACTCAATCAATGCAGATTTGGCGA
>Ga0209596_1002558_pt1 | contig 14979 bp, 12 predicted proteins | sample M_130807_MF_Meta_FD_187314 | JGI IMG/M metagenome (GOLD analysis project Ga0209596, IMG submission 187314) | Freshwater microbial communities from Lake Montjoie, Canada to study carbon cycling - M_130807_MF_MetaG (SPAdes) (version 2) | ecosystem: Environmental > Aquatic > Freshwater > Lake... | reverse complement strand
AACGTCTCGTCACACCATCATCAGTCACCTCCGTCCCAGTCCCCCCACCGCCCGTCCCAGACCTCCCACCCAGAATTGTATTTAATAAGCTATTCAGCGACCGTAACTACACACGATACATCTACATCGGAAACGAATACTACGCCACAAAAGAAGAACTCGAACGCAATCACACCGCTGACGCACAATATATCAACGAACACCTAGCAACGCTTATTATTCAACAGGCACCACCATCACCACCACCATCACCAGCGCCGACTATAATCCAATCTCTCGAGAGATTATTATTCAAAGGAGCAAAGCATATGAAACGGGGGAGTGGGATAACTTTGCTCAGTTGCGGAATCGCTCCGTCGCTCCGTTGCTCCGCAACCTCGCAACTCCGCGATTCCGCAACTTCGCGCTAACGCCGCTCAATAATGACATCGAGACGAGTCGTCCCCGTATTTTTTATCTAGATCCATCAAAATACGCATCCAAATCCATAAAATTGAAATACTTTGTTATTCCGTATCAAAACAACAAGACTCATCAACCAACGCAACTCATCAACCAACGCAACTCATCAAACATCAAGACTCATCATCAGACAATATGACATCCCGCACAGCTCTCTTCCAAAAGAGCACACGTAAGAATCAAGAGTTCGAGAGATTTCTCTCCAACGGTCAAGAAGCCGCACTTCTAGACGCAACAACCAGTAAGTACATTCCTCTATCATATTTTGTAACACCCGTAGACGTCACGCCCACCACCGCGCCCACCACCACCACGCCCGTCGCGCCCACCGCCCGCCGCTCATCAAGAAACTCGCACGGCCTCGCCGACAAAATGCCATACGAATCATTCCGCCTCATCAACCTACAACAACGCGGCAGTCACGCACATTCTCTCGTCCTCTTCAAAAGCCGCGCAATCACCACCAACCCCGAACACATCGCAATTTTCGAATGTAACGGACAATACGTCCAAAGCGAAATCCGGGTAATACACACCTACCACCCCGACGCCGACGCCACCGACGAGCCCGGAACCGTCTACGACGTGACCCAAAACTACTTCTCCCCAATTTCACCGAAGGTTTGTATGAACTACGGCAACGATACATACAATCCAGGATACTGCGGGATATTCGGAATCATCGCAATGGTGTTCCGGGGGGGTTCCGCCCCCCAACGACGGGAACTACGTTCTATAGACCAGGGGGGGTCTCCGCCCCCCAACAGCGGGATTGGATGTGGCAGACCAGTAGGGGAGGCGACGACGGAGACGACGACGGCGACGAAGGAGACGAAGGAGACGAAGGAGACGAAGGCGACGACGGCGACGAAGGAGACGAAGGAGACGAAGGAGGCGAAGGCGACGAAGGCGACGACGACGACAACGGAGGAGTCGGAGAATTGGATTCGAAAATGGAAAAAACTCCTAGAATATATGCGCCAGGATATCCCCGACGAACCAGAGTCGCACGGATGTATGGGCACCAACCTCGCAGCCCGAGTCCAAGAAATCATCGCAGCACATCCAAGCACCACCACCGGACACCAACAGGCGGAAAAGGAAATCCTCCGCGAAATCAAACAAGCGCTAAAAACATTCACCTGTAAATAAATAAAAATACAAATAAAAATACAAATAAAAAGGATAGGACACAACCGCTCCTTTTTATTTTATTTATTTTGTTTCCCTCCACCCACCTATTTCAGGCACCCATGCTTGGCTCCACTTGCTTCGGGATGACGCCGTGCCATTTATTGTCTCCTCCTCTGTTGTGAATTCTCATACGGGCTTCCATCTCCCACTGCTCAATCAAACGCCTCAACGCAGCCGGGTTCTCCTCGTTCTTGCGGATTCCCATCGCCTTGCGAGTCCGCGCAATCTTCGCCAACAACTCCTCACGCTCCTTCTCTGCCGCAGTCTCAACTCTCTCAGCCTCCTTCTCGCGAGCCTCCGCAGCCGCAATCTTACCTTTCGCACGAGCATCCAACGCCGCAGCCTTCTTCTGACGCTTCAACGCCGCCGCAGCACGAGCCGCAGCCAAACGATCCACTCCAGCGGCAGCAACCGCAACATCAGCCTTCTTCAATTCAACAACCTCCACCAACGCAGCCTTGGCAACTTGATTCACTTTCTTCACGGACGATTTCATGGTACTAGACACTTGACGCTGTGATTTGCCTACATGGCGTAAAAGCATTTCAATTTTTTCGCAAACACCTGATTTCGCATTTCTTCTGGTTCCACGAGGGCAACGCTTCTTCGCGGTATACCCGCTAGACTTCTCACACGCACCGGTCGCCTTATTACGACGAGACCCACGAGGGCAACGAGTCCGACCGGCACCGCCGGCCTGTGCCGCAGGAGCAGCCGCACCACCAGACGCACCACCACCGGACGCCGAAGAACCAGAACCCAACCCTACCGCAGACAGAAGTGATTTCGCAATATCAGCCATATTATTACTAAAAGTGTATATATAATGTATATATAATACATGTATAATTTATTCAGGGGGGGTAGCGCCCCCCAACGGCGCAAACTTCGTTCTATAGACCACAGGGGGCGCACACGCCCCATAAAACACATCCCGGCGTTAACGCCGTAAGACTTGACCGGCGATAGCACGAACGAACAAACGAACGAACGAAGTGAGCGAGTGAGTGAGTGAGTAAGAGTGAATATTGACGGAGGATTTTATACACACACACACACACACACACACACACACACACACACACACACACACACACACACACACACACACTCACACACACACACACACACACACACACACACGCACACTCCACCAACACTATTCCGCCGTCAATATTCACTCTTCACTCGGTTCTACGTCGCTCCGTTCATTGACTCACTCGCTACGCTCGTTCGTCAACTCACTTCCGCAACTCCGAACCTCGCTGCTTCGCCGGTCAAGTCTTACGGCGGGGCTTGCCCCCTCCCAGTTTATCGAACGAAGTTTGCGCCGTCTCGTGGCGCTACCCCCCTAGAACTCATACAGCTCCTCCGTCACCAACGAAAACGACCAATCATTCCCATGTAAATTCACGATATACCCCTTATCATCACGCAAGGTAACGCGCAGCTTATTTATCACCACCGGCCCAAAATACGCACGCTGGTTCGTAAGCAGCGAAGGACCATAATCAATATAATGCTGCCCCAGGGACAGTCCCGCCACCGTCGTCCGTAAAGGAATCATCGCAAAGACATCCGACGTCTTCGGCCCCATCTCCCGATTCTTCCCGCTTATCCCCCCGGCACCCCGGTTCGCCGTAATCTGATTCAAGGTATAAATCTGCGAAAAGGTCAATGTCCGCGGCACCAACGGCACCACCAATTTCTGTTTCTTACCTCCCCCCCGCACATCCGCCACATCAGGCATACATTCCGTCGCGCTCGGCAAATTCGCATTAAAATACATCGGCCGAGCCAACGACGTCGCAACCTCGCCAATCCCCACCACCCCGCTATTCACGCGACTATGATTAAAATCATCAATAATCAACAAAAAATACTGCGGACCATAACAATCGACAATCGCCTCACCGCGCACCCACCCCACCCCCGCCGAAGCATCATTCGCAGGATTATTATCGCTATACACCCCCAATATCGAATCGACCACCTGTTCGGGCACGGTTTTCCCCCCCGTCGCCGCCGTCAAAACCATATCATCGCCCACCCCCAACACCATATACACCATCCCATACGTATCAAACGTATTCAATGTCCGGTCATACCCGCTAGGCAACGACCCATTCGCCATGACGACCCCGTCATAAAAATTACTATTGCGAAACCCGAGCAACCAACCCAGACTATTATTCAGCTTCGTGCTCTGACGACACCCCCCCGCCATCTTCCCCGCATAAATCATCGCCGCATCATAAAACGTAAACGAAATCACTTTCGATGTATAATTCATAAAAAAACAAAGACCATTCGTCACATTATACGAAATATCAATCGACCCAAACAAATACGTATTCAACCCAATCTGACGCCGAACCGCGACTACCAACTCCGCCGGCGAATAATTCCCATTCGGCACCGTCACAGTATGAACACCATTAACACCGGTATTCATATCAATATACATAATATTATTCCCCACGGCGGAATCCACCGTATACCAGGTATACGGAATATTAATCGAATTCAATTTCAGCGACGTCACATTTGTCAACGGCTCGGTCAGCACCACCGTAAAACTCGTAGCGGATGTAGGGGAAGTCGGGTCGGTCGTATACGGAAACACAGACTGCCGAAACTGACTATCAATATTAATAATGCGCGTCAATGTATTACGCAAAATCGGGTTCGTCGTTCCTTGTGTCACAGGAACCACATACGAATTCGCCACTCCGACCTTCTTCTGCTTCATTTGATAATGGTCGTTCTCGTCGCGAAAAATCTTGACTTTATTCGAACGATTCACATACATACCATTCCCCCCGCCTTCCCCGTCGTCATCCAAATACTGATTACGCTCCCACTTCAATTGCTGGTCTCCAGACACAAGACCGCGATTCGCGTCACGCTTTAACCCCATAACATCATTCGGGTCGACTCGTCCGGCACCGCCCATTTGGTCATCATACCCACCTCCTTCGGCGACTTCGGCACCATCGGGTTCGCGTTCGCGTCCGTCGGGTTCGCGTCCACCGCTACGCATTGCCAACCCCTCACGTCCGTCTCCGTCTCCGTCCCCGTCTCCGTCCCCGTCTCCGTCCCTACCCTCCCATTCAGAGCCGCCACCGCCGCCGCCGCCGCCGCCGTCGCCGTCCGCACGCCCAACAGCCAATGACGTATTCAACCAGTGATATATACGCTGCCCTACATCCGCAAAAAACTGGGATAAATGAGTATCGACATTTCGATACTTTTCAACCAACCCACTAATAAGATGCGAAAAGTCATTCTCTTGAATCTGTGAAACACCGCCGAGACCAACGAGGTCAAGCAATTCAGAAATAGAATAATTATCGACGTTTGTATCATAATCGCCACCGACGCCATTCCCGTTCCCGTTCCCGTTCCCGTTCCCGTTCCCGTTCCCGTTCATTATTCTGAATATTCTGAATATTATTATTTTAACAACCCTTTATAATAATACCCAATTCGTATTTATATAATAGATAGCAAACAAATAAAATGGCCGAAAAACCCAAATATGTATTTTCCAAATTTTACAAATTCTCCGCACTATTCGTATTTATTATCATGCTGATCGTTATGCCAGTATACCCAGAAATGTTTATGAGATTTCTAGTAGGTATTATTTTAGGGTTAGGTGTATTTTTCGGTTTCGGACCAAATGAAGCTCATTGTGAGTATGTTTATAAATATATAAAAATAAAAATATTCCGATGGAGATGGTCTTTAGGCTGTCCTTCGCGAATGTTCGCGATATTATTAAGTATCGGATTTTATGTTCTGGCGGTATATATTGGGTTCAAGTGTCGGATAATCTAAGGGGGTACCGCCCCCCAACGGCGGAACTTCGTTCGATAGACCACAGGGGGGGTAAACCCCCCATAAAACACACCCGGGCACCCCCGCCGTAAGAATGGACCGGCGAAGCAGCGAGGGGCGAGTTGCGGAGCGAGTCGATGAACGAGCGTAGCGAGTGAGTCGATGAACGGAGCGACGGAGAACCGAGCGAAGAGTAAGACTTGACGGCGGAATAGTGTGGGGTGGATGTGTGGGTGGATGTTATATCATCTGCCGTCCATTCTCACTCTTACTCATTCGCTTCGCTCATTCGCTGCTCCGCCGGTCAAGTCTTACGGCGTGAATGCCCGGGTATGTTTTATGGGGGTTTACCCCCCCTCCCAGTTTATAGAGCGGAGCTACCGCCGTTGGGGGGCGGTACCCCCGCGGAACCCCCCCGGAAATAATATACGATTAGTATAACCGAATAAAACCACAAACACCACCATGGATTACAAACTAATTGATGGTGAGCTCACCGGTGATAAATTAGATAAAATGGAAACATTACAACTGGTAATACGTCTGTTTAGTAATTATGTAAAAGATCTTGCTGTATGGATAAAAATCTTCTGGGCACTCATCACCCGTTATTTTCTGTTATTTTTATGCGTAATGACATACCTTCTAATGGTCCAATTCAACCCCACCCGAATGATTCTCATTTCAATATACATATTTTTAGCCATTTTCTGGAGTTTCTTTCCATACGCATTTAAGTGCGCAATGATATACCAAATAACATCAATAAGTTATTGTATTCACGCACTATGGTATGCGGGTTTTGGCTTATTATGCTGGATAATAGCTCTCGGAATGTATAATACAACAGAGTTTGAACAAGTGAAATCGGGGGGTTCCGCCCCCCAACGACGGTAGCGATGCTCTATAGACCAGTAGGGGGGTTCCGCCCCCCAACGACGGAAACTTCGTTCGATATACCAGTAGGGGGGGTTCCGCCCCCCAACGACGGAAACTTCGTTCGATAGACCAGTAGGGGGGGTTCCGCCCCCCAACGACGGAAACTTCGTTCGATAGACCAGTAGGGGGGTAAACCCCCGACAAATATGACCCAGGGGTCCGCCGTAAGACTTGACCGGCGAAGCAGCGAATGAACAAACGAACGAACGAAGTGAGCGAGTGAATGAGTAAGAGTGATAATTGACGGCGGAATAGTGTGTGTGGATGTGTGGATGTGTGGATGTGTGGATGTGTGGATGTGTGGATGTGTGGATGTGTGGATGTGTGGATGTGTGGATGTGTGTTGTATCATCCGCCGTCAATTATCACTCTTACTCATTCACTCGCTCACTTCGTTCGTTCGTTTGTTCATTCGTTGCTTCGCCGGTCCATTCTTACGGCGTTAACGCCCGGGTCATATTTGTCGGGGGTTTACCCCCCCTACTGGTTTATAGAGCATCGCTACCGTCGTTGGGGGGCGGTACCCCCCCTACTGGTTTATAGAGCATCGCTACCGTCGTTGGGGGGCGGTACCCCCCCTACTGGTTTATAGAGCATCGCTCCGTCGTCTCGTGGCGGAACCCCCCAGACAATCCCACGAGACCACAATACAGTATAATGAGGAACACCGCTACCGCTACTACTCGCGACTTCCTGATTATATTCATCATACACCTTCAATATTTGAATATACTTTCCATCAAGTCCGTTCTCTTCAGGGTCAATAAAATAACTAATAATGCCATTACCTTCAAAAAAGAAACGGAAATAAGGGGCCATCGTAGCATAAGAATCAGGGACCGTTACTGCGACCTCACTCGCTTGCGCTCGTTCGGAACTCCCACCCCCCCTCCTCCACCGAACATCCCGCCAAACATCTCCAAGCAAACCAGGTCCAGTGACGAATAAAGGGCGGGTCATCCACCCAGCCGAAAAATCCCCACCGCCACCGTCGCGTCCACCGCCACCCGACACAATCCTAAAAATACACTCCAAAAACAATGGATTTTTAGGTTTAGTTATAATGAACGCATTATGGATACCGAAATGCCCTGGAGCCCATAAATCAACGGCATCGCGCTCAAGACAAAGGAGATCGCCGCCACCACCGCCACCACCGCCACCGCGTCCACCACCACCACCGTCGCGTCCGCCACCACCGCCATTGAGGGGTGAAACCCCCGGCACAACACATCGAACGTAGTTCCGCCGTTGGGGGGCGGTACCCCCCCACCTCTCGACAATCTCACGCAAGGTCGGGACGCTATCACAACCGCCACCGCCGTCTCGTGGCGGTACCCCCCACCGATATTTGACATCCAAATACACACCACCAAACTTATACAAGACGCAATACCGCCACAAGTCAGCCTTAAACGCAGTAGGTATCAAACGGTCATACGCAGCAACCACAGCAGGCGGAAACGCACTCCGAATAAACGCACGACAATCAGCATCATTATAAAGATAATAGACGCAGTCAACACCAACGCGATTATGTATCAAATTCGATACGACGCATTCGTACATTTTAGGTGGAAGACCCGCATTTTTCAAATCGTCCCAGGGAGTCGCATTCGCTTCTCCCTCAGTCGCATTCGCTTCTCCCTCAGTCGCCAATGGAGCGCAGCTACCGCCGTAGGGGGGTGGAATCCCCACAGACCTTTCACAGCACCATGTTTGAAAAAACGGAATCGGAAATGAACCGGGCACCCATTCAATCGGGGACAATGACGACATACAATACGTAACTAATAATATCAATATGACCTATATTTTTATATATTTTATAGTATATACACGCACAAATGCTAGGTTCCATCATAAAGCAAGCAACCCAAGAACGCCGCGATAATAAATCCATCTCTACGCAATTAGGCACAAATCAAATACACACATTATCGAATATGAGTGGATTCAGAAAAGTAGGGAAGAATATGTCGTTTGGGTTATACGCACCCAAACCGGTAGCACCGGTAGCACCAGCCACAAAGGCACCCGTGCCAGAGCCGGTGCCAGAGCCGGTGCCAGAGCCGGTGCCAGAGCCGGTGCCTGAACCCGAAGCAGCACCCGAAGCAGCACCCGAAGCAGCACCCGAACCCGAAGCAGCACCTGCACCCGAAGCACCCGAACCCGAAGCAACACCAGCACCAGCCCCAGCACCAGCCCCAGCACCAGCCCCAGCACGAACCCCCGCACCATCAACAAAAGGTATGTCGAAAGCAGCAATACGTAAAAAAGAAAAGGAAGAAGAATTAGCACGCCAAAAAGCAGCAGCACAGGCACGAGCAATGGCACAGGCACCAACCCCGGCACCTATAGAAATCGCTTCAACACTGGGGGTTCCGCCCCCCAACGACGGCAGCTCCGCTCTATAAACCACAGGGGGGTAAACCCCCCATAAAATATGACCCGGGCGTTTACGCCGTAAGACTTGACCGTAGGTAAGAATTGACGGTAGACTTAAACATATATGTTACTTTCAACCGCGAATCCTCCGTCAATTCTCACTCTTCGCTCGGTCCTCCGCCCCTCGCTGCTTCGCCGGTCGAGTCTTACGGCGTTCGCTCAGTCCATATATTCAAAAGAGACGTTAGATTCTAGCGGCGACGCAGCGAGGTTCGGAGTTGCGGATGTGAGTTGACGAACGAGCGTAGCAAGTGAGTCGACGAACGGAGCGACGGAGGACCGAGCGAAAAATTGAAATGTATTTCACACATTTACTGTAATACATCTCACCGCGACATCACCACACCACACGACATCACCACGACAAAATAGGATGATCTCTACCAGACTCACGACGATAGACCAAGGAATTCTCTCGAACACGTCGATTCCAGCGATTCTCAAACCGCTGATTGAGAGACGCACAAATAACAAACGAATCTTTGGAAAGTTGGAAATCATCGCACCGCAAATCGAAGACGTAGCACCCGCCACCGCCGCCGCCCCGCGGAATATCATCGCCGGGTTTCTCCTGGACACTTCAGGGTCAATGCAAGGTCGCAAAATCCAACACGCCATCAATACAATCAAGCAACTCGCGGAAATCCTCCTATCCGAACGAGACGGCAAAACAATCCCGACACAGCCAATCCATTCGTGGATTTATGTTATCACATTCAATAGTGACGCGGACCTCGTCATCCCATTCCAGGAAATAACCGCCGATACTCTACCGAATATCCTGACACAACTGGACCAAATCCGCACAACGGGATGTACGAATTACGAACGCGCATTCAAAAAACAAACCGAAGTGATTAGGGGGGTCCGCCCCCCAACGGCGGGAGCGATGCTCGATAAACCAGTGGGGGGCGCAAGCACCCCAACGACGGACGGCGGAGCAGACGCTACCACCGACTCGCTCGATAACGACGCTCGCTCGTATCACCTCATCCGGTTCTTTGGAACAGACGGGGAAATCACCGAAGGGTCAAGAAGAACAGAAATACTCTACAAGATGATGCGAGACACCGACGCCGCCTATCTAAATGACGCCACCGCCGCCACCACCACCACTGCCACCACCACCACTGCCACCACCACTGCCACCGCCGTTGGGGTGCTTGCGCCCCCTACTGGTTTATCGAGCATCGCTCCGCCGTTGGGGGGCGGTACCCCCCTGACATTTGAAGACTACATCCTCGGCTACGGAACCGACGTCGACCTCAACTGCCTGAAAACACTGGCCTCACCGTATCAGCGTTCGGAATACACAGACGCGTACAACTGTAGCAGCCTGATTACAATCGTCAAACCCGAAGATATCGGATGGCAAATGGGCGAACTACTCTTCAAGATGATTATGAGGTATGGATATAAAGTCCAAGTATCGATATCTGCTGCCGCCACCGATGCGACCGACGCCACCGACCAGCACAGTCTATCCGCCGTTGGGGGGCGGACCCCCCCTGGTTTATCGAACGAAGTTCCGCCGTTGGGGGGCGGTACCCCCCCCCAACTTTTCGAGTATCAATCCCACTCATGGAGCAACTCAACAACACTCCACTCCATCATCCATGGTGAAATCAAACCGCTGTATATCCAATACACGCCGCCAACCGACACCGACACCGACACCGACACCGACGACGGCGCCGCGACCACCGCCGTCCTAGTCAAAGTCCAGTACTCAAATCAATTCACGGGTTCGACGTATACATACGAGTTCGAGCACACCATAATACCGTCACCCACCACCGACACCGACGTCTCCGTCCCAGACCTCCCAACCGCCGTAGGGGGGATGATCCAAATCGAAATATTCAAGCAGTTCCGAGAGATTGAAGCCAGCGGCGCAGCCACAGGTGGAAGATACGACAAGGACACCATCGTCCGCGAAGCCTACAAAACGCTACGAATGTTGAAATCACTTGAACGTATAGAATCGGCACCCCTAATCGAAAACCTTATGACCGACGTCAAGGTCATCATCGGCCTTACGACCATCCAAAACAAAAAAGAAACGGATATGATTCTTCACGCAAGGAGAATATGTTCAGCAGAGCAAGAAATATTCAATACAGGCGCCAACATCTCACGGAAATATGTCGACGGCGAAGAAGACTACGAAGAAGAAGCCGCAAGGGTCATCAAGGCGTTCCAACACGACGCAGCAGCCCCCGACAACGACAACGACAACGACGACAACGACGACGACAACGAAGAAGAAGAAGAACTCGTATCCGACGCCATCTCAACAAGAATACCAACAGTTATAGACACCCCTTACTCACAGACTGGCTACGGAGGACGCCACCGCCAACACCGATGCGAAGACGGCAGTGAATTAAGAACGCTATGCGCACGAATCGCGATGGCCAAAAATAACAAGGAAGACTTTACAACAGAACAACTATACGAACAGGTGCGGCGATACGGGAGCGCAGCGGGTCACTACCACCAGCACCACCAGCACCAGCACCACGCAGCAGCAGCAAACGACGACGACCAGTTCTCAAGCACCCCAATGGATAATGAATACACGCAACGAAGAATGGGAATGATGCGACAGATGTCATCGCAGTCTCCCTCGCACTCGCAGTCGCACTCGTGATAATAAGCACATAAGCACGCACGCACGCAATCCACATAAAATTGAAATATTTTTTTACACAATGACCACACACACCGCAATGAGCACACCAGGAGCCGCCCCCGCCGTCGCCAACGACTACCTCGCAAAGCAAAACCCGCATCCAAGAGACGCACATATCCATTTCGACGAAGGCCCCCACAAATATACAATCGACGGCATCAATGGCGTCACCGCAGACACGGAATTCACATCAGTGACAACATTTATACACCAACACTTCGAGCATTTTGATGCCAAGAAAGTCATCGCCGGAATGATGCGCAACCAAAAGAAATGGAACGACCCCGTCGCCAATGCGAAATATTACGGAAAAACGGCGGAAGAAATCGAACAAATGTGGGCGGACGCAGGCAAGGACGCGTCGACCAAGGGAACAGCGATGCATCATAAGATAGAGTGCTTTTATAATACACCGCCGGCACCGGCCGACCCCCACCAAGCCACAACCGCCGAGACCGCCGAGACCGCCGACGTCCCCCCGGAAATCCAATACTTCCTGAACTTCAATAAAGAACACGTCGCTGGAGAGGGCGCCACCCTCCGCCCCTACCGAACGGAGTGGACGGTATTCCATGAAGAAGCACAAATCGCCGGGTCGATTGATATGGTGTACAGCCACATCAATGATGATGGCTCACTGATGATATACGACTGGAAGCGCTGCCGCGAAATCATCAAAACCAACCGCACGGGCAAATTCGCCACCCACCCCGCCATCGAGCACCTCCCCGACACAAACTTCTGGCACTACGCGCTTCAACTGAACACATACAAGTACATTCTTCAAACCAAATACGACAAAACAATCACGGATTTATACCTCATCGTCCTCCACCCCGACGCACAAAACTACCAGCGGGTCAAGCTCCCGGATTTACAAACCGAAGTCGCCGAATTATTCGAAGAACGCATCCGCCAAAACAAAAAACAATGAATACCACCAGAAATGGAATACCATAAATGGTATAAACATAACGCATCATAATCAATATACATACGAACCACGCCCGCAATGACAAACCCATTCGCCATCATTACACTACACGCAATCGATTCATACAATAAAGTAATGGCAAACTCGCCATCACAACATACACTACCCAAAGGCCTATTTATGTTCTCCATCGGAACCGCCATATTCGCAACTCTTATGTATAAAGTCACAAGGCCCGCCACGTCCGCCACGTCCGCCACCACGTCCGCCACCACGTCCGCGTCATCGTCCGCGCCTACACCCACGACCTGGTCTAATTTTTTATCCAGGTTTTTTAATCACTACATCGCCACACAACAACAAACAGACACCGACATTCCATTCGAAGATAAGTATTTCAAGGAATATGACGAGTGGACCGCCGCAGCCCACAAAAAAGAATGTTTAGAAAATATGTTGTATGTCCGCGAAACCATCAACGCCTTTTATGGAGACATCATAATGCGCTACGACGCAGCCACATTTTCGTTTGTCTATTACGCAAGAACCGCGAACATTCCTTACAAATATTTAGAGACTGTTTCCCGAAAGTATATGGTCGAAACCAATGCGCCGAGAGATATCCATGTAGATATCCGTAAAGAATACGCAAAGGCGAAGGAACAACTAACCAATAAAAAAGTATCGTTCAATAACACAGCCTCAACAGAAAACGACAACGACACAAAACAAGAACCCGATGTTTTTGCGAAGTTTAAGACATATAATACTGCCCCGAATATCTCCAAGACAAACCAGAACAGTACAAAAACAACGACTACATCAGAAAACAACACCGACACGAAGATTATGCGAGAGAATGCTAACCGATATTCATATCGTGGTAAAATCTCTGATTTTGAATCACTGCCTGCGCAAAATACAGCACCGGTCACAACATCCGACGCCACCGCCTCCACCGCCTCCACCGCCTCCACCGCCTCCACCGCCTCCACCGCACCGGCACCGGCAAACGAGACATACGCTGAATACAAAAAACGGATAGCGGGGTGAGCGGCGAAGCAGCGAGGTTCGTAGTTGCGGAGTTGCGGAGCGACGGAGCGACGTAGAACCGAGCGATCGTAGAACCGAGCGATTAATATGTGTATATATACTAACATACCCATATTAGATTAGATATTAGAAAATACCTGCCGAAAATGTCAATTATAGACAACATTGAACGATATATGGAACGATACGACCATTTAATACAAAAGCAAACCCGCCAACACAATAAAGGCAAAATACTATCCAAAGAAGAAGACGAGGAATTACAAAAGCTACGCCCAACTGTTTTTACCCCATTGACACTGATGTTTGAAATCTTATTTGATACAGTGAAAACAAACCAGGAAATCCGACGCAGCAACCGAGGAGCAGCCCAACGAGGCGGCCGCGTGATGGACCCCGCCGCCGAAAAAGAAACCAAACGTTTATCCGAGTTAGAATCATCACTGCTTCCACTTCTTACAAAAATCATCGTATATATCGAAGAAAACAAGAAGAAAATGGAGAAGAAGAAAGAAGGGGAAGAAGAAGAAGATGAAGAAGAGAGATACCCCGATATAGGCACAACCGCCAAAAACAGCGCAATTTTAGTGATCCGCAAAATAAAGAAATGGTGGAATGATCTTATTCAAGGCGGTTCATCCGACCTCTCTTCCAAAATCAACCTGAAAAAGGCCATCCCACAATTACCCGATAACCCGAGTGATCTTAATAGACTGGTAGACAAGGCAACCGCAGCAGTTCATGAACCATTAATGAAAATTGAAAAACTACTCTCGAATGACGTGAAAGACATCGCATCGTCATCCGTAGAGGGGATCATGAACGCATTAAGCCTGATTCCCGGAATCGGAACCACATTACAATTATGGCGTCTATTACAAAATGTTATTGTTATCATGTCAAAGTCGGTGACGACGATGGCTGGGGCGAAAACAGAAGGTGTGGCACTGAAAACCAACATCCAAGGACTTAAAGGAGAGGTGGAATCAATGGCAAACGGCGCAGCAGGTGGACTCGCAGGCGGACTCGCAGGCGGAGTCGCAAACGCCGCAGGAGGTGCCGCAGGCGGGCTAGGAGGGCTCGCAGGTGCCGCAGGCGGGCTAGGAGGGCTCGCAGGTGCCGCAGGCGGGCTAGGAGGCCTCGCAGGTGCCGCAGGTGACATGGCAGGTGCCGCAGGCGGGCTTGAAGGCCTCGCAGGTGCCGCGGGAAACATGGTAAACGCCGCAGGCGGGCTTGAAGGCCTCGCAGGTGCCGCAGGCGACATGGCAGGTGCCGCAGGCGGGCTTGAAGGCCTCGCAGGTGCCGCGGGAAACATGGTAAACGCTGCAGGCGGGCTAGGAGGGCTCGCAGGTGCCGCGGGAAACATGGCAGGTGCCGCAGGCGGGCTTGGAGGCCTCGCAGGTGCCGCGGG
>Ga0209596_1002556_pt1 | contig 14997 bp, 12 predicted proteins | sample M_130807_MF_Meta_FD_187314 | JGI IMG/M metagenome (GOLD analysis project Ga0209596, IMG submission 187314) | Freshwater microbial communities from Lake Montjoie, Canada to study carbon cycling - M_130807_MF_MetaG (SPAdes) (version 2) | ecosystem: Environmental > Aquatic > Freshwater > Lake... | reverse complement strand
GTAGAAGACTTTAAAAACCGTTTGGAAAATATCAATTTACTGTCTAAAGAAGAGTTGAAAGAATATTACAAATCTGTATTAAATAATGGAGAAATATCAAAGAAAGGTGGCATCGGATTAGGGATGGTAGATATAGCGCGAAAAACAGGTGAAAAATTGGATTTTAATTTCTCACCTGTTGACGATTTTTTTTCATTATTTACTTTAAACATAAAAATAGCAAAATAAAATAATATTATGGAAACAATTTTAATTGAAGGAACTACTAAAACACCAGCCATAACTTTCGATTCGGTTAAAGGATTTTTAGAAATTAAAGGACGGTCAATACCTGAAAACTCTTTTGAATTTTACAAGCCTTTAGTGGATTGGTTAGAAAAATATGCAGGTAAGCCGCAGACTTCTACGCATGTAAATATTCAGTTGGAATATTTTAATACGAGTTCTTCTAAATGTATTTTAGATGTTTTTAAAAAATTAGAAGCTATCAAAAAAGGTGGAAGTAATGTACTGATCAACTGGTATTACGAAGAAGATGATGAAGATATGCTAGAAGCTGGTGAAGATTATCAAGCAATCGTTAATGTGCCATTTAAGATGGTGCAAGTCGTATAGTGATTTTTATTTCAAAAAAAATAAAGCGACTAAATACTTTTAGGTTTTTACTCGCTTTTTAGCAGTTTTTCTCTCAGCTACTCAGGAAAATGCTCCTAAAATTTGAATGTCCCGCCAAGGACTAAAAACATTTGATAGCAGCCAAACGATTGTTTAGCTAACCCTTCATAAATTCTCAAATGAGAATATCGGGCGTAAACTACTTTATTTGCGTATTCTAAAAAAACGTGTTTGAAAAAAGTAGCGCGCAATGAAACATCAGCATCTACATTCCAACCGCCAAACTGAAAATGAGGTACATTATCTCTGCCGAAAATGGTGTTTTGAACATGAGGAATAACAGGTCCTATGCCAGCTTTTAATAAACAGTCGAGAGTAAATTTTGAATCAGCTACATCTATCAACTTTAATTTACGAACGAAGTTAAATTGTAAAAAATTTGCTCCGTTGTTCAATTGCCAAAGTAATACGGAGTCACCAGTTGTAACTGTTGTATCTACAGTTCTTCCATGAAATGTTCCTTTGATATTATTTTCTTGCCCTTTTGTAACAACATATTTGGTATGATCGAAATTTATTTCGAAGGCCCAATTTTGTTTTTCATTGAAAAAATACCCGATACGGTAATTGTACTGAGGAATAGTTATTGGTGTATGAAGTAGGTCATCGTCCCAACCTCGATGATCATGTGCCTTAATATTGGTGAAGGTGTAATTATTACCTAAGCTGGGTTGGTTAATATTGATGTTACTTTTGGTATACCATTCGGTATTATATCCCCATGAAAAATAAAAGCTGCCATTCTTTACAATCTTTTTACTTTGAGAAAAAGTGGCCAAAGCATTTATACATAGTATGAGTATTAAAAAGTACTTTTTTGTGTATTTTGTTTTCATGGTGACAAAATTACAAAAGTTTCGTTTGCTAAGGGAAGTATAATACTGATTTACCTCAGTTTTTACTGATTTTAAAATATTCGCTTTTCCTTTGGTAAATTGTAGATAGCTATATTTTCAAATTTTCTATTCTGCTGATTGTGAACTCAAGCAGATGGATAATTTTTTTTATTATTTCAAAATAGAGTGCTATGGCTAATACCAACGACATCATCCAAATCACAAATAGGTTAAATGTGAAAGTATCATAATATTTACCAAAGAACTTTTTGCGAGGGGCAAAAAAATGCGCACGACCCCAATCAGAGTATATAGGGTCCTGATAAATAGGATCTATTTTTTGCACAAATGCCCCGTTGATTTCTAGGATTCTGAATGGAGTGTTTCGATTTGTTACCAAGTCGTTCAGACTTTCATTTTCGTAATTGTTTTTATCTTTTATATATTTTATTCTTGAAACACTATCTTTATTTGAAAGGTTTATCACTTTTTCTTTCAAGGTGGATGCTCTCTTGAAATTTTTCAAATAAACTGTTTTAATGGTGTTATTTAAGAAGTCGCTTATTTGATTTGAAACTGTTGGACTGAATGTTTCTATAGATAGATTTTCTAATCCCCCACATTTTAATTTTTCGTTGCCAGGCACCTTTAATTCTTTTAGTATCTCATTTTTGATCATTTTCAAAGCATCACATACTTCCTGTCGATTTTGCTTTTTTTTGTAATTAGCATCGCAGGTTCCTAATTTAGTGATTATTGCAGGCAACCAATAATCTTTTTTATAAGTGGCGATGTGAATTGCTTTATCGTATTTGTATGTTTTTTTGCTGAGTTGATTGTCTTTGAATTGTTTGACCGCCAAGCCTTCAAACGCCCAACGCGATGCCATCATATCGCCAATAGCTGGCACTATTTGCTCAGAAGTTATATTAGGATTCAACTTGTCAAACTTAACCGTGACTCCACTGAATAATAATTGTGGAATGATGAGAATTGGGATTAGGATATAAATGGTTACTGCGGAATTGAAACTTGCAGAAATATTTAATCCTAACATATTGGCAAAACAGAAAGCGCTGAACAGCATTAGCCAGTATGAATTTGTCATTCCTTTTATTTCTAAAACAGAGTTTCCTACTATTACAAATAAGATTGCTTGTATGGCAGATAAAGAAAACATGATGACGATTTTAGACCCGATATAACTTCCTTTACTTAAATTTAAGAATGACTCACGTTTTTGAATTTTTCGGTCGTGGATAATTTCTTCAGCACTTACTGTAAGTCCAATGAATAAAGCTACAACCACCGCCATGAACATATAGATGATAATATTTTCGTTTTCACGATAGGTGTATTCTGTATTATTCGATAGGTTTTGATTGAAAAATTTAATAAAATAAGCAAGTATGAAAGCTAAAATAGGAGCTTCCAGCAGGTTGATAGAAATGTATTGCATGTTTGTTAGTTTCGATAACACATCGCGTGTCAGAAAAATTTTGAACTGCTTGAATTTAGTAGGAACTTTAAAAGTACTTTCTGGAATTACCGAACCATTTTCTACTTCTTCCATTTCTTTTTCAATCTTTTCTTTATAATGAACATTCCATTCACTTGGTGCAACTTTACGGTTGCGGGTAATGTTACCATATTCGTCCAACACTTTCGATTCAATAATATTGAATACCTGTTCCGGATTTACATTTCCACATTCAATACATTCACTTTCGTTGCTCTTAACATGGTTAATAATGCTTTTGAAATAGATGACCGAATCACTCGGATTGCCATAATAGATAGGGTATCCGCCCATATCTAGAATCATTAGTTTGTCAAACATTTTAAAAATGTCAGACGAAGGCTGATGAATTACCACAAATACTAACTTGCCTTTTATCGCAAGTTCTTTTAGTAAGTCCATGATGTTTTCCGAATCTCGAGATGATAAACCGGAAGTGGGCTCATCCACAAACAAAACGGAAGGTTCACGTATTAATTCTAATGCAATGTTCAAACGTTTTCGTTGCCCACCTGATATTATTTTTTCTAATGGGCTGCCTACTTTCAGGTCACGTGATTCTATCAATCCTATGCTAGTCAATGCTTTTACAACCAAGTCAGAAACTTCTTTGTCTGTCTTTGTTCCAAAACAAAGTTTCGCGTTGTAAAATAAGTTCTGAAAAACGGTTAATTCGTCTATTAATAAGTCATCCTGATAAACCATTCCGATTACGCCTTCTATTTTTTCTTTTTCGGTATGAATATTTATTCCATTCATTTTTACAGAACCGCTACTTGGAATTTCATTGCTATTTAAAACATTTAATAAGGTTGATTTTCCTGCACCGGAGCATCCCATGATTCCAATCAATTTCCCGGAGTCTTCGCTGAAGTTAATGTCGCGTAAACCATGTTTTCCTTCTTTGAATTTGTATTCAAGATTTTTTACAACAAATGATACTTTTGCTTTTGAAGAATCGCACATGAAGGCGTTTAAAATATCACTGTAATAAACAGGTTTTACTTTTGAACTTCTTAAAGAGGAGCCAGGAGTTAATAGAAATACCTTTCCTTGCGTTATAATTTGTCCGTTCAATAACAATTCACTCCTTCCGAAATAACGAAGCGCATACATGTTTACGCTAGTAATCCATAATACAAGTACTTGTCCGGAAACTCCTTCCGTATAAATGTGTTTTGTTTCTTTTAAATTGTGAGTTGTTTTAGTATCAATAACTAATATCTGTGGTGAATCTGGTACATTTTTTTCATCTGCTTTTACAAATGCTAGACAGCGTTTAAACTCTTCTTGTTCTATGTTAAAGGTATCCGCCACAGTAATAACGAATTCCATTTCCTGATCAGCGATCTCTTCATTTGAATTGATAAATTCAATCAAACGAAGCAATACAACAACTTTTTGAACCTGAGTCAATTCAGCATTGATCTGTGTACATATTTTTAAAACTTTTACTGAGTTCAAAGATGTTCGTTTCGCAATTCCGCCCTTCTTTTTTGATACCTGTTGGTAAGCTTCTGTAAATTCATCAAAGATGGCAAGGTATTGATCAACCCCTTCTCGATTTAACTGCTCTTTCAAGAACGATTGTACAATTAATCTACCACTATCATTTATACCGTCACCTCTTGCAATAATTGCAAACAGTTGCATCAGGGCTTTTAAGATTCGCTGACTCATTGTTTAATTAAATAATTTGTGTTTAGAAAAAAAAAGACATTAATACCGCAGTAATTAATGCCTTTTGAATAAGGTTTATGAAATATTATTTTTGTTGTTTAAAGCCGATCAATAATACAGCTCTACCGGATCCATTAGTTGCTCCGTTAAGTTTTGCCTCGATCACACAATCAAGTGTGCTGTTTATTTTGAAATCCCAATAAGGAGCATTTTTGTATTCACTGTTTGTGAATAATAAGTTTCTATCAGTATCATATACGGAGAAAATTAAGTTGCCATCCCTTAATCCACTGCAAGCTGCAATGCGGTATAATGTTCCACCATAAAGAGTTGTATGGAATTCTGCTGTTTCATCTGTGTTCATCAATAATGCACGGTATTGTTGTCCGTCAGAAATAAATATGTTTTCAAAATGTTTTGCACATACTGTTGCTACTGTATCCGAAATTTGAGCTGTAGTGTAGTTCAATGCTGTAAATCCACCTACAACTAGCACTAATTTTAAAATTCTTTTTTTCATTTGTATATAAATTTTATGTTTGGCGAATTAGTTTTTGACTAAATCGACTGACTATTCAACAATTTGACTTCGGATTGATTTCACTTTTTGAGTGATCAACTCAATTTGTTTAGGTGTAATTTCTATTTCTGATTTACTATTGATGGTTGTTAATTTCTTGTTTGCATCTGTAGTTGGTTTTTCATAGATGTATTTAAATTCAACTCCATCAAATATTTTAGAAAGATCATTTAATTTGTCAATGAATTCAGTATACTCCGGTTGACTGTAAAATGGAGTTAACAATTTTATCAAACTTCTCAAAGAAGATTTTTGTTCAGCAATTCTGCGTTTAACATCTTCATTTTGTTTTATTTTATAAACGTTAGTTGCAAAGTATAAGCTTTCTAACCATCCGCCTGCAAGCACTAATCTACTCAAATCACTTCGGTCAATACTTTTAAAGAATGCATCACTTGAGCGATATGCATCACCTACTAATACTAAAATAGAATCTTTGTCTCCAAGGTTTTTCGAAAAACGCGCTATGGTTTGTGAATCAAATGCACCTAAAACATCAAGATCATCAGCTAATTTTTTTGCGGAATTTAAATAACCAATTGCATCTTGTGTTTGACCGTAGATTGTAACATAACCTAAGTCAGCACCATATATTCCGAGATTAAGTGCTTTTACGAAATTGGTTGAATAGTGTGATGATTTGTTGGCTGGGTTTACTAAATCTTTGCTGAATACAGCACCACTTCGCTTTATAAGTAATGCTGTTTGAAAAGGCGAAGGGATGCTGAAAATTTCACCATATACATTCAAAATAGTCGTTTGGGTTGTATCTACCGGAGGTAAATCATCAGCGTCTTGTTTGTTTGAATTGTTACACCCGCTTGCAAATAATGCAGTAAATGTTAACAATATTAAGGTTCCTCTAACTGTGATAAATTTCAATCTCATTTCAAATTAGGATTAATTATGTTTTTTTATATTAATAGTCAAAAATAGTACATTAATCGAACAAATAAATATTTTAGTCGAAAAATATATAATTTTATTTAATAATAGTGATGTAAGTACCTTAGGTCTTGAAAATGCTTATTTTTTTCAAAAAATAACTTCTCTTTTCGTATTCGAATATCCTTTTAGGATGCTTGTTTGTGTATTTAGGGTGGTAACTAGTCATTAAAATCAAGATTCTTCGATAAATCAATATCTTTGCATAAAATAATTGATTGTGAAGGAAGAATCTGATTTTAAAATGATTGCCAAAACCATTTTTGGTTTGGAAGAAATATTGTCCCAGGAATTGCAACGCCTTGGTGCGAAAGATGTGGAGATTCATAATCGCGCTGTGAGTTTTAAAGGGGACAAAGGTTTTATGTATAAGGCTAATTTATGTCTTCGCACTGCATTAAGAGTCCTTGTTCCTTTTGCAACTTTCAAAGTAACAGACGAAAAGTCGCTATACAATGGAATGCAGACGATCAATTGGGAAGAATATTTGGAAGTATCCGATACGATTGCTATTGATACCGTTCTTAGCACGGACCTTTTTACCCATTCCCAATATATTTCTCAAAAAGCAAAAGATGCGATTGTAGATCAATTTAGAGTAAAGTTTGACGCCAGGCCTTCTGTTGATCTTGACAAGCCAACGATCAGGGTGAGTCTTCACATTCACAACGATGTTTGCACAGTCTCTTTGGATAGCTCAGGTGAGTCGCTTCACAAACGCGGTTATCGCGATAAGACCAACTTGGCGCCAATCAATGAGGTACTTGCTGCCGGTTTGGTTTTGTTGACCGGATGGGACAAACGTACTAATTTCATTGATCCCATGTGTGGTTCCGGAACCATCTTAATTGAAGCTGCACTTATAGCCAATAATATACCGCCAGGCTATTACCGCGAAGAGTATGGTTTTGAACGTTGGAAAAAATTCAGACCATTTGATGAGGAGCTGTGGAATACCATTTTTGATGCTGCTGTCAATAAGATTACCAATCATGAGCAAAAAATATTGGGAGGAGAAATATCTCCTAACGTTGCAAAAAAAGCCAAAGAGAATATCAAAAATGCAAAGGTAGATGATGTTGTTTCCATAAAAAATGTGGATATGAAAGATTTTGAAGTTCCGCTGGGAAGAGGTGTAGTGATTATTAACCCTCCTTATGGCGAACGGATGGTAAAAGATAATATCGATGCGCTTTATAAAATGATGGGAGATACCTTCAAGAAAAATTTTTCGGGATACGATTGCTGGATACTTAGCTCTAATATGGAAGCATTCAAGCAGGTTGGTTTACGCCCATCCCGTAAAATTACATTGTTCAATGGTCAGTTAGAATGCCGTTTTATGAAATTTGAAATGTATGCTGGTACCAAAAAGATTCATAAGCTGGAAGGTAGATCGGGATCGGGAGAAAGAAATTTATAAAAAAACAATCACAAGAATAGTCAGTATCAAACTCTTAGAATGCGATGAAAAAAATAGCCGTCTTTACTTCAGGAGGTGATTCACCCGGAATGAATGCATGTATCCGTGCAGTAGTTCGTACAGCTATCTATCATAAAATGGAAGTGGTTGGTATCATGCATGGTTACGATGGTGTGATGAAAAACGAATTTATTCCGATGGATGCAAAATCTGTTGCAAATATTATTCATCGTGGTGGAACAATTTTAAAAACAGCCCGAAGCAATGAGTTTATGACACTGGAAGGTCGTCAGAAGGCCTTGGATAATTTAACCAAAGCCGGAATCGAAGGGATGGTAGCAATAGGAGGAGATGGAACTTTTAAAGGTGCTTTGGAGTTTAGCAAGATTTGTAGCATCCCTGTCATTGGTTGCCCGGGTACAATTGACAATGATTTGATAGGAACAGATTTTACGATTGGATACGATACAGCAATAAATACAGTAGTTGACGCTGTAGATAAAATTCGAGATACGGCAGAAAGTCATGATCGTTTATTTTTTGTGGAAGTGATGGGGCGTGACGCCGGATTAATAGCATTGCGAGCAGGAATAGGTGTTGGAGCAGAATCGATTTTAATTCCCGAAACAAAAACGGATGTAGAAGATTTTATAAAACGTTTGGAAGGCGGAAGGAAAAATAAGAATTCAAAAATTATTATTGTTGCTGAAGGTGATGAGGCAGGTGGTGCATTTGTTATCGCTGAGCAAGTAAAAAAACGATTGCCCGATTATGATACGCGAGTCACAGTTTTGGGTCACATTCAACGTGGTGGAAACCCTTCGGCAATGGATAGGGTGAATAGTAGCCGGATGGGTTTTGCTGCTGTGGAAGCATTGCTTCAAGGCAAGAAAGGGGTAATGATTGGTATTGTGAATAACACGATTCAATACACGCCTTTTGAAAATGCGGTTAAACACATTCAGGAATTAAATCCAGACTTGCTGCGAATGGTAAATATTCTATCTCTTTAATCCGTTCTGAAAATAATTTCTTTTTTTATTAGTTTTAAGTTGAACAATAATCGTTTTCAACAAATCATCTAGTTCGTACTTTTTTATTTAGGTTTGTACCATGAGTCGCACCACCTATTTTGTTGATGTCATTTTACCGTTGGCTGTTCCTAATTTGTATACCTATCGTGTGCCGTTTGAACTCAACGATGCTATTGCTATTGGTCAAAGAGTGGTGGTGCAGTTTGGACGAGGGAAATTATATTCCGCATTGGTGCGAACTATTCATGAAAATCCTCCCAAACAGTATGCTGCCAAATACATTGATTCCATTCTTGATGAACACCCTATCGTCCATGCAAAACAATTTGAATTGTGGGATTGGATGAGTCAGTATTACATGTGTAATATTGGTGATGTGATGGTGGCTGCCTTGCCCGGTGGGCTTCGGTTGGCAAGTGAAACAAAGATCGTCTTGAGTCTCGAATACTCCAAAAAAATTGCAGATGTCAATTTGAAAATTTCTGATAAAGAAGTGTTGATTATCGATGCATTGGAAGTGAAAAATGTATTAACACTTCAGGATATTTCTCAGATTATTGAGCAAAAAACGGTTTATCCAATTATTAAATCCTTGATTGAAAAGGGGATTGTGTTGATCCAGGAAGAGCTGAAAGAAAAGTTTCGTCCTAAAATAGAAACATATGTTCGCATCACCGATCAGGCTGATAACGAAGATAATTTAAAGATCATTTTTGATACTTTGGAAAGAAAGGCGCACAAACAACTTGATGTCGTGATGGCCTATGTTACTTTATCTAAGAGGTATTCAAAAGAGCGGGTAGAAGTAAAGAAATCGGATATCATGAAAATGATAGAAGGTGCAGAAGCTGCTTTAAAATCTTTAGTGAAGAAAAATATTTTTGAATTATACGATCGTGAAGTAGGGCGATTGGCAAATTATGATTCCGAAAATAAAATTTCAGCACTGAACGAAATTCAACAGCAAGTTTTAAATTCAATTAAAAAACAATTTTTTGGAAAAGATCCAGAGGAGTCAACTTCTGACATAGCGCAAACCAAAGATGTTGTTTTGCTGCATGGTGTAACTTCATCTGGTAAAACAGAGATTTATGTAAAACTTATTGAAGAAGCTTTAGCAAAAGGAAAGCAAGTATTGTACCTGTTGCCGGAAATTGCTTTGACAACGCAAATCATAAATAGACTTCGAAAATACTTTGGCGATACCGTTGGTGTATATCACAGTAAATTCAATGAAAATGAACGCGTGGAAATATGGAACGATGTATTAAATAGCCGATCTGAAAATTCAAAATTTCAGATAATTTTGGGGGCACGTTCCGCTTTATTTCTGCCTTTCAGTAATTTGGGTTTGGTGATCGTAGATGAAGAACACGACACCTCTTATAAACAATATAATCCTGCGCCTCGCTACAATGCACGTGATGGGGCAATTTATTTGTCACACATTCACAAAGCAAAAACTTTGTTAGGTTCAGCAACTCCATGCCTAGAAAGTTATTTTAATGCACAAGAAGGGAAATACGGATTTGCTGAAATAACTCAGCGCTTTGGTGGTGTTCAGATGCCAGAAATTGAAATAGCTGATGTGAAAGAAGCGACACGTAAGAAACAAATGAAATCGCATTTTTCACCTTTGCTTTTAGATACTGTCACCTTAGCATTAGAAAAAAATGAACAGGTAATTCTTTTTCAGAACAGAAGAGGCTTTGCACCTCAGCTAGAATGCAATATGTGTGCATGGGTACCACAATGTAGTAATTGTGATGTGAGCTTAACGTATCATAAGGTAAGTAATCAGTTGCGTTGTCATTATTGTGGATATTCGATAAAACCTCCAAGTAAATGTGCCGCTTGCGGTGATACCGATCTTAAAATGAAAGGTTTTGGTACTGAAAAAATTGAAGAAGAATTGAATATATTTTATCCGAGAGCAAAAATTGCCCGAATGGATCTAGATACTACAAGAAGCAAATTTGCTCATCAACACATCATTCAGGATTTTGAAGAGGGGAACATCGATATTTTGGTCGGAACACAGATGGTGACAAAAGGGTTGGATTTCGATAATGTGAGCATGGTTGGGATTTTAAATGCCGACAGCATGCTAAATTTTCCTGATTTCAGATCGTTTGAGCGTAGTTATCAATTGATGGCTCAAGTTTCGGGCAGAGCAGGTCGGAAAAATAAACGAGGAAAAGTGATCATACAGACTCAGAATCCCGAACATTCTATTATACAGGAAGTAATTGCGAATGATTATTTATCCATGTATACCAATCAGTTAATAGATCGTAAAGAATTTAATTATCCCCCCTACTTTCGTTTAATTGAAATCACTGTGATTCATAAGGATGTGAATATGGTGAATGTAGCCGCAAAATATTTAGCTGACGCTTTAAAACATCATTTTTCTAAACGGGTTCTTGGTCCCGAATTTCCCATCATTTCTCGTATCCGTAATTTATATCACAAAAATATTCTGTTGAAAATTGAACGCGATGCTTCTGTGAATCAAGTGAAGAAAATTGTTTCAGAACTGTTGATAAAATTCAAATCGAATGCAGATTATAAATCAGTGAGGATTCAGATAGATGTGGATCCAATGTAAATGACTGTATCAACTGATTTTCTGTTGCTCCATCTCAATAAAAAGATAGAGAATAAATCATAATTATTCAAAACATAATTGAGAAGCGAATTAGTTGCTGTTTGAATTGGTATAATCCAAAATGCCCAGAAAGTATGCTTCGGCAACCTGCTGCACACGTTTGTTTTTTGTTTTATCAGTTTCCATGTTTAGCAATTGGCTTTCATTCAAATTGTCCTGATACAATGTTTCCCCATATACCAAGGGCGAATGGATGAACCTTGTCAGTTGCAGATTTCTGCAAAAAACGCCATTTTGAGAGGTGGGCATACATCCTTCCAAAAGGTATTTCGCATCATTTATTTTTGCAGTTTTAATTTTTAAAGTGTTCTCGAAATTTTTTACAACAGAAGCACTAAGAGTAATTGATTTCTCCATATCGTCAGTAGCAAGTAATCGTAAAAATTCAAAACGTTTTTCTTTTGTGGATAGATCGTTCTTCATAAATGCGCCAGCAACAAATGTCATATTGAAATCTTTAGCGCTTGTTTTTATCCATCCTACATTCGTTTCATCAACATTATAATGTATAATGATCGTAAAGTCCGGACTATATTTGTTTATCAATTCAGCTCGTTTAGCCAATTCAAGATCTTTAAAGAGGACTCTGAAAATATCTCTGTCTTTGGCTTTTTTACTCAAAAAATATTCTTTTTGAGTAGAACTTATTTCCTTTATTTTAAAAAGACTATCAACAGCATTTTTAAAATCATCTTTTTTCCACTGCTCAAATGTTTTTCCAAAAGCGCATATTTCATTTGTTCTTGTTAGGAACACATCCGCTCCTTCCGATTCAAGTTTTTCTTTCAATAACTGGGCTGTTGCATTTGTAAGCATTCCTTCTGCTAATTCTATAGAATCATTGACACCATGGATGGAATCAGCTTTTATTTTTAAATGTTTTTTTTCTAACTCGCCGATAACAAAATTGTTCGCAATATGTCCAGGGTCTATAGCAATTTTAAAACCTTTCAGTCTTTTTTCTGCAGTCGGAGATTTTTTTCTTTTGTAAATTTCATTCGGTTTGTTTTGGTATTTTCCGTTTACAAAACGCCTTTTAATAACATCCAAAGGATATGTTTTTAAGGCTTCATTGAAATTAGTTAGTTGGTTCCAGTTGATATGATATTCAATTAAATTATTTTTCTTGTCAACGGATGATGCGAATAAAGAAATGCCTTCATTATCTATCTTGTAAAATTTTGACAACGATTTTTCTTTGTCGAGATAATTTTGAACTTTCTCTGTATGGTATTTGATTTTTGGTTGATTGGAAGCATCTTGTGAAAAACAAGAACTACTTATCAGAAATATTAGAATTGTTTTGATGATCAGTTTCATAAATTAGTTGGGTTTTCAATTCAAAAATAATCAATTAAGGCATTGCATTATTTATGTTAATTTTGTTTTATGAACATCAAAGGTATTCAGTTTGATTCGGAGTTTAGTTTCAAAACAAGTAGAAGTGGAGGAGCTGGCGGACAAAACGTTAATAAAGTTTCAACAAAAGTGGAGCTTGATTTTGATGTTGTGAATTCGTCCCTCCTGACAGAAGAGCAAAAGGCTATTATTTTAAATAAATTGACGAATAAAATTTCGAAAGATGGAATCCTACAGATCATTTCTCAAACGGAAAGGAATCAATTAGGTAATAAGGAAATTGCGATTCGGAAATTTTACGAATTGATGCATAAGTGTTTTGTCGTTCAGAAAAAACGCAGACCCACTAAACCAAGTAAAGGTTCTAAAGAAAGGCGTTTGGATTCCAAAAAACGTGATTCGGAAACGAAGAAATCAAGAAAGAAAGATTGGTAAATGAATGATTTTTTTTAAATAGAGTAGCGTTGAATAATTAGCCCATGCGTTTAACAAATTCATTCCATAGCACCTCGTTAGGTGGAGGCGCAATGATGCTGATAGGCTCTTTTTTTACCGGATGAATAAATTCTACTTTTCGAGCATGTAAATGAATAGATGCATCTTTATTGCTCCTATCGAAACCATATTTCAAATCACCTTTAATGGGGCACCCCATGCTTGAAAGCTGCACTCTTATTTGGTGATGACGCCCTGTATGTGGTTTTACTTCTATCAAATAATAATTATCTGAGCTGCAAATTAATTCATAGTCTAATTCGGACCGCAAAGCACCTGGAGTTTCCTTTTCAAAACCTTTCGACATGTTTTTCGCTTCATTCTTTTTAAGGAAATGCACAAGTGTTCCTTTGATATTTTTTGGTTTGTTCTTCACAACAGCCCAATATGTTTTTTGTATCTCTTTCGTTTGAAACATTTGGTTCAAACGGGCTAATGCTTTGCTGGTTTTTGCAAATAAAACAATTCCGCTAACGGGTCTGTCAATACGGTGAACCGTCCCGACAAAAACTTCTCCAGGTTTATTGTATTTTTCTTTGATGTAGTGTTTTACAAAATCGCTGAGCGGGGTGTCACCTGTTTTATCACCTTGCACAATATCAGACGGTCGTTTGTTAACGGCAATGATATGATTGTCTTCGTATAGTACTTGCAGTTGATTCATGGGATGCTTTGTTGCGGTTAATTCAGCCTTACTCTAACCTAATTCCTAATTAACACATTAACCACGAGGAGATTTAGTATTGCTCATTCGCATTTGGAAAATCTTTAGACTTCACATCTTTAATGTAGTTTCCAACAGCTCCTGTTATCTCTTCAAATAAATTTAAATAGCGTCTTAAAAAACGCGGGTTAAATTCATTGTTCAGTCCTACCATATCATGGAAAACGAGCACTTGGCCGTCAACACCTCCACCAGCACCGATACCGATAACTGGAATTGCAATTTCTTTGGCCACTTTTTCTGCCAGTTTTGCGGGAATTTTTTCTAATACCAACGCAAAACATCCGGCTTTCTCTAAAATTTTAGCGTCTTCTAGTAAACGCAGTGCTTCATCTTCCTCCTTGGCGCGAACATTATAAGTTCCGAATTTATAGATACTTTGAGGCGTCAAACCTAAATGTCCCATTACTGGAATACCTGCGGTTAATATACGCTCTATCGATTCTTTTATTTCTCTTCCTCCTTCAAGTTTAACAGCATGTGCACCGCTTTCTTTCATGATTTTAATAGCAGAATTCAATGCTTCTTTTGAGTTTCCTTGGTATGAACCGAATGGTAGGTCGACAACAATTAATGCTCGGTCTACTGCACGAACTACAGATGAAGCATGATAAATCATTTGGTCCAGAGTGATTGGTAAAGTGGTTTCGTGACCAGCCATAACATTCGAGGCGGAGTCCCCCACCAAAATAACATCTATACCAGCATGATCTACAATTTTCGCCATCGTATAATCATAGGCAGTTAGCATGGATATCTTTTCACCACTAACTTTCATTTCATGTAAAACATTTGTGGTTACTTTCTTTACTTCTTTCTTTTTTTGTACCGGCATCTTAATAATTGTTGAATGATTGACAAAGCTACAAATTGTTTTTGGGATTCTCTTTTTTGAATTTTAACCGTTTAAATGCAAAATTCTACCTTCCACAAATTAGTTAGTTTTAAATCGAATTTATTGATACTTTTGTGCTTATTGATTAAAATTTGTAAAAGTGAAAAGAACTATTATTTACGTTATTCTTTGTTGTGCGCTCTTCATTTCGGCATGTAGCA
>Ga0209596_1002555_pt1 | contig 15005 bp, 7 predicted proteins | sample M_130807_MF_Meta_FD_187314 | JGI IMG/M metagenome (GOLD analysis project Ga0209596, IMG submission 187314) | Freshwater microbial communities from Lake Montjoie, Canada to study carbon cycling - M_130807_MF_MetaG (SPAdes) (version 2) | ecosystem: Environmental > Aquatic > Freshwater > Lake... | reverse complement strand
TCACCTTCTTCACCTTCTTCACCTTCTTCACCTTCTTCACCTTCTTCACCTTCTTCACCTTCTTCACCTTCTTCACCTTCTTCATCGCCTTCATTATTTTGTTCATCTTCGTCATCTTCGCCGTCTTCGAATTCAATATTTTCGTTATTTTTTTGATAATAATTATTAAATTGTTGTAATTTAACACCCCTTTCATCGTAAAGTTGTTCTTTTGTTTTGTATTCATCAATATTATCACGAGAAAAGTCTTCGTTTTCTTCGTCTGTATCGCCTTCAATCTCTTCTTGTTTATATAAATAATCTATATAATTCATTTTATATTCAGGATTTAGTATTGATTTTTTTGGAATATTTTTTTGAATAGGTTCATAATAAAATATTGCAAAAATAATATTGTGATTGATTCCTTTAAAGTCATATAACCCTCCTTTATTTGTTTCAAAACGCAAACTTAATCGAGATAATTTCCCAATTGGATGAAACTCTCGAACTGGTATTTTTGTAATACTTAATTTCTCACTATTAATACCTACACTTTCTACGCGGAATTTTGCAAGCCCTAAAGTATATTTTGAATATGAAAGTGAACGATATAAATGCTCTTCAATTTCAGGACATCGCAGAATAATATATTTATTACCTATAAAATACACAATACCCGGTGAAGTTATTATATATTTACTATTTATTGCAACATCATTATTTTTGCGACTATAAAACATTTTTATTAAACCACTATCAGATATATTATATGTTTTGTATATATATCTAGTTTCATTATTAAATGTAGGATATAAATCAAACCCTAAATTTTCAGATATTGTCGACCTTTTCATATCTACAATCATAGGTGTTTTTGAAAATATATCTATTAAACTTGTTAATTCAGGAGGAGACGATGTTTCCGCAAACGTTATTTCTAAATCATCTGGCGATAATTCATTAAATTTCTTTATAAATGATTTAAATGTATAATCACCAGGCGATACTGATAATTTTTTAAAAATATCTAGATAGTTTATTTCATAATGACTACCGTCATTTATAATATTATAATAAATTATTAGATTATTGCCGTCAATTGTTTTTTTATATATTGTTGTTGCATTCATTTTATACCATACTATCAACTTGTCAAACCCATAAGAATTATTTAAATAATCAATCATATTCTCGTTTTTAATTGCAATGTTATATATTTTCAAACTTTTTAATATTAATATATTGTTATTTACCCAACTGCTTGAGGAACCGTATTTTTTACCGATGTATTTCCTGGTATAAAATACATTATACATTTCATCGCAATTTTCAATAACACCTGTGTAAATCACATTATTCATTCCATCAAATATTCCAATATACCATGTAGTGTTCATTATAGACCAAAAAATGTTTAAGTTATTATTATTATTATCATATGTAATAGTAATCGGAACTATTTTGTTTCCTATTTTAAATGTTAATATATATGCGTTGTTTACTCCATATGCAATATCAATATTTATGCTACTATAAGTATTCGTTACTGTATATGTATGATTATAACTGAAATTAAGAATATTACAAGTAGTATTTTCAGTTAGTATTGGTTTAAAACATAAATTAAATGTAAGACCTACTGAGGAACCTCCAATATTTGTTGTATTATTATAGATATTATATATATTTATTGAATTATTTAGTATTGCATATCTACCATCATATATTTTTATATTTAAACCAGATGTATCAATCGCATTTAATTTCAAACCAAGAACATCGTATCTACCCCCTCCACTTAAATTAGAACTATCTATAGTTATTAAATTAGAACTACCTATAGTTATTAAATTAGTATTACTAATTGACGTTTTAAGTTCTAAATGCGCACTATTATTTATTTGAATCCCATTCTCTATAATTTCATCGCCGTTTTTATCTCCATTAAAATCATCGCCATCGTAATTACCAATATAATAGTATATATTATTATTGTCTATGTCTATTGTATACATCGACCTTGGAATACTTGCGTCAATTATTTCCATACCAATAATATTTTTAAAAGGTGTTGCAAAATTTACAACATAATTATTAGGATTAGGATACATATTACGGTCTCTGTCAGAACTATCAACTATAAAAGTATATGCCTGCTTAATACTATTTTCCTTCATATAATTAATATCTTCAATCGACATTGCAAATTACTTAATATACTATAATAATAAATTATATAGATTTCTTAAATATAAATTATCTATTATATATTATCTAATATATCGTTTGCTTTAACTTATTATTACCTTTATTTACAATAAGATGCGCCTTTTTACGTATTTGCGCATAATGTTTAATTATGAAGTCAGTTATATAAGTATCATTATGGTAATTGTATATTTTTAAAAACCTATTAAAATAAACATATAATATAGTTTTGAATACAATATAACAATACGAATGCGTTTTTTCAACCCATTTTTCTCCATTTTGTTTATCTAATATTTTTTTTGCTAATGTTATTGAATGTTCTTGGTCTTTCTTCAAGTTTTCTTTTAAACTTGACCCAGTCTCTATTGAAAAAAATATTGTATTCAAAACACAAGCATATGTTTCAATTATTGCTTCATTTGGGATTAAAAGCATACTCGCGCTAATATTAAAATGCGTCTTTAGTCTTTGTATATTATCTTCTTTCCAGTCCGTTTTATGTATAAACTTATTATGATGTAGTAATTCGTGTATAATAACCTTGCTATAATCCTCTTTGCGTATTATATAAATATCGTTTTCACTAATATACGTGAACCCACCATTTATATTTTCAACATCTATTAATTCGCCTTTTTTAGTAGGCAAAAATCTTTTTTGCGGATTCATAATAATATAATAATTAAATATCGAGGACCCTGCGTTTGATATTTTGTATATATTTGTTAGTAAATATACGCGATATACATTTTTACATAATTGCATTCTCATTCGCTTTGTTAAATTTCCTCGTAGTGTAATGAACATATTTATTTCACCATCTTTGTATGTTACATGAAAACAATTATTACACTGTTGTAAATATTTAGAAGCAAACTTATAATTTAAATAATCATCTTTTGATAATTTATTTTTAAACTTATCAAAAATATAAATAGGTGCTTTATTAATTTTGAAATCCTTAATTTCAAAATTATACTGGGATTTTATAATATTGTATAGGTCATTAATGTTATTTATATTATATATATCTCTCATGTAATAAAAAATTGCTTGCACTCTTTAATTAATAAAGATATATATTTCGTTTCTTTGAGCTTTAAACTGATATTCAATAATTTTTTAGAAATGATTTCTGTATCTTGATATGTATTATCATGAGTATTTGATGACCAGTATATAGAACGCTCTGTAAAAGCCTTACATATTATTGTTTTTATAGAATATATTATATTCTCATTATTAGTATCAATAGTCCAAATATCTTCTCCTTTGTCAGTTTTCGTAATATATTCCCATATATTATTTTTAATATATCGGTGCTTGTCTTTCAGGTATTTATGGCATACTAATGCAATATCATAGTGCGAACTATTTAATACGCACATATCTATATATTTTGCATTATCAATACTATTATCAACATTCATCATTATTAACATACTAGGTAAATATTTTTGCGTTGTGAACGCCATTTTTTACGAGTATCTTGTAAGAATTATAAAAATAATAATCAATTTTTGTATATGTATTTTGGCAATACTATGGTGGTGCCAAACCTTTGCCTTTAAAATTAGTAGCAAAATTAATTTGTGAATTTGTAGTTGTTTGCCCACTTTCTGCCCTATATTCACTAATTGATATTTGGGCTGTCCCTTTTCTTCCAAAAACTGTTTCTAAATCTGTAAATTTAGTAGTAGGAGAAACATTTTCAGTCCATATTGCAAAATATGTTTCTCCTGCGGCTCCTAAAGTGAATGTAGAATTTGTTGCCCTTGCTACTATTTTATTTGTTGCATTTTGCACACTTGTTGCCCATCCACCAAAAACATATCCTACTGCTTTGAGTGGAGGACAAGTTATAGTTGTATTATAGTTTTGTGTTATTACCTTCCCTGTTCCTTGGCCATTTGCAGTAAATGTTATTGAATATTGGTTTATACTCCATATTGCATATGCATTATAATTTGAAGTTTGATTCCATCCACCATAATATTGGTTTTGATTATAATTTCCTAAATAGTCAATTTGCCAATAACTAAAAGAATACCCAGTTCGTGTAAAACTATTACCTGAAATGTAGTAACCATTATCATATACTGGGTTCTGATTATAAGCATTCCCTGTTCCCCCATTTGGATTGTATGTTATTGTATATGTATTTTGACTCCATATTGCATATGCATTATAATTGTTTGCTTGATTCCATCCACCGTAATACTGCCCCTGACTATAATTTCCTAAATCGTTTATTTGCCAATAACTAAAAGTATACCCAGTTCGCGAAAAACTATTACCTGAAATGTAATAACCATTATCATATACTGGGTATTGATTATAAGCACCTTGTGCTCCACCATTTGGATTGTATGTTATTGTATATGAATTTTGACTCCATATTGCATATGCATTAAAATTTCTAGTTTGATTCCATCCACCGTAATACTGCCCCTGACTATAATTTCCTAAATCGTTTATTTGCCAATAACTAAAACTATACCCAGTTCGCGAAAAACTATTACCTGAAATGTAATAACCATTATCATATACTGGGTATTGATTATAAGCACCTTGTGCTCCGCCATTTGGATTGTATGTTATTGTATATGAATTTTGACTCCATATTGCATATGCATTAAAATTTCTAGTTTGATTCCATCCACCGTAATACTGCCCCTGACTATAATTTCCTAAATCGTTTATTTGCCAATAACTAAAACTATACCCAGTTCGTGTAAAACTATTACCTGAAATGGTATAACCATTATCATATACTGGATAGTGACTATAAGCACCTTGTGCTCCGCCATTTGGATTGTATGTTATTGTATATGTGTTTTGCCCCCATATTGCATATGCATTAAAATTTCTAGTTTGATTCCATCCACCATAATATTGATTTTGACTATAATTTCCTAAATCGTTTATTTGCCAATAACCGAAATAATATCCTGTTCGTCCAAACGGATTACCTGAAATGGTATAACCAACACTAAATTGTGGGTACTGATTATAAGCTCCTCCTCCACCACCATTTGGATAATATGTTATTGTATAATAAACGCCTCTTAAATTATATAGCATAAAGAAATAATCCCATGTTTCATTATTCCACATAAACAATGTTACTGTTGCACCAAGACCTATTACCTGATCATCGTTAAGGTATGTAGTTCCGTTTGCGCTTGCAGCATTATACCACGTATCAGCATTATTTCTTCTATATGCATAAAAATACCACTCGTGAACATATTGACTTGAGTTAAATTGATTACCTGGTAATGTCCAATTGGTCGTCCAGAAACCCCCTGCTGCCCAAAAAGAACGAATCGAGTATGGACCTGCCCATTGACGAGCAGAATTTTCCCATGCAACCCTTGTATCAGGCATAATCTATATACACCAACTAAAAAAAAAACTAATTTTAGGACTTATGAATATCAGTAATATTATTTTTATTAATATATAATAAATACAAAATGCTCAAATATCATAATAATCATGATAAAAAATGCTCAAATGACAAACCTGGTCAATTTAAATTAGCAGATTGCAACAAAAAATTATTAACTAATATAGTATCAACAACCAATTTTTTAATACAAGAAAGATGCATTTTTATGACATATGATGAATATAAAACTGATAAGGTGCATATAAATAACAATATGTATTGCAAGAGTTTTACTTTGGAAGAGAACACCATAAAGGAAACAATTGAAAAGGAATTAAACAATATCAAAAATAATTTACTATTTCCGAAGAGTAATTTACAGAATATTCCATTGCCGATATATGTGATGCTTGCAAAAAAATTAGTTCCTCAAAATACTACTCATGTATTTAAAGGGAACTATGAAGTTGTTTTATATATACCAAATTTGATGAAGTTAAGCGACGCGGAATATACATTGTTCCCATCCCTTGATTCTTTCTCAAAGCAAAATAGATGGATGGAATTAATGACAAGTAAGCATTCTAAATATTTAGCCATAATTGAAGTAAGTAATGCAAAGGATAAAGGGGGGGAAATAACGAAGAAAAATTATTTAAAAAGAGACTTGACAAACTCGTGTTTTAATTTAGGTTGTGTTTCTGATGTTAAAGAAACTGTTTTAATTCCGGATTATTCATCAGATAAACAGCAAATGATGGACAATGTAATAGCAAAGTCTCCATATATACCAAAAGTTTGCCTTCAAACACCATATTATACTGATAGTATGATGTTCTTTTCTGAAGAGGACATACTAAAACATAGCATTTCACCAATTTTATATACGGATGATGTTAATCTTGTTGAATATTGTGCAGGAAAAAAAGAATATGATAAAAAAGAAGGGACATTTGACGATTATTTATGCGATAAATTAAAATCATGCAAAGACCCGATAAATAAGCAAAGCGACGGCACAAAAATAATATGCGAAAAAGAGAAAGATGAAAAAATAGAACTTATTAATGCATTGTATGGTAGACAAACTTTCATGGCTGAAGATAAACCGACCGGATATTCAGACAAATATAACGATAAAATATTAAAAGAATTAGCATTTCGAAAGAATATGTTCCCAAAAGCAATACAAGAGATCGTATTTTCTATGTTTAATATAGATGAGCTTTTATTTAATGAAAACTTATTTTGTTATTTGCCTTGGGGTAATAAATTATTAACACAAGATTATGTTCTTAACGAAGGAGATAATTTAGAGATAGATAGAGTTTCACTAAAATCTTTTAATAATGTATTTGAAATTAGATTCGAGAACAATGGATTCTTATATTTATATCAAAATAAAGCAATAAGAAACAAATTACCAAATCAAAGTGGAAGTTTAAAGTGTTTTACGAATAGAGTTATGAAATTTGAAAATATGGCTATTAATATATACGGTAATGATAGTCAAGGAAATTACGATTTACGCGGTTTCATAGTTTTACCTATGAAATCTATGTATCGACCTCCCGCAAGTATTATATTATCAAATAAAGGCGAACTAATTATATACGATTTAGGACTTAATAATAAAAGTAATTAAAATATTAGTTAGACATAACAAACAATAAAAGGATTTATATTAATTTTTTTTATATATTATATTCTTAATAATAGAATAATAAATAATTAATAATGATTAATAATGAATGGGACATTATGGATTTATATTTCAAAAATCATAGGTACCCATTTTCAGGGCATCATTTAGATAGTTATCGTGAGTTTATCAAGAATCAAATACCTTCTATTATTAAATCATACAATCCTATTACTATGATAAAATACGATGATGACAAGGACGAGGTTTTCAAGATAGAAATATTTATAGGGGGCAAAGAAGGAACCGAGATTAGTGTAAGCAGACCTATAATATACGAAGACGGGTGCCCTAAATTAATCACTCCTTATGATGCACGAATGCGTAATTTGACATATGAAACCCATATATTTGCAGAAGTTCTTGTTTGCATTACGTCGAAGGACGAAGATAAGCAGTATATAGAGCCCCCTGTATCTTTCAAGAATGTTGCAGTTGGAAGTATCCCTATAATGCTTCATAGTGATATATGTATATTAAAGAATCAAGGCTCAAGTATATTAAGTAAATTAGGCGAATGTCCTTACGATACAGGAGGATACTTTATAATAGACGGAAAAGAAAAAGTAATTATTGCGCAAGAAAAAATAGTAACTAATAAATTATTTGTGTCGGCTTTAAAAGATGACAAGGATTTTAGCCATAAAGGTATTATTCGATGTGTTGCAGATAATGGAAACCTGCAGCCTACGAATGTGCAATTTTATTTTGTAAGGAACCCAATTATAGTTGAAGGCGATACAATGGAAGAAAACGTAGGCATTAAATATACTAATTCGAAAGGGGCCATTTACGTATCTATACCATCATTTAAAGAAAAAATCCCATTATTTATATTATTTCGCGCAATAGGCGTTGAAAGTGACAAGGAAATATGCAGAACAATTTTTGGAGATAAATGTAATGATATTGAAAAAAATTATTTTGATAATTTAATAAGACCAAGTATTATTGATTCTAAATATATAAATAATAAGAAGGAATATTTTATTGATAGTCAACAAAAGGCCATAGATTATTTAAAGTTCAGAGTTCAATATGGAACAATAGAGCATGTTAAAATGGTATTATCAAAGGATTTTTTTCCTAATATTGAATTATTTGAAAATAAGAAGAAATATTTAGGATATTTGACATTGCAATTTATTAAAACCGCAAAAGGATTACTGCCATTGAGTGACCGTGATAGTTATATATACAAAAGGGTTGATATTAGTGGTTTTATGTTGGCGGAATTATTCCAAGAGGCATATATTAAATTAAGAGATAATGTAAGAAATAAGATAGACAGCGAATACCTATATGGACCCTGGAAAAACCGTAAGAAAGACTTTCATCATTTTGTAAATAGTAATAATATTTATAAAATTGTAGACCACCTTATTGTAACACAGACTTTCGCAAAATCACTAAAAGGGCAATGGGGATTAATCAATAATAGTGACCCTGAATTAGGGAAAGTTCAAGATCTATCGAGAATAAGCTATATAGGCTCTTTGTCCCATATAAGGCGCGTTAATATGCCTATTGATAGAAGTATCAAAGTTACAGAGCCTCATAAATTACACTCTCAACAATGGGGGATTATGTGCCCATATGAAACCCCAGATGGTGCATCAATTGGATATTTAAAAAATCTTGCAATTTTGGCAAAGATTACAGCAGGTATTAATGTAGATAATATTAAGAAATGTTTGGAAGATATAGGCGTTATTCCATTAATAAATTGCAATAGTTATAGCAATAAAAATATTACAAATGTGTTTGTTAATGGGACACTATTTGGAATAACGGGGGACCCATTATTTATTACCAGATTATTGAAAGCATATCGACGTAATGGTTTAATAAATATATTAATATCAATATCTTTTAATATTAAAACGAATGAATTGCGAATATTTACTGAAGCAGGAAGACCTTGTCGTCCTGTTTTAATTTTGAAATATAATAAGGGAAATAAAAAGAACGAGATACAAGTATACAATAAAAATAATGATTTTAAAAATTGGTTTGATATGTTAAATGGTTCGCATTATAAGCTTGATAATAAAGAAAAGAATGACGATTATTATTACATAGACAAATATGTAAATCCATTGAAGAAATCTTTAAAAAGAGGAGGTTATGGCGGCATTTCACAGATTTATAACTCCATGTTTCAAAATAATGAAACTGTAGAGCTACTAAATAATGATGATGACGATAATCAAGAAACTACAACTAAAAACAATTTACTTGTAAATATAAACAAACAATATTCTGGTGGCGGAAACAGTAGCGATGAAAGTGACGGCGATGAAAGTGACGGCGACGGAAGTGACGGAAGCGACGGAAGCGATAGTGATATTGAAGATGAAAGCAAGCGTAACCTTTATTATAGAGATAAATATTCTAAAATATTAAATGATTTAGAAGATTCTGCAGCATGCATTGAATATCTCGACAGTGAAGAATCGGATACTTGTTTAATTGCAATGAACGAGAATGAAATAGGTCCGTATCATACGCATATGGAAATACATCCGTCTACTATATTAAGTGTTGTAAGCGGTAATATTCCTATGAGTAATCACAATTCTTCAGCGCGTAATGTTTTCCACGCAGCACAATCTAAACAAGCGATTGGTATATACGCAACAAACTTCAATAAAAGATTTGATACTATGAGTTATATTCTCCATTACCCCCAGAGACCTATTATAAACACCAGAATTGCTCAATATACGTCAAGTGATTATATGGCGAATGGCTTTAATACAATTGTTGCAATTATGACATATTCCGGTTTTAATCAAGAGGATAGTATTATGATTAATAAAGCAACAATAGACAGGGGATTAAATTCACTATCATATTATAAGTCTATTACTGCAACCTCCAAAATTGTTTCACAGAATGAAAGAGTAATATTTGGAAATCCTATTCTTATGCGCGACAAAGGTATAAAAATAAATGGTATTAAAAATAAAAACTATGAACATCTTGATGCTGAAGGATTTATCAAAGAAGGAACTTATGTTCCGGAAGGTCAAGAGGTAATAATTGTAGGGATGATAAATATTAGAGAGGTTATTAAAGAATATAAGAATGGTGTATTTACAGATGTCAAGAAAGAAATTATTCATACGGATGTATCAATATCTACGGATAATTCGTTATTTGGAAAGGTAGACAAAGTATATAAATCTGAAAAAATAGCAGGAAATGATTCTACAATCTGCAAAGTTCGCTTTTTAAAAATTAAAAAACCTGAATTTGGAGATAAACACTGTTCCAGGCACGGACAAAAAGGGGTTCTTGGAATGATAATACCCGAAGAAAACATGCCTTATACGAAGGACGGCATTCGCCCTGATATTATTATAAATCCACATGCAATTCCCTCGCGAATGACAATAGGGCATTTAGTCGAATGCATTTTTGCAAAACTATGTTGTATCGATGGTTTATTAGGAGACGCAAGCGTCTTTATACCTATTGAAAAAGAAACAATATATAATGGATTGAAGAAAAATAATTTTAATAAATATGGTAATGAAATATTGTATAATGGTTACACCGGGCAACAAATAAGCACCGAGATTTTCCTGGGCCCAACATTTTATTTTCGATTGAAGCATATGGTTGCAGAAAAGATAAACTCGAGAGGTGTAGGAAAAGTAGTAGGGCTTACACGACAACCAACTGAAGGGCGTCGTAAAGGTGGTGGATTGAGAATTGGTGAAATGGAGCGTGATACTGTTTTAAGTCACGGAATCTCTAATTTCATTAAAGAAAGTATGATGGAAAGGTCAGATAAGTTTTGTTGGTGTATATGTAAAAGATGCGGAACATTAGTTTCCTATAATATTAAAGAAAATATTAATATTTGCAAAAATTGTAATAATGATGATGTTGTGGTTATACAAACCCCTTATGCATTTAAATTATTTATCCAAGAATTAGAAACTATGGGAATACAACCTCGATTAAATACAGAGTTAATAGATATGCCTATTGACCAATTAGATTTAGTCAAAGGAAATAACCCTTATAATGACGACGATGATAATGAAGATGACGAAGATAATGACGATGTCGACGATGATGATGAAGAAATTGATTATGAGTTCTTTAATTCACAAATAGATAATTTTGCAACTAAACATACTATTATAGATGAAAAGGTATGGGCAGATACATATGATAAAAATTATGACAAAATGAAGGGTGGGCAAATAGGAGGACAAGAAGGAGAAAAAGAAGAAGGAGTTGAAGAAGACGGAGGAGAAGATGAATCAGGAGAAGAAGACAAAGTAGTAGGAGAAGGAGACGAAGAAGAAGATGAAGAAGGAGAAGAAGGAGAAGAAGGAGGAGAAGGAGGAGAAGGAGGAGAAGGAGGAGAAGAAAAAGAAAGAGAAGGAACAAGAGGAGGAAATAGTGATATTAAGCATTTAATTATAAATGAATAGTAAATAAATTACTATATGCAATAATATTATTTTATTTAAAATAAATATTATTATTAGAAAATAGGTATATTATATTAAATGGGACCCGTTGAATATCTTATATATACATTATTATTTTTAGTATTGATTGGGTTAATAGGCGTTATTGGGTATTATATATATGATAATTTTCAAAAAAATGAGGAATATAAAAAGGATTTAACATCAGATTTAAATACTAATTTTGTTGATATTAATAAAAATTTTGATTCTACATCAGCAAATATAGTGGAATTACATGATTCAAATGGAAAAAAAATAAATTTATTGGACGAACGTCTTCTATATAGCAGTAATTTATTCTCAAGTAATTTTGCAGATTTAAGGTTCAGTATTGTTGGAAATAGCAATTTATTATCAAGTAATTTTGCAGATTTAAGGTTCAGTATTGTTGGAAACAGCAATTTATTCGCAACAAGTAATGTTGTAGTAAAAAGCAATTTTGATACGTTCAATACTAATTTAAATAAATATTTTGTGTTTAATGATAATGCGACATCGCGGACACCATTTAATAATATGAATAATAAATTATTTGAATATGTAACGTCAGGAGAGCATATACCTATGTTAGATTTGATACGAAAAACAACAGCAACCGCCGGATTAAAAATAAATACAGACCCCGCCGAACCTAATAATGATTTAGAAATATGCAACAAAGATGGAACAAAGTGTTTTAATATATCAAGCGATAATGATAATTTATATATTTTTCCTAAAGGAACTGCTCGCGCAGATGCACCATTTAAAATTGTAGCTGCGACAGCTGGTGGAAGAGCTTATGCAAATATTAATGGTTCCGCTGGTAGTCTAACATCTTCCCCATCACCAGACACAGATGGTACAACTGCAAATGCTGGTAAAATATCTGCATCATTATCATCATCACTATTATTAAATACAATAAATTTTACATTACCAGGACCTGGAACAGGAGGTGCAGGATATATAGGACACCCTTCTACACCGTCTTTAACCATAAATGGTGGCGCCGGAACAGGTTTAGTAATAAACAATTTTATATACGACAGTAATAATGGAAGTATAACAGGGGCAACTATTTCAAACCATGGTTTGAATTATACTAGCGTTCCTACCATAACTATACCAGCACCCCCGTTAAGTAAACCAATCCAATTTACAGGTTTAGTATCAACTAATTCGACTGGTCAAATTACAACTCTTCCAAATATAATTGCACTGGATAATGGATATTATAAACCTTCGACTGTAATAAATATTACAAATAACCCTGTTAGTGCAACTGCCACAGCTGTAACTAACGCGCAAGGTGTTGTTACATCAATTACTATAACAAATCCATTGGATAATGGGTTTTATGTTGAGGCAAATGCAGTCATTGAATCAATAGGAAATGGCTCTGTAACGATTACAAAAGATGATTTTGTAGCAAAAAATTTCACTTATACTAAAGTTATTACAGCTGGTGTTTGGGTTTCTATAACTGTTACTTCTGGAGGGGTGGGGTTTCCACCAGGCACATTACTAGCACCTTTGACAGTTACGCTTTCTGTTCCAGAAACAGCAGTAGCCGCAACAATAACTCCAACAATAACAAATGGAAGTATTGCAAGTATTGCATTAGCGCCAAGTTCAACTGGTTCTAAATATTATAAGCCAACTATTAGTGTTTATGACACCCACCTTGTGACTCGTGCGGCAGCAACAATGCCTACATTATACAAAGTATCATAATACATCTTCAACATACCTTAAGCATACCTTGAAGTTATATGTCGAATAAATCGAATATCACCTTATTTTTATTAAATTATTAATGATTAAAATAATAATTATATATAGTAATATGAAAAATAAATTAATTAGTTTGCATGTAATTTTTACATTACTATTAATTATATCTGGTGCATTGTATCTAATATATATTTTTAGAAATAGAGAGAACTTTGATAGTGGAAGATATTCTTGGAAATACGGTGAAGGATTAAGTTGCAAAGGTGATTTAAATACTAATTCAGAGTTACAAAATATCAACTCGTATTTTAATGGTTTAGATTATGAAAAATATTCCACAGAAAAATATAACAAAACTAATATTAAAAATCCAAACCATCACTATGCATCTTATTGCGATATAATGAGTTACAATGATTTATTAGCATATAAATGTTTAAAAATATCACCAAAAGAATTATCCAGAATAATGGATACAAATAATATTAAAAATATCTTTGAAACTATCTATATATATAATGAAAGCAGTTTATACAGTTATTTATTATCCAAAATACAAGCGCTTAATACAATAAATCAAAAACTACAAGGCCCTATATATGTATGTATGTCACAATCACCTTATTTAAAATACTCGTATAACAAAACAACTCAACCCATATCTAAATGGTTAGATGCGCGAATAGATATATTAAATAATAAAAACTCATATTATTCCGAAATAATTGGTAGTTCTGGAATACAAAACATTATTACAAATACTTACGAACACGGAGATGAAGAAAATGATAGTATATCATCGTTATATGCGGAAATATTAATTATCTTTCCCATGTATGACAGAGATATGAAACTAAAAAATAACGAACAAAATAAAGTCAATGACAAAGTGATTATAGACAAGTTTTTAAAAGAGATAATTAGTCAATATCATACACATAATGATATGTGTTTTTTAAAATGCAATAAATCATCAACTATTAATTGCGGATGCCTAAATATGAATGATAGTAGTTCCGCATCAACCATTAATACATTTACATTTAATGAAAAAGGAACATTAAACACTGCAACAGATTTTCCAAGATATACGTCAAAATGTATAGACCATACTAGTAATAATACTAGCAAGGAGTTTAGTATGATGTATTTTGTTAATCCATATTCTGATAATTATATAAATATTATACATGACCCCGATGGAGAAGCGGTCGATGAAGATACAGGTGAAACTATTGAAGGAACGCCACCGCCACTAATTTATGATGGAATTCTACAAAAAGACACAACACCTATGTTGACAGCAGACTTTTATAATAAATTTAACAGCTCCTCAGGTGGAGCAACACCATTTGGACCGCAGCAATCTCCAAGTATGTCTATGTAAAATAAAAAAAATTTAATATTTAATATTGTTGTATAATATTTATTAAATTTATTAACCAAGTTTTGTAGTTTTTACACTAACGATATTATCGTCGTCGTCGTCGTCGTCGTCGTCGTC
>Ga0209596_1002552_pt1 | contig 15010 bp, 13 predicted proteins | sample M_130807_MF_Meta_FD_187314 | JGI IMG/M metagenome (GOLD analysis project Ga0209596, IMG submission 187314) | Freshwater microbial communities from Lake Montjoie, Canada to study carbon cycling - M_130807_MF_MetaG (SPAdes) (version 2) | ecosystem: Environmental > Aquatic > Freshwater > Lake... | reverse complement strand
TTTCTAATCTCTTCTGTTAAGTTTTCAGCAGCTTTAAAATTATCGGATTCATACACTTTTTTATAATCGGAAACGTGGATAGGGTTATCAATATTGATAAATAGGTCTTTGTTGAATTGGTGAGGATTGGCATAATTCAATCCGATGGTGATGATGGATGAATTCAGTTTAAAATCATTATTAGCTTCTGCACCCAGAACAATTCTGGAAGCACCAGTTTTTATGGGTCTTAGCTTGCGCTCGGTAATACTGATTCCCTCTGGGAACATTAAGATGGCACCACCTTTTTCCAAATGCTCAAAACATTTTTTAAAAGTATCCTGATTCTTACTCATTTGAGAAGGATCATCTTGCTTTCTGTAAACGGGGATCATTCGTAATTTAGGAAAAAACCATTTCGCGAATCCCGATTTAAATAATTCACCTTTTGCTAGAAAATATACTTGTCGGTTTAATAAAGAAGCAATAACAATAGGATCTAGGAAAGTACTGGGATGATTCGCCAAAACGAGCAATGGTCCTTTTTTAGGGATGGCTTCTTGATTCTTAATGGTAATCGAACGGAAGAAGACCCGTATCGTCATGCGCATTAATATTTTTAGAAAGGAGTAGAGCATCGTCTGTGTTAGTTTGTGCAATATAATTAAAATTTAGAATTGCCTATCTGTTTAATAAAAGCTATTATAACTAAAAAGGAGCTACCTCCTTGCGTTTGTCATATTTGAAGGCGAAAAAAAATATTTTTGTTCTTTGTAGAAATAATAAATCTAAAATAATTCTAAAATAGAATCATTACTTTTGTTCATGCTTTCACAACGACAATTATTTTTAAATCATATCGCTCAAACTTCTGAAACACCTTTGGCTTTAGAAATAGAAAAGGCTGAAGGTGTTTATTTAGTTGATACTTCCGGCAAAAAATACCTCGATCTTATTTCAGGAATCTCTGTCAGTAATGTCGGACACCGCCATCCCAAAGTGGTGCAAGCTATCAAAGATCAAGTAGATAAATATATGCATCTAATGGTGTATGGCGAATACATTCAAAGTCCACAAGTACAGTTAGCAAAAGCTTTGGCAGAGCATCTTCCATCAGATTTAAGTTCAGTTTATTTTGTTAATTCAGGTAGTGAAGCCATTGAAGGAGCAATGAAATTAGCCAAGCGGTATTTAGGAAGAACAGAAATTATTTCTTTTAAGAATGCCTATCATGGAAGTACACAAGGCAGTTTGAGTATTATGGGTAATGAAGAATTTAAAAATGCTTTTCGTCCTTTGCTGCCCGATACAAAGCTGATTTGTTTCAATGATATGAACGATTTGAAAGAAATAACAAAACGAACAGCTTGTGTGGTGATAGAAACAATTCAGGGGGAGGCAGGTGCTGTTGTTCCTTCAATTGATTATCTTAAAAAATTACAAGAAAGATGCAAAGAAGTGGGAGCATTGTTGGTTTTGGATGAGATACAATGTGGTTTTGGTAGGACCGGTAAACTTTTTGCTTTTGAACACTTTGAGATACTTCCAGATATTCTTTGTATTGCGAAAGGAATGGGAGGAGGGATGCCAATCGGTGCGTTCATTTCTTCAAAAGAGATTATGAACTCGTTAACGAATAATCCTATTTTGGGCCATATCACAACGTTTGGCGGTCATCCTGTTTCATGTGCTGCAAGTTGTGCGTCATTAAGAGTTTTATTTGAAGAGAATCTTATTAGCAGTGTAGGAGGAAAGGAGCAGTTATTCAGAAAGCTACTCGTTCATCAAAAAATAAGATCGATTAATGGGAAAGGCTTATTACTATCTGTTGAATTTGACAGCTATGAACAAAACAAATCCATTATCGATAGTTGTATTCAAAAAGGAGTGATCACTGATTGGTTTCTTTTTAATTCACATTCTATGCGTATTGCACCTCCCTTAACAATTTCAGAAGAAGAAATTCATTTTGCCTGCACAATCATTCTGGAAGCGATTTCTGAAAGCAATTAGCATTCTTTAACCTAGAAAATTAATTTATGGCATCAACCTTGTTTGGTGGTTAGGTATAATTCTAAAATCAAATAATATGAAAAAAGTAAGTTTATTGGTTGCGATGGTTGGATTCATATCAACAGCAACATTTGCACAAGATGCTTCAAAAGTAATTAAAACAGCTCCAGCTTCAAGAGTTGAACCAGCTGCTCCAGCTTCAAAACCGGGAACAAAAACATTACCTGGTTCAGACGCATCCCAAACAGAACAAACAGCGCCTTCGGTAACTTCAAAAACTACGACTGCATCATCTTCAACCTCCAATACGTCAACACCACCTGTATCTGTTAGAAAAACTAAACTTGTTAGAAAAAATGTGGTAGTAAAAATTGCTCCTCAACCGGCAGTATTAGATAGTAAAAAATAAAAGAGATTGTTTGTGATTAAAATTTTCAAACAGCCTCGCCCCGAATAATCGGAGTGAGGCTGTTTGATTTTAATAATTACCGATTGACAGCATCACCAGTGTGCAGGCTTCAACTGGCTCAATATCATTTTTTTTAAGAAGCTCTTCGAATTCAGCGTTTTCTGTTCCGGGATTAAAAATGACACGTTTTGGTTTTAATCCGATCACATAATTCATCCATTCTGCTTGGTTTTTCGGTCCTACATAAAGTGATACAGTATCTACTTCTTTAATCTCTGGTTGGCCTAATAGAATTTTTGTGCCGTTGATCTCACCTTCTTTTATTCCAAGCGCAATTACTTCATGTTGCTTATTTTGAAGTGCAACGGTTGCTTTGTACCCATAACGCTCCGGATTTATTGAAGCTCCAATTACGACTGTTTTTTTGCTCATATTAATCAATTTCTAAATAATCAAGATCTTTGCCGTGGCTTTCTTTTAAGTATAATACTGCAATAATTGCCAAAGGAATAACAACAGCTCCAACGATCATTGCAGAATGAATGATCCCCATACCTGTTGACATGTAATTCCACCAAAGTGTCATGACTACTGTTGTTCCTCTTACAAAATTAGGGACAGTAGTTGTAACCGTAGAACGAATATTGGTGCCAAATTGTTCAGATGCAACAGTAACAAATAGCGCCCAGTATCCCATTGCGATTCCTAAAATGAAAATCAGTAAATAGAAACCGTTCGGTGTAAGTCCTGAAGATGATAAGTAATAAGCGCACAGGATACCCATACAAACAATAAAAATGATCAGTGCTTTTTTTCTCGATTGAAGCTTCTGGCTTGTATAACCGATCAGAATACTACCAATGGCAGCTCCAATATAATGAAACATAATTGTTTTACCTGTATCAATGGTTCCTATAACACCAATGGCTTTTCCAATTTCTGTTGCAAAAAAGATTAGAATTCCAATGGCATACCAAACGGGCACACCAACTAATATGCAACAGATGTATTTTAAGAATTTTTTGCCACTGGTAAATAGACTAAGGAAACTACCTCGTTTTGCAGCTGAGCTTTTTACTTTAGCAAACATGCCCGATTCATGAACATAAATACGAAGTCCTAATAATAATAATCCTAAGACACCACCTACCCAATAGGCTTCTCTCCAACCAAATTTAGCAACAAAATAAGCCAATACAGCTCCCAATACGCCAACTCCGGCCACTAAGGTTGTTCCCCAGGCGCGCGTTTCTTTTGTCATTACTTCCGATACCAATGTAATTCCGATACCTAATTCCCCTGCTAGTCCGAAACCAGCAATCACACGTAGCCAGGCATATGCTGTAAGATTGTTCCCTCCTAAAAAACTATATCCAACAAAACCATTTGCAATATTGGCTATTGAATAAAGCAGAATGGTTGAAAATAAAACCGATAAGCGGCCTCTTTTATCACCTAGCATACCCCACACAATTCCACCCAGCATCATCCCGATCATCTGCATATTATTCAGATAGATTCCCGCATTTTTTAATTGATCTTCGGGTACACCGATATCTAATAAACTGGGGCGTCTTACAATTCCAAATAAAATCAGGTCGTATATATCGACAAAGTAGCCCAGAGCTGCAACAACAACTACAATATTGAAGGGATTGGTTGTTCCGGAATGTTTATTCATGCATGCTGTTTTTTTATAGTATAAAAGTACAGAAGAATTTCAAATAAAAAGTCTCGTCCAAAATGTTTGGTGCGAGACTTTCAATAACTAAAATGTAGATTATTGAAGTATCAATTTCCCAAACGCTGCATTCAAATGAATATCGCTAATCTTGTAGGAGTATAAACCATTCTCGTTTCCGGAAAGATCAATTTTTAGAGAAGTATCATTGGATACTGTTTTATAAACCAATCGTCCCGATAGATCAAAAACCTCAATGGTATTCTCTCCTTTTAATCCATTAAAATTAATTTGTCCATGACTTGGATTTGGAGACGCAACAATGGTTTGTGCTATCTGTATGTCTTTAATACATGCTATTTTACAAGCTTCCGACCAGGAAGCAGTTGAATCTTTGATATATGCAGTTAATGTTTCAAAATTAGAAGCATCAGAAATACTGTTCACACAAATACTTGTTAAGGAAGGATTTGAATAGCAATAAAAATAGCCAAGTAATAGATTTTTAGAAACATCAAGGCTGTTTAGGTTATCGCTGACACAAAGGAACTCCTCTAAACTTAAATTATTAGTAACATTAATAGTAACCAATGGATTGTATGAACAATAGAGTGTTTTCAGTAAGTTGTTATGAGTAACATCAAGACTTGTTAATTGGTTATTCATGCAATGCAAATGTTGTAATTGCAGTGCTGCTGAAATGTTGATGCTACTTAGGCTATCTGAGGAACAATACAATTCTTTTAGCAACGGATTGTTACTTAAATCCAATGTGCTTAAGGGATTACTTTCTGAATTCAAAACCTCTAGATCAGGGTTGTGACTTAAATCGAGGGAGTGAATAAGATTATTGTAGCAGTTTAGATAGTTGAGTTTTGTGCATTGGGTAACATCCAAATCTCTTAATAGACCAAGTATTCCGCAACATTCCCCTTGGCAATCCAATCCTTTGATATTAATAAAATACTGAATTCCTTCAAGAGTATGAATATGATAATGCGCTAAAGCAATGGTATCTGTATAAGCAGCAGCTTCAGCAACGGTGATGGATGTATCACTATTGGTATTAATCGCAGGGTTTGTTATCAGGTAGTTTCTGAAGATAGAGTCAGGGATTACAATGTTCTGAGCTCCAGAAGAATGGAGCAAACCAAAAGATAGAGATAACAAAAGCAACAGTTTTTTCATTTAGGATCTTTTTTAGGGTAGTAAATGTAATAATTATAATCTAGTATGAAAAATCGTTTTAATTGGAATTAAGTTATTATCATTTCGCCTGTAACTGAACTATTGCTAATTATTTTATAAAAATAAACCCTGATATCGAAGTGAGATAGGTCTTATTCCATGGCAATTCACACCAATTTAATTAGATTGTTCCATGTTAAACTTTTCGCAGCATAAAATTTAATTTTTCCTTCGCTGGATTCTGGTATAAAATCCGCTCCGGTATCTCCTAATCTAATTGAGATATTTTTTTATTTTTGGTAGTTAATTATTTGTGTTTCTTTTATGCTTTGTTTACTTTTTTTTGGTGTTCAGGGCAATGGTGTTGTTTACCAAGGATACAAATAAATTGTTTTTGATTATATAATCTCTGTTTTCTAATAGCGATTCAAGATTTATTTTCCCAATGATATAGTTGTAAGCGTTACCAGTGTATTTTTCTGAAATTTTGCTAAAGATTATTTTTTTCAAATCGGCTTCTTTGTTGTATCGTAAATAGGCATTTACAATTACGTCATTGGTATGACCAGTGGCGTGCTTTTGAGTATGTTTTTTATACTCGTATTTATAGCCATGCGATAAGGCCGATATATCAGACAATACTGCGGCTCCTGTTGGATGGCTTCCGGCTCCTTTCCCCTGCAAAAACTGTTCGCCCGAAAATTTACCTTCAACAATAACACCGTTAAATTCGTTTTCAACATTAAATAATTGATTGTTTTCTTTTACAAAACTTGGTAATACTAATGCGGCTACTTTATTATTTTCTAAGTGTTGAATAACAGGTGTTAGTTTAATTTTATATCCTTTTTCACATGCATAATTTATATCGTTTTCACTAAGTGTAGTAATACCAATGTTTAACACATCGTCTGATTTAATGATTAAGCCAAACGCATGTAGCGCAATGATAACCGCTTTGAACTTAGGGTCATAGCCTTCCACATCATTTATTGGATCGGTTTCGGCAAAGCCCTTATCTTGCGCTTGTTGTAAAGCAAGTGGATACGATATTTTTTCGTTAATGGTTTTTGTGAGAATGTAATTGGAAGTACCATTAAAAATGCCCGTTACTTTTTCTAACTCTTCGTTATCAAAATATTCTTCCAGTGTCCTTATAATTGGAATACTTCCACCGGCAGACGCTTCATACAAAAGAGATACATTGTGTTTTTGTTGCAATGCCACTAATTCTTCTAAATGAAGTGCCAACATTTTTTTATTAGCTGTTACCACTTGCTTGCCTTTTTTTAATGCTTCGCATACAATGTTAAATGCTTCATCGGCATCGTCAATTAATTCAACTATTACATTAATTTCGGGGTTATTAAGTATGTCCCATTTATCAAACGTAATTAAGTCTTTTGAAACAGAGCGTTCTTTATATTTGTTTTTTACCGCAATTTTTATAATATCTGCTTTAAAGCCGGTGCTGTTATTTAATACATAATGCAATCCTTGACCTACACAGCCAAATCCGAATAATCCTATTTTTAATTTTTGTGCCATTTCTTTATTCTTAAAGCTTAGTTGTTGGTTTGTAAATTAAGTTTTATTGTTTTTTTAGTTTTTGTATGCTGTAATAATTATTTATAACCTGTGTTAATTTTTTTGTTTCAATCAAAAATCCATCGTGTCCGTAGGCGGAATCTATTTCGAAATAACTGCTGCCATTAATGTATTTAGCTAAATGCTGTTGCTCGCTTAAAGGAAATAAAATATCAGTTTTTAATCCTATTACCAATGTTTTAGCCTGAATTTGTTTCAGGGCTTGTTCAGTTGATTCAGCCCTGTTTCTGGCAACGTTGTGGCTATCCATTGCATCTAATAATCTAACATATGAATAAGCATTAAAGCGTTTTACTAATTTTTCTCCCTGATACCTTTGGTAGGAAGCTGCAGCATAATTGGTTGTTTTGGTATAATCATCGTCGCGTTGGGTTTCACAATAAGTTGAATAACCACGATAGCTCAATAGCGCTATGCTTCTTGCCGCCGATAAACCTTTTTTTGCTGCGTCTGCGATATTTGAAAAGTATGTTATATCTGCTTTAATAGTCAAGCGTTGTGACTCATTAAAGGCAATGCCCCATGGAGAATGCTGCGCATTTGTGGCTATTAAAATTAGGTTTTCTGTTACGCTATTGTTTGTCAAGGCCCACTCCATAGCAATTTGCCCACCTTGCGAACCACCAATGAGTGTGTGTAGTTTGCTAATTCCTAAATGCTTTCGCAAGAGTTCAAATGATGCAACCATGTCTTTAATAGTTATCTGCGGAAAATAATCAAACCACGGTTTGTTTGTTTTTTTGTTAATGCTTAAAGGGCCTGTTGTGCCATAGCAAGAACCTAAATTATTGGCGCATACAATAAAGTAATCAGTTGGATTATATAAACTGCTCTCACCAAATAATCCGTCCCACCAGTCAAACACATTGCTATTAGCTGTAAGTGCATGGCACACCCAAATTACATTGCTCTTGTCAGCATTTAATTCGCCAAAGGTGTGGTATGCAATTTCTATTTCTGGTAGAATGGCGTCGCTCTCCAAAATAAATTTGCTAGGATAATTAAATACGAATAGACTCATTGTTTTTTTTATAAATGCGTGTAATAGCTATTAATTAGCTATTACACGCGAGTTATGTTTAAAATTTAGTTTTCCAAAAGTTCCAGTTCTTGTTTGGTAACCTGCGATAGTTTTTCGAAAGCAGATGTAAAGTCATTTTTAATATCTTCAATATGTTCAATGCCTACTGATACACGCAGTAACCCTGGTTCTACCCCTGCACTTATTTGTTCGCTTGCACCGAGTTGTTCATGTGTGGTAGTTGCCGGATGAATGATAAGTGTTTTAGCATCTCCCACATTTGCTAGATGGCTAATTAACGTTAAGTTGTTTACTAAAAAATCAGCCGACGCTTTACCGCCTTTTAGTTTAAAAGAAAGCACGCCACCAAAGCCATTTTTTAAATATTTTTTTGCTAAGGTGTTGTATTTTGAACTTTCTAATCCCGGATAATTGACATACTCAACTTCCGCTTGTTTTTCTAACCACTTAGATAGAGCTAGTGCATTTTCAACGTGTCGTTGTACACGCAAGGAAAGTGTTTCTATACCTGTAATTAATTGAAAAGCGTTAAACGGTGATAGTACGGGGCCAAAATCTCTTAATCCTTCAACCCTTGCTCTAACAATAAAAGCAATGTTGCCGAATGGCCCCTTCTCTCCAAACACATCGTTGAACACTAAACCGTGGTAACCTTCTGATGGCTCTGAGAATTGTTTAAATTTTCCATTTCCCCAATTGTAGTTTCCTGCATCTACAATCACACCACCCACACTAGTGCCATGCCCTCCAATCCATTTAGTAGCAGAGGCTACAACAATATTGGCACCATGATCAATAGGACGAAATAAATATCCTGCTGCACCAAAGGTATTATCGACCACCAATGGTATGTCGTATTTTTTTGCAAGTTGGGCAATTTTATCAAAGTCAGGAACATTAAACGCAGGATTGCCGATTGTTTCTAAATACAACGCTTTTGTATTAGCATCAATTAGTTTTTCAAACTCTTCGACCGAATCTCCGTTTGCAATGCGCGCCTCTATAGCTAAACGTTTAAAGGCTACTTTAAATTGATTAGCTGTTCCACCATAGAGAAATGAAGTGGAAACAAAATTATCGCCTGCTTGTAAAATGTTATTCAATGCAATAAATTGTGCAGCTTGCCCCGATGCAGTGGCTAAGGCCGCAACACCACCCTCTAAAGCCGCTATGCGTTTTTCAAACACATCGGTAGTGGGGTTCATTAAACGTGTGTAAATATTGCCAAACTCTTTTAAGCCAAATAAATTGGCGGCATGTTTACTATCTTTAAACACATATGATGTAGTTTGGTAAATAGGCACTGCTCTTGAACCTGTTGTTGGGTCAGCTTCTTGGCCGGCGTGTAATTGTAATGTTTCAAATTTTAATGGTTGATTTGTTGTGCTCATGATTTTTTAGATTTATTAATTATTTTTATTTATTTATTTATCTGTTACTGCGCAATAACAAATGAGATTAATTATTTAATATGGGTACTGAAAAAATGAGTTGTATTCTTTCCAAAGGGTTGAAAAAATTTCTTTCTTCAAACAAAGTGTTTGGATACTTTCCCTGAATGCTAGGATGATAAAACCCTCCCTGTTGGCAATGCCAAATTCAGCTTGCAGAGCCAAAAAATTACGGTGCAATGCTTCCCCTAAAAGATTTTTATGGATGGTTACTATTTTATATTTTGATATTATTGTTTTCATGACTCTTTTTTTTAATGGGATAAATAATTGTGAATTGAAAACGCATGTTCGGAAAGTGAAACACGTTTTTAAGGCCCTAGGGTTACTAAGGTTAAATTTTCCGATAAGATTTTTTTGGAAAATTAGCTTAGCACATGCCGCAACAGCAACACATACAACAAGCCATCATAGTGAATGAAAGAAAGGAGATAGAATAAAAACCTAGTGATTTTGTTTTGTTTTGTTTTGTTTTGTTGATTTTGTGTGACTCATTTTTTTATTTTTTTAATTTATTTTTCTCCATTTTTCATCGGAGTAGGAGTTGGCACCTGTTTTCCAATTCCGACAAGTCGGAACTTTTAGTTGGTTGCTAGTGGGTCATAGAGCCTATTCTCTCGCCACTTCTAAATAAATTAAAACACACAAGGAGCGGTTTTAATTCTGACACAAATGTAAAGCAATTATTTTTATTTCTCCAAATTTTTTTTTAATCTGCATGAATAATCCCGATAGTTAGCATCAAAGTTTTTTGCCACGAATCCGATAGTTAGCAGATGCAACACGTTCATTAACAAAATTATTCGTGCTTACATTTAAGTCAGTTTTTTTATGAAAACAAAAGGGAGGTGAGAAAAGTGTTATTATTTATGGATTAAAGGCAGATAATAAGCAATGGTTGGATGAATTTTTCTCTGATTTCATTTATGATCTTTTAGAATACTAAGCGTAATAATTATAATCCAGTATGAAAAATCCTTTTTAGAAGGAATTACGCTTTCATTATTTTTCCTGAAAATCTTCGACTCCCCATTGTTTTATAAAAATAAATCCCTTTAACGATCTGAAACGGTTCAATTTTAAAACAGTCGATGGGTTTTAACAATACCCCCTTTTAAAATGACTAACTACTAAATTTAAAAAGCCGAAACCATTGATTAATCAATGATTTCGGCTTTTATCAGCGGAGAAATAGGGATTCGAACCCCAGGAGGTGTTACCCTCAACAGTTTTCAAGACTGCCGCAATCGACCACTCTGCCATTTCTCCAACGGGCACAAAAGTAGTATTTTTTTCTTTCTGTAAAATAAAAAGTGAAAAAATATATTTATTCATTAACTTTGTTTACTCCCCAATTAACTGTTTTGCACAAATTTGTTGTTTTTAATATGAAAAAGTATCTGATATTCTTGTGTTTATGTATTGTTTCTTTGTCCAACAATATATTGGCTATTAATGTAACAGCGTATTTCAGCTATTCTACCTTCACAACTCCTTCTAAAGGCTCTTATGTGGAAACGTATTTGTCTGTTATCGGTAATTCCTTAAAATTTGTAAAGAATTCAAAAGGTAACTATCAAGGTGCTGTGGATGTGGCTGTAAGATTCACACAAAATGGCGAGATAAAAGCTGCACAGAAATATACGCTGAATAGCCCCGAACTGGCTGACACGATTAACGATTTTCCTAATTTCATAGATCAGCAACGTTATTTTCTTCCAAATGGCACGTATCAGATGGAAGTTTCTGTATCTGATAAAAATAAGCCAGGGGAAAAGCCTTTCATAGGAAATATGGCCATTGTTGTTGATTTTCCAACCGACAGAATGGGGATGTCTTCTATTCAATTGTTAGAATCCTTTACTAAGGCGGTAACTGCAAGTACCCTAACAAAAAGTGGCTATGACCTTACTCCTTATGTATCCACATTGTATAACGAAAATATTAAAAAGATAAAATTTTATGCAGAAATGTATAATGCAAAGAAGATTATTGGCGAAGGACAAAAAATACTTATCAGTTATTATCTAGAATCGAATGACACGAAAGTTAAATTGGAGGATTATAGTTTGTTCTCTAAACAAATGACCAACGATGTAAATATTTTACTTGCCGAGTTTAATATAGAATCGCTGCCTACCGGCAATTATAACCTGGTTGTAGAAGTAAGAGATCAGATCAATAAGATCGAGGCAAGAGAAAAGTGTTTTATTCAACGTGTAAATAAGCCAGCTGCATTCAGTTTTGATGATCTTAAATCATTGAATGTTAGCACTACGTTTGTTAGTTTTTACAAAAGCATTGATACATTGGCTTATTATATCCGGAGTTTGCGTCCTATTTCATCACAAAGTGAAGTGCAGTATTCCGAAAATCAATTGAAAGGGAAAGAGCTGATTTTGATGCAACAGTATTTTTACAATTTTTGGAGATCAAGAAATCCCTCAACACCTGAAACTGCCTGGTTAGATTATTATCAGGAGGTGCAAAAAGTGAATAATGAATTCGGCACCTTTGGAAAAAAAGGGTTTGATACAGATAGAGGTAGAGTGTATCTTCAATATGGGCCACCGGATGTAAGAACAAAATATGATACAGAAGCCAATGTAATACCTTATGAGATTTGGCTGTATTATTCGCTACATGACAAAACAATGGACTTAGAAAATCCTGAGAATAAACAATCGAATAAGAAATTCGTTTTCTACGATCCGGATCTGGTTTCAAATAGGTTTAGCTTGATCCATTCCGATGCCCGTGGAGAAATCAACAACTACCGTTGGAATCTATTGATTCATAAAACGAACTCGAATTCGACTAATCTGGATGACCCAACTGTTCCCGACAATTTCGGCGGTAATTCAAATGAAAATTACAATAATCCTAAATAGCTTTGGAATTCATCTTTTGGATTAAAATCTTTTCATTTACATTTGCTCTATGAAGGTAGCGGTAGTTATTCTTAATTGGAATGGTAAAAAATTTCTTGAAAAATTTTTACCGAGTGTCATTTCCTTTAATCCTTCTTATTCAGAGATTATAGTTGCTGATAATGCCTCAACCGACGATTCAATCGATTTCTTAAAGCGTAATTACCCACAGATAAAAATTATTCAGAATGTTACCAATGGAGGATTTGCAAAAGGTTATAACGAAGCTTTATCAAATCTGGAGGCAGAATATTATGTGCTTCTCAATTCGGATGTAGAAGTTACAGCCGGTTGGATAGCCCCTGTGATTAACATGATGGATGCCGATCGATCCATTGCGGCCTGTCAGCCTAAGATAAAAGCATACGACAATAAAAAATTTTTTGAATATGCTGGTGCTGCAGGTGGATATTTGGATAAGTATGGTTATCCATTTTGTCGTGGCAGAATTTTAGATCATACCGAAGAAGATTTAGGACAGTATGATGATTCCCGAGAAATATTCTGGGCAACAGGCGCTTGCTTGTTTGTAAGATCAGAATGTTTTCATCTAGTAAAAGGGTTTGATGACGACTTTTTTGCCCACATGGAAGAGATAGATTTATGCTGGAGATTAAAGAACAGAGGATACAAAATAATGTATTGTGCTGAATCAACAGTGTATCACGTTGGTGGAGGTACCCTAAATAAAACCAGTCCCAAAAAAACATATCTGAATTTCAGGAATAACCTGCAGCTACTCGTTAAAAATCATCCTCCAAGGTATTTTATACGTATGCTTCTTTTGCGGATGATGTTAGATGGAATTGCTGGAATAAAATTTTTGCTGTCAGCACAATTCCTCCATTTTATTGCTGTTTTGAAAGCACATAAAAGCTTTTATGCTAGTATCGGAAAGACATTTAGAAAACGGAAAGAGTTAAAAAAACAAATAATAACGTATACAACAACAGCCGTGTATTTGCATAGTATCATTGTTGATTATTATTTAAGGGGAAAGAAAACCTTTACAGAGATTGATCTAAAAGAAAGATTTTTTTAATTCTAGATAAAACTTTCTACAGCTAGCCTGTAGGAATCCATGCCAAAACCTGAAATTGAGCCTTTGCACTTTGGAGCAATTAAAGAAATGTGACGAAAATCTTCTCTCGCAAAAATATTTGAAATATGCACTTCAATAACAGGAGAATTTATTCCTGCAATTGCATCACGCAGCGCAACAGATGTATGTGTATATCCTCCGGCATTGATTATAATTCCATCAGTTGAAAAACCTACTTCATGCAGTTTATTGATCAATTCTCCTTCCACATTGCTTTGATAATAACTTAATTCAAGCGAAGGGAATTTACTTTGCAACATTTTAAAGTATTCTTCAAACGTTTGATCTCCATATACATTTGTTTCTCGAGTGCCTAATAAATTAAGGTTTGGGCCGTTAATGATGATGATCTTCATTGAAGTTATAAGATTGATGTTGTTAGTTATTTATTTATACGGTAAAGATAAATCAAAATTTGGATTAGTAATTTAGATCCGTGAATTGGAAAATATACATACAAGGTTTTAAGTCCTTCTTAGCATTAGAGAGATCCTTATCCGAAAACTCTCTTGAAGCGTATGTCCATGATGTGCGCAAGCTGGTTGAATTCCTTGAATTCAAGAAGTATGATTTGTCTCCAAAGGAAATAGAGTTGAAGCATTTGCAAGAGTTTTTAAAATGGATCACAGAACTAGGGATGAGTGCTCATTCGCAAGCAAGAATAATCAGTGGTTTAAAGGGCTTTTATAAATATCTGCTCTTAGAAAATATTTTAAATATTGATCCCACTGCATTGCTCTCTGCGCCAAAGTTGGGACGTAAATTGCCTGACACATTGAGTGTAGAAGATATTAATAAGGTCATTGATGCAATTGATCTGAGTTCCCCTACAGGTCAGAGAAATAAATCAATGTTGGAAACACTTTATAGTTGCGGTTTGCGTGTTAGTGAACTCGTAAACTTGAAAATATCTAATTTGTATTTTAATGATGAGTTCATAAAAGTGATAGGTAAAGGAGACAAGGAAAGGTTAGTGCCCATTGGAAGTATCGCAATCAAACAAATTAATATTTATAAAGACGAAATACGATGTCATGTGAAAATAAAAAAGGATCAGGAAGATTATTTATTTCTGAATAAAAACGGTGCTAAACTCACAAGGGTAATGGTATTTACTATTATTAAACAATTAGCTTTTAAGATTCAATTAAAAAAACATATTAGTCCACACACATTTCGACATTCATTTGCTACTCATTTAATTGAAGGTGGTGCCGATTTAAGAGCTGTTCAGGAAATGTTAGGACACGAATCCATAACCACAACCGAGATTTATACCCACCTTGATCGAGAATATTTGCGTCAGGCGATTATTCAATTTCATCCTCGGTCATAAAAAAACGCCTCCGAAGAAGCGTTCTTGTTATTTTATTTTTCTGGAGGCGGAGGAGGTTGTTTTCTGTCTTTCAGCTTTTCAAGTAATACAAGTTTGAATTGTTCTTCCGCTGCATAAAGTTTTGCTATTTTCTTCAAAGGAAGAACCGATTTGAATTTTACTTTGTATTCTTTCTGAAGATCCAATTCTTTCTGACGATTAGAAAGATCTTGGTCTATTACTTGTTCGATCTCCTTGTCTGAAAGATCATCCAGGTTATGTTTTGCATCTT
>Ga0209596_1002548_pt1 | contig 15025 bp, 21 predicted proteins | sample M_130807_MF_Meta_FD_187314 | JGI IMG/M metagenome (GOLD analysis project Ga0209596, IMG submission 187314) | Freshwater microbial communities from Lake Montjoie, Canada to study carbon cycling - M_130807_MF_MetaG (SPAdes) (version 2) | ecosystem: Environmental > Aquatic > Freshwater > Lake... | reverse complement strand
AGTCCTAAATCCTATATTTTACAAGGGTTTGAGCGAACTGGCGCCAACTGGCCGCGCTCAGCCCAGACTAGAAACGACCACGCACAGTGACGGGCTATCGTTCGCTGCAGACATTGGGGATTTTTCAGAGAAGGTTTTAGGCGTGGCTTTACAGCCTTGGCAGCTTCAAGTACTTGCCGGGCAAACAGAATTAGACCCAGCCGGCAACTTTGTTAACCGTGTTTCGCTGGTATCTGTTGCGCGACAGAACGGCAAGACCACAGCCATGGCCGCACTTATTGGCTGGTGGTTATGTACCCAAGGCGGGAACCGCGGTAAACCCCAAACGGTCATAACTTGCAGCCACCAACTTGACTTATCCACAGCACTGTTTAAGTATTTAGCCCCCATTCTTGGTGCCAAATTCAACGCCAAAATTTCGTGGTCGTATGGACGTATGAACCTTGAGATGCCAGACGGCAGCACTTGGCTGGTGCGCGCGGCGACCCCTCAAGCCGGCCACGGTTACAGCGCAGACCTTATTTGTGTTGACGAAGTGTGGTCAGTTTCCGAGGCGGCCATTGACGAAGGACTTTTGCCGTCTCAGCGCGCTCGACGTAACCCGCTTATGTCTATGTGGTCTACAGCTGGTACGCCAGAGTCAAAAGCCATGTTGCGTTGGCGCGAGCAAGGCATAAGAGCCATAGACAACAAAGAACACGGCCCGTTGTATTTTGCCGAGTACAGCCCCCCCAGCAACATTGACCCAATGAGTCCCGAGGCTTGGGAATATGCCAACCCTGCACTTGGCTACACGCTTGACATGTCAGTTATTAAAGCTGAAGCCAAGGCGCCTAACCGCAACGCTTTTCTACGTGGGTCGGTAAATACGTGGACTAGCTCACACTCAGGGTGGTTAGAAAACGGCCTGTGGGAAGCCTGCCTATACACCGGCGAGGTACCAGCTGGCGGCGTGCTCGCTATCGAGCAGTCAATAGATGAAGCCCGGTATGTAGGCGTGCGCGCTGTACGGGTAGACAACAAAACCGTGATAACTACAGCATTTGACGTAGACAACATGGCCGAAATGTGGGCATGTGTTGACCGTGAGGTAGAACGCGCGCCGCAGCTGCGCATTGCCATAACCCCAGTACTAGAAACACACTGCCCGCCTAAGCATGAACGCCGGCGCACTATTGTCGGTTACCGCGAGTTGCTGAAATGGACGCTGGCTGTCCGGTCACTAATTATAGAAAACCGCATAGGGCAGACCGGCGAGAAACTACTTGCCGAGCATGTTGAGCGCGCTGTAATGATTAAACACCAAGGCAGTGTTGCGCTCAGCAGTACGCGTAGCCCGGGCCCTATTGAGTTGGCGCGCTGCATGGTGTGGGCTGCAGCTCTTGAGTCGCGCCCTAGTTCTGCGGGCAAGCCTTTACTTGTAATCTCTGGGTAGTACACTCGCTGGTGGACAGCCTCGCATTTCGTCGGGATTTGCGAGGTTATCCACAACTCGCGCACAAAAGAATGGCACAATATCCACATGGCATTATTTGGCAAGGTCACTAAAGCAGCGATTAGCGCGCCAGTGGGTAAAGCCGCTGCGGCTGGCACCGGATATAACAACCTTTATAGCGCGTCCAGCAGTAATGGCGGCGCGGCCATGGTGGGCGTTTACTACAACTACACCGAAGGCGAAGCCCGCAACGCAGCCATGAGCGTCCCAACTATTAGCCGCGCTAGAGACCTTATTGCCTCGGTTATCGGCTGTATGCCATTGCGTATGTATACCGAAATGTGGAACGGCAGCGAAATGAAAAAAATGCCGTTAGCGCCACGCACTTGGTTACGCCGTATCGACCCGTCAGTACCGAACAATTTTATTTTGTCGTGGACATTTGACGACCTTTTCTTTTACGGCCGCGCATTTTGGTACATTACTTCGCGCACTGCCGACGGATACCCAGCTTCTTTTACTCGGTTACCTGCCAGCATGGTGCAAACTTTAGACCAAGCTGGGCCTGTCTATTTTGCACCGTCTAAGCAAATAATCTTTAGCGGCGGCGAACTAAACCCAGATGACGTAATCCAATTCTTGTCACCAATCCAAGGCATTACTTCTATGTCTCAACAAAGTGTGGCCACAGCGCTAAAACTAGAAGCAGCGCGCTACCGCAACGCCTCGAGCGCTATTCCTGCCGGCGTACTTAAACAAACTGGTGGCGAGCCTTTATCGGCTTCAGAGTTAGCAGACCTTGCAGCTGCGTTTAATGCTGCGCGCGCAACTAACCAAACTGCTGCGCTAAACGAGTATTTGTCATACACAGAGACCGCTACAACCCCAGACAAAATGCTTCTTATTGACTCTGCCGAGTTTCAAGCCATGGAAATGGCGCGACTTTGTAACGTCCCCCCATACCTTGTTGGCGTATCGGTTGGCTCGTACTCTTATCAGTCGAGCACTGAAAGCCGGGCAGACTTGTGGACATTTGGGGCACGCGCATACGCAGACTGTCTGGCGGCCACTATGTCACAAAACAACGTTTTACCAAACGGAACTTATGTAGAATTTGACGTAGAAGGCTATCTAATGGGCGATTACAGCGAAAACAACGACATGGCACAGCCATACACAGAGGAAGTAAACTCATGATGAGATTAAACGCGCAGGCCGTAAGCATTGACGCGGCAGCTGGGGAAACTGGCCGTCGAGAAATAAGCGGTATCGCTGTACCTTACGGCGTCCCAGCCGTAGTGGCTGACGGCACGTCAGTTATTTTTAAGGCTGGCAGCCTGCCAGTAGACGGCAAAAACCCTCGCCTTTACATGAACCACGACTCAACCAACGCCATTGGCATTGTCACTGACCGCGTAGACACACCAGAGGGCATGTTGTTTACAGCCAAGATAAGCAAAACGCAGGCTGGCGACGAGGCCTTAATTTTGGCTATGGACGGCGTGCTTGACTCGGTAAGCGTTGGCGTTAACCCAACCAAGTTCACCACAGCTAAAGACGGCACAATAACTGTTACGGCTGCAGAATGGTTAGAACTCTCAATGGTGCCAGTACCGGCATTTGCTGGCGCAGTGATTACAGACATTGCCGCAAGTATCCACCAAGAACCCAAAAAAGATGATATAGACTTATCCACAGACGAACCTTTAGAAGAGGAAGTAACCGAAATGTCAGAACCAGTAGCACCAGCAGTCGAAGCAACAATTCCGACCGCGCCAATTTTCGCACAAGCAAAACGCACGTTTGTTATGCCAACCGCAGCCGAATACTTGGCAGCAATGCACGCTGGCGGCGACACATTCCAAAACGTTAACGCTGCATACAAAGAGGCTGTCCGTTCACAGCAGACAGCATTGCAAGCCGCAGCTGGTGACGTACTTACCACTGACACGCCGGGCCTTTTGCCAGTGCCAGTACTTGGGCCAGTCTTTCAAGACCTCAACTTTGTGCGACCAGTTGTCACCGCTTTTGGTGCACGCTCAATGCCAAACACACCAAGCAAAACTTTTATCAGACCAACCATTACCACGCACACCAGCGCAGCAACACAAACAGAAAACACTGCAGTAAGCGCAACCACCATGGTTATTGCTTCCAACACAGTTACCAAAACAACTGTTGCTGGACAAGTAACGCTCACCATGCAAGATATGGACTTTACAGACCCGGCTTCAATGAACATTATTTTGAACGACCTTTCTGGCGAGTATCTCATTAAAACTGACGACATTGCGGCTGATGCTTTAGTAGCTGGCAAAACTGCTTCAGGCTCGACATGGACTGTTAATACAACCGACCCATCATCTTTGATTGAGTCTTTGTATGACGCAGCACGCGAAATTACTGAGGACAGCAACTACTTCCCAACACACTTGTGTGTATCGCCAGACGTTTGGCAAAAACTTGGTCAGCAACTTGACGCAAGCAAGCGACCAGTTTTGGGCTACACCACAAACGGCGTATTAGGACAAAACAGCCTTGGTCGCGTAGGCGGTCTTGCTTATAACGCAATGGACGTAATGGGCTTAACACTTGTTGTTGATAACAACTTTGCAAACGGCACCATGCTTGTGGTTTACGCACCGGGCTTTGAGATTTACGAAGCACAGCAAGGCGTACTCAGCATTGCAAACCCATCTACCTTGTCTCGCACATTCAGTTACTACGGTTACTTCTCAACCTTTGTGGCTAAGTCGAGTTTCATTCAGGGTATCGTAGTCGCCTAACAAGAAAGGCGGCTACGGCCATGGCTGCATTTACTACAGCTACAAAACAACTGTTAAGCAACTACGCGTGCATTAGCACGCTAGAACCCACAGAAATTGCTATAGGCCAAAACGTCACTGTCTCTGGTTTAGCCGCGCCGTTTGCTGGCACGTTTAAGGTATTGGACTTGCCGCAATACAAGTTTACGGGCATAGACAACACCACTGGCGAGTTTCTGTTTGACGAAAACGACCCGGTACCTAACCAGTTGCTTTACGCATGCACCGGCAGCAATGTCGAGTTTGTTGTAACTTTTGCGGGCACTGTTACGTATACCCAAACTTGCACTTGGGTAACGGCCGCCAATATCGAGGACTGGTTGGGTATCGGAACCGCTAGCGCTTTAGACACAAGCTTCTTAACCCAGTGCGCTTCAGCTTGTAACGCGTTTGCGTATCGCCGCAGGCAAGAGGCTGGTTACCACGACTCGCTAACAACTAGCCCTAGTGGTGACGTAACGCTCGGCACCATAATGCTCGGCGGCGCCTATTACAGAAACCGTGGCAGCATTGACCAATTTTCTAGCTTTTCAGATGGCGGCGCAGTATCGGTTACAGGCCTCTCTGGCATTATTAAACAACTGCTTGGCATAGACAGACCGCAAGTGGCCTAGCGCATGCCTGCCGCCTTTACAGACCTGTTTAACGAGGCCCTAGACGACCTCACGGCGACCCTTACCGCTGTATCTGGTCTACAAGTAGTTAACGACCCACGTAACCTTGTACCGCCATGCGCTTTTATAGACGCGCCAACATTCGAGGCGTTTAACTACAACGTCGTAAAGATGACCTTTCCGGTGCGCGTCATCACGCTGGGGCCTAACAACCTTGACGCGCAACGGTCACTACTAAACCTCGCCAGCAAGGTCTTGGCGGCTAACGTAGGACTTACGGACGGCCGGCCAACTATCGCCATGGTAGGCGGCGCAGACTATCCGGCATACGATTTAACCATTACAATGCAAGCACAGACAGCGTGAAAGGCTAACTATGTTCAAGATTTCAAGCAAACGACTAGGCAAAATTGGCGATTTCTTTGACGCTGCCGCAGCTGAAAAAGACGGCGTAAACGTGCTGGCGCTTATCGCCGGCGGTTTCCTTGCTGAAACGTCCACCAAAACCGACCCGAAACCTGCTAAAACAGACACAGAACCAAGCGAGGATTAAACACCATGGCAACTAGCACATATCTCTCTAACCCAGTCGTCACCATTAACGCGGTAGACCTCACAGACCAATGCAGTAGCGCGGTACTTACGCGCGTTATTGAAGCTCTCGAGTCCACAGCGTTTGGCTCAAGCTCGCGCGTTTACACGTCTGGCCTTGAAAACAACACATTGACTGTGACGCTCTACAACTCGTACGCAGTTTCAGAAACTTACGCAACTCTTAAAGCGCTAGTTGGTACACAAATTACCGTAACAATTAAGCCAACGTCTGCCGCTACAAGTGCAACAAACCCAGTTCACACTTTGACCGGCACATACCTTGAGACCTTGCCTTTGGTCAATGGGCAGCTGGGCGCGCTAGATACCATTGACATCAGCTTTGCCGGTGGTGTCTACTCAGTCGCAACTTCATAACACCTAACCCGAAAGGTAGCCCGACATGCAATTACGGCTCAAAATACAACGCCAAAACCAAGACCCATACGAGGTTGTTACTAGCCTTGCGGTCATTGTCGCATGGGAACGACGCTTCAAGCGCCGCGCCAGCGACCTTGGCGCAGGCGTAGGCATGGAAGATTTAGCTTTCATGGCATACGACGCGTCAGCCCGAGCCGGCATTATTGTGCCCGGCACGCTTGACCAGTTCATAAACGACATCGAGCTACTTGAAGTTGTAGACAGTGAGCCACAAAGTTTTACAGAGCCGGCACCGTCCGGCGACAACTAGCAGAACTGCTATTGCACACGGGCTGGTGGCCCCCAAGTGTAGACTTTGAGTTACCAGACTTAGCCACCGTTGTTGATATTCTAGAAAGGCAGCGTAAAGAACATGCCAGCCACCGCTAGTTATCAGGTATACGGCATTCAAGAGGCGCTTGCTGAGATAAACAAAGTTGACCGCACGCTACGACGGCAGATAACAAAAGACATTCAGGCTGGCGCTGGCACTCGACTTGTGACAGCTGCGCGCTCGTTTATTCCTACTAGCCCGCCATTGTCGCGCATGGTCAACGGCAACATGATTAAAGGCCGTGACGGTACTGGGTGGAAACGCGAACGCGTCCTAGCCGGCATACGTACCATTGTTGGCAAACGTGGTAGCCGCGCTCGCACTGTGACCTTTTCTAACGGCCGTACAGCCGATTTTAAGGCGACCCAATATCAACTGCTGGTTCTACAGCAGAAAGACGCTGCGGGCGCTATCTGGGACCATGTAGGCATACATGGCGGTAGCCAGTTTGTTACTAACCTTTTGGCTGAAGGCGAACACGTAGGCCCTAAAGCGGCGCCGCGCGCGCTTGAGCCTGCCGCCAATTCTGTGTTGCCAGCTGTAGAAAAAGAAGTAGAAAAGATAGTTGAGCGCGTAATGTCAATAGTTAACCGCAACCTAGTAACGACAAGAGCACGCTAAATGGCTATTAACATTCCAATTATCTCAAGCCTGAATACTAAGGGTTTTGACAGCGCCAAAAAAGAGTTTCAGAGCTTGCAGGGCTTTGGTGCTAAAAGCGGCTTTCTATTACAGAAAGCAATGCTGCCGGCGCTTGGCGCGGTCACTGCTGTTGCCGGCGGTTTGGGTATGGCAGCCAAAGCAGCTGCGGAAGATGAAAAGAGCAGCAACCTTTTAGCCCAACAGTTAAAACGTACTCTTGGCGCTAACGATGAAGTAACGGCCAGCATGGCTAAGTTTGTAGACAAGACCCAACTTGCTACAAACGTTACAGACGAACAATTACGCCCGGCTTTAGCTTCACTTGTGCGTTACACCGGCAACGCTAAGAAAGCACAAGACTTACTAACCCTTTCTGTAGACGCTTCAGTAGCCACAGGCAAAGATTTAACGGCAATAAGTACAGCGCTTGGCAAAGCTTACGACGGCAACTTTACAAGTCTCAAGAAGCTGGGTATTCCGCTTGACGAGAACATAATTAAAACCAAAGACTTTGAGGCTGCCCAAAAAGCATTAGTAGCTCAGTTTGGTGGCGCGGCAGCCGCAAACATGAACACATTTGAGGGCCGTGTAAAAAACGTCAAGATACGTTTTGATGAGTTTGTAGAAACTATCGGCTACAAAGTCTTACCTATCATTGACTCGCTACTTAAAAACGTAACAAAACTTGTAGACATTTACGGCCAAAAAGGTTTAGGCGGCGTACTTGACGCCATAGAAAAAAAGTTTATGGATTCACGTACTGCGGCCGACGGCACAGTAACCGCCAACGGCAAGTTATATAACGCAGCAGTAAAAGTACGCAACGGCTTTACATACATGTTTAACGCTGCGCGGCAGTTTTCTAACGATTTAGTAAACACTAATTTTCGTATTACTGAACTTAAAGACGCTATAGGAACAGACTTCAGAAAACAGTTAGATTTCTCGGTCAACTCCATGAAAGAAATGCAAAAGGCTTTAGGCCTTGTTGCAGTAATGGGGCCGGTAGCGTCGCGTAACCTAAGCGAGTTCCGTAAATATGCACTTGACATGGCCCCGGTATTGGCCCAAGAACGCTTAGATAAACTTGCAGAAGCAGAAAAAAAAGCAGGCGAAGCCGCTATAGCAGCCGGCATTGCGAACGACAAGGCCAAGGAAAAAGCGTCCGCACATACCGCCAAACTTAAACGGCAGGCAGAGGCAGCTAAAGAGGCAGCCAAGGCTTTGGCAGATAGTTACGCCGCAGCGCTTGAGAACGCAGTGCAGGTAGTTAAAGACAAGTTCAGCCCGGCATTAGCCCAAGCCAACAAACAGTTAACAGACGCCACAGACATTTACAACAACTTCTATAAAGCCACTGGCGACGTGGTGCGCGGCATATTTAACGTAGGCGACGCATGGACTACAGCAGCAGACAGTGAAGGCGCAAAAACATTCTTTGGCGTACTCGACGACCAAGCCGCCAAGGCTGGCGAACTTGCTACCGGCATAGAAGATTTGATAAAAGCCGGGCTAGATGACCCAGCGCTTTTGCAGTCCATACTTGCCTCTGGCGCAGACGTAGGACTTGAAATAATTAAAGGTTTGCTTGCCGGCGGTAAAGCCTCAATAGACCGTCTAGTCGGTATCTCTACAACCATAAACGCAGCCGCCGACCGTATCGCTAAATTGACGGCAGATAAATGGTACAAGTCTGGCGTTGACCAAGCACAAGCCATAGTCGACGGCGTTAACAGCGTTATTTCCAATACAGAGTTTCTACTTAAGTTCACTGCAAACATTGGCAGCGTGGCGGCTATCGGTCAACAATTAGATACAAGTCTTGGCGGCGTATTTGCTGGCGGGCCAGCCGAAATGACAGACCCATTTGGGCCAGTGCTTGGCAGTATAAATACGAGCACCAATGCCGATATGTCGCGTTATGGCGTAGGCAAATCAAGTGTCAACGTGACAGTGCAAGCCGGCCTAGTATCAACGCCTGACCAAATAGGCCAAGACATAATTACGGCAATACAAAAAGCACAGCGCCGTTCTGGTCAAGTATTTGCTAACGCTAAAGGCGTAGCTGCATGACCGCGCCAACTATTCAAGTGCTTGTTGGTTTTCAAACCACGGCACAATTTGGCGCAGCCTTTCAACTAGATGATGTGGTTTATGGCAAATTGGATACAGGCAAACTTGGCGGCGTTTTCTATGCAGACCTTACCAGCCTTGTTGAATCCATCAGTATTACCCGCGGGCGCTCACGGCAATTAGACCAATTTAACGCCGGCACAGCTGTAGTTAGTTTTGACAACTCGACGCGCATACTTGACCCATTGAACACGGCAAGCATTTATTACCCCGGCGTATTACCGCGCTGCCCAATACAAATACTGGCAAACGGAATACCAATTTACACGGGCTTAATTACGGACTGGAACCTTGACTACGATATTGCTAGTAATGGTGACCGCATGTATGCAGCCTGCTCAGACAATTTCACAGTATTCGCTAACACTACGCTTGTAGCCCATACGACTACACAAGAAATATCTAGCACAAGGATAAATAGCGTACTTGATTACAGCGAAGTGAACTACGTTGGCGCGCGCGCTATCGGTATTGGCAGCTCGACACTTGGCGGCACGGCAGCATCAACCGAGTTCAGCGTCGCTGACGGCACCAACCTTTTAACATATTTGCAGCTTGTCAACACCAGCGAGCAAGGCTACTTATTCATGGCAGCTGACGGAACCTTAACTTTTAAGGGCCGCTCTAGCGTCCTCAACCCAGTAGCAAACGCTACTTTCACTTACACGGGTTTAGGCATTAACTACCAAACGCTAGAAAACCAGTACGGCGACGAGCTGCTGTACAACTACATCGTGACTCAAAGCCCCGGCGCTGGCGCGCAACAAATAGCCAGCAACGCAACGTCAATAGCACAATATCAGTCACAGAGTCTTAACATTACAAACCTATTAAACAGCAACACTACAGAAACCGCCGCACTAGGTAATTATCTGCTAGGAAAATACGCCAACCCTGTTTTACGTTTTACTAACGTCTCGACACAATTAAGCGCACTAACGGCAGCAAACCAAAACATTTGCTTGACGCTTGACCTCACAAAAATAGCAACAGTGGTCAAAAATTTTTCTACAGGTACACCAGCAACAGAGTCGCAAACCCTTGTAGTTTCTGGCGTTTCGCATAACATCACACCGGGCAGCCACATTATTGCATACACTTTTGAGTCAACAGACGCCAACCAATACTTGACGCTTAACGACGCAATTTTCGGAACACTTGACTACAACCTTCTCAGTTTCTAAAGGAGACAATTATGGCAATAGCACCCAACACAACATTTGTTGCAGGCAATGTCTACACCGCGGCGCAGGCTAACGCGTATGGTTTTGGCATTGTAGCGTTAGGCACTTCCACCACCTCGAGTGGTGCAGTAAGCGTTGAAACGTTATCAGTCACTAGCAATAGTTTTACTGCTATCGCTAACCGCTATTACAAAATATCTTATTTTGAACCTGCGTTGTTGTTTAATGCGGGCAGCGTATTATATATTGACCTTAATATTCGAATCACAAATATTGCCGGCGCAATACAGCAAGCCGCTTCAGTCAAAATTAGTAGCGCAGACCGAGGAAGTGGCATATCAACTGTTATCAAAACTCTTTCGGCTGGCGCAACAGTCATGGTAGGAACTTTTACGCCAGCAGGCGGCGGCACAGCAACAGCTTTTCATTCTGCTGCCACACCTGCCTATATTGTTGTTGAAGATTTAGGGCCTTCGTGATTTGGCGGGCTAGTTTTGTGGCGCTACTGCTCGGTAGTTTGCTTGTTGCTTGTGGTAATCGTGTAGATGACCCAGCGTGCCGGCCAACTAAAAACAAGGCTTTAAGCGCGGCCCAACCTACACCAGACAAATTCCCAGCAGAAGCAAGGCCGTGCTGAACAAACCCCGTTTAACGCCTAGCGAGTTGAACGCTCGACTACGGTTTATAGTCGGGCTAGTTCTCGCCGGCATTCTTGCATTGACTATGGCACTAATGCTTTTTGGCTTACTGTTTGTTTACCAAGGTTCAGAACTCTCACCAGTGGACTCTAAATTCTTTGAGCTCATGACGCCGGTAGTTCTCTTTTTAACAGGTACTTTAAGCGGCGTGATGATAGCCGGCGGCAACAAGCAAGACGCAAACAACAATGGTATACCAGACGACCAAGAGGTAGAAAATGTACCCAACACAGAAAATTAAACTGCCTAAAGATTTAGCCGGTCACAAAAACGGCCAGTTACCAGACGAATTACTAGCGCCAGTGCCCGGCGGCAAGCTGCACAAGACAGCTGTACGCAGTTACAAACACATGTTAAACGCCGCTAAAGCAGCAGGCGTAGAACTCAAGCCGACGTCAAGCGTAGACACTTACAGGCCGTACAAAATACAGTACGACGCATTCATGCAGCGTTACAGCCCTAAACCAACAGACGACACCAGAGGCATAACTCGCACATTTCAAGGCGATACGTGGTATCTAAAAAAAGGTTACGCACCATGCGCGGCCCCAGACCCGACAGGCGTAAAAGGTTCTAACCACGGCTGGGGACTAGCAGTAGATTTTGCTAACGCGTCCGGCAAAACATTTACATGGCTGACAAGAAACGCCAATAGGTTTGGCTGGTACATAGGTACAGGCGACCCGGCAAGCGCCGGCTTCGAGTCTTGGCATTGGGAATACGTCCTAGGTAACGTCTGGGAACCACCAACCCAAACCGTTACACCATAAGGTTTGCAGCCTAAAGACGCGCAAACCCTACACAGTCCCATTAGGGTTTTTACTTATCCCGACGAAAGGTAGAAACTATGAAACGACTACTTGGCGTACTCGCCACAGCTGCACTACTGGTGCCGGCAACTTCAGCACAAGCAGCGGTAGAACCTGATTGCAAACTTTTTACAGCTCTAGCCCTAGAGGTTGGCTGGCAGAAACGTGAAATACCACGCCTCATGCAAATATGTGCGCGCGAGTCTAAAGGCTTCGCTCGAGCATGGAACCAGCGCGACCCATACACCGGCAGTTACGGCCTCATGCAAATTAACGGCAGCAACAAACGGTTTCTTGTCGAGTCCGGCATAGTCCGTAAAGCCATGAAAGAACTTTGGTCACCACGCAAAAACCTTAAAGCCGCTTTAGCCTTATTCAACCGCCACGGCTGGGCACCATGGAAAGGCAACAGCGCGCCAAAAATTGTGGTACCGTACACCCGTTAGTTATTTTCAACCCGACTAGAAAAGAGACAACATGGTAAACCCGACTGACCGTTTAGACCAAGCCCTAGCAAACCTATGGGCTGGCACTCGACCCAAAACAACTGACGTGCTGGTACGCAACTTGCGCGCCCACGCTTACAGCTACGCAATGGACGACCCGAAACTATGCGAGGACTTACGCCAAGCCATTGGCCGGCTAGAACACCCCAGCGCGTTAGAACTCAAGCCACAAAGCATTACAGACCGTCTAGACGACATCAGCCAAGAGCTTTACGATGCCGGCCACACTGGTTTAGCCGAACAAATAAACGTGCTTTTTCACAAAGTAGAACTAGCATTGCGCGGTACAAAATGAGAACCCTTATAGGCGTTTTTGCTGTAGCCGGCGTAATGGCAGTTTTCTTGTGCGTCACATTGTGGGCCGCCGACTGGATTAACAACCATGAGAACGGCTGGTACGAGTAATGGCTTTTGACCTTTCAGAATATGTAGATGTAAAGACACGTCTTAAGCAGGCGCTTAAAGTGTTTCCGCAGCTGCGCATTGTTGAGCACAGACCAGAAATAACACAAGTTGGCGACCAGTTGTTCATTGAGTGCTCGGTCACCGTAAGCCGTGACCCAGACGACCCGATACCAGTAACCGCCTACATGTTTGAGCCATACCCGGGCAGGACGACATTCACCAAACTGTCAGAACAAGCCAACGGCGCGACTTCAGCGCTGGGGCGCGCGCTTGGCTACATGGGTTTTGGTATAGACAAGTCAATAGCCAGCAGTAACGAGGTTTTAGGACGCCAGCAAGGCGCAGAGGACGACCGCAACACCGTGGTAAGTATTGCGCGACCAACGCCAACACTTGACGGCCCGAGGGCTAAAGAAATAGGCAGCGCTCGACTATCGGCACGCGAACATACCCAGCCAGCCAATGGTGGCGGCGCGACCGCTAACCAAATAAAAATGCTCACCCAAATGTGCGCTGAACGTGGGCTAGATTTTGACCCTACGACACCAATGACCTACTCAGAGGCTAAAGACATGTTCTTGAACATCAAACCAATACCCAAGGTTAAGTGATGACGGACTGGCGCGAAATAGCAGACGAGTTATATAAGCATGTTGTTATTGACTTTTGCTGGCATTGCGGGCATGAGAGAACACGCGAATACAAGGCAGATGAAGCAGTGACACGCTACAGAGACGCGGTGTGTGATGAGCAACCCTGACCAAATACCACCAGAGCAAGCGTTGTGGGCATATTCGAGCATGTTGTACGACTCACGCCAACAATGCGAAAGCTTACGGCGCGAACTCAACATAGTTATAAACCAGCTGATGGACTGCCAAGCCGATTACCAGCGCCTAGCAAAAAGTTACAAACGCTTAGCAGACGCTATTTACTGCCCAGACTGCAAAGCAGCTGACAATGCCGAATAGTTACGCCGGCATGACCGAGGCCCAGTTTCTCAAGCAAGTGTGCGCGGTAGCAAAATTGCGCGGCTGGCTTATCTACCATGCGAAGCCGGCACAAGTGGGCGAGCGTTGGGCAACACATTTCCAAGGCGACGCAGGGTTCCCAGACCTTGTGATGAGCCACCCTACTGGCGGCCTAGTGTTCGCAGAACTTAAGGCAGGCCGCAACAAACAGAGTGACGCACAGTTGCGTTGGCAACGCTACCTACTTGAAGCAGAGTACGAATGCTACTGCTGGTATCCAAAAGACTTAGACGCTGTAATAGCGCGACTGAGCGACATATGAGCCGCGCCTACGACATACCCCAGCAGACATTTGAGCGCGACCTTGCCTATGGCGAAAAAGGCGAGCGCGTCATAACAGAGTTTTTAGAACAGATGAGCCAAGGCAGTTTTGAGGTCAAGACAGACCGCTATCGCAACGGCCGCATGGTTGTAGAAACACAGCAGAACCCACAAGGCTGGGTAGACGACAACGGCGACCGGATATATGTCGAGTCTGGCATAAACGTGACTACCGCCAAATGGTGGGTATACCAGTACGCAACCGATGGCGCGTTTTACATGGTCTCGGTAGCGCGACTTAAACGGTTCCTTAAAGCCAACCGCCAGCAGTTCAATGAGCGCACTAAAACACAATTTGGTAAAGACACAGACAACCCGACACTTGGCTACTTGCTAAATGTCAACCACGTTTTAGACCTACTAACGAACAAGGATTACGACCAATGAGCAAACTAACTGAAGCCGACCGCCAAGAGCTGCGCGCACTGTTTAGCCAACTGGCTGACATACAAGCCGACGCAATACTCGACGAACTGGCAACACAGACAGACGAATAGGTATGCGCGTACAACTGAATAACACTCATGGCCACGTACGGGTTTGCACTGTGCTGGTAACACACGGAAACGTGGGTAGAGCGCCATGTCTATGAACTGGTGTGCAGCGTCTAAACGTCACAAATACGTATGGTGTCCGTCCTCAACTATGAAACAGCCGGCAGCCACAGCTACTTGCTGGAAGTGTGGGGGGACGTAGTGCACAGACTCGACAACAGATTAGAGAACAAGCCACGCAGTGGCGCGTTAGCACAAGCGATAGCGCGTGAGAAAGAACCACCAACATGACAACAACACACAACGGCAAACAACGAGCCACCAGCGAGTTCAAACGCAACAGAACCAAACTATTAGCAGACGAACCAGCATGCCACTGGTGCGGCATAGCGCGAGCAACAGAAGCAGACCACTTACTCGAAAGCGACGCCGGCGGAACCAACGACATAAACAATTTGGTGCCGGCCTGTAAGCCATGCAATGCGCGGCGCGGGCAGGCATACCGGGTACGCAAAGAACGCGAAAACAACGGCGTACTAAACATAAACACTCAGAGCGTTTTTTATGGAGAGCAACGGAAGCC
>Ga0209596_1002547_pt1 | contig 15028 bp, 22 predicted proteins | sample M_130807_MF_Meta_FD_187314 | JGI IMG/M metagenome (GOLD analysis project Ga0209596, IMG submission 187314) | Freshwater microbial communities from Lake Montjoie, Canada to study carbon cycling - M_130807_MF_MetaG (SPAdes) (version 2) | ecosystem: Environmental > Aquatic > Freshwater > Lake... | reverse complement strand
CATTAACAATTTAACTCTATGTAAAGATTCGATTATTTGTTCATTTTTGTTCATAATTTTCATTTTTTTTATTTAATTTAAAGTGCCATTAAGTCAAGTCCACTGTCATCCGCAGCCATCGCATTAGACATGTCAATATCCGCTTGTTTTTTAGCCGCCTCGTATTGTTCAGGTGTGACTTCACCATTTTCTATTTTTGCAGTACATGTCGCCCCATTTAATCCTAACGCCGCACAAATTGCCGTTGTGACTAAAAATGTGTTACCTGCCGATTTAACAATAACGCCTTTGGTAGGGATTGCCTTACCTAAGTCAGGTCTATAGGATTTATTTAAAAAGTCCTTAACTTTTTGACCTGAACTAACAGGTTTAATTTTGGTTGATGCCTTTGTAGCGATTTTACCCCCACTACCAGCAACCATATCATCAGTTATTTTACTTAATTGAGCGGTAGCTTTTGACCCCCAGTTTTTTAATGATGTCATTCCTAATTTTTCACCAAGCCAAGTTGCCGCTTTGGTTATATAACCACCTAATTTAGCCACCCCACCTTTAATAAGGTTAAACACTTTTAATAAAACACCACCCTTAGAAACCGCGGCTTTACCTAATTGAGCAAAACTTTTAATACCCATAGTTGCTGCTTTAACTATTTTACCCAATGCGGGTAGTAATAATGAAATAGCATCAATTACAATATCCATAACCTCCCATTTATATTGGCCTGATTCATATTTACCGCTGGCCATTTTATATAAATCCCAAAGAAGTAATGCTCCAAAAATAATAACTGTTGGTATTTGACCGATTGCAGGAATTATAGATAATCCTGTTAATACTGCAATACCACCTGCTGACATAACAGCTCCTCTAATACCTTCCATTAAACACTCAACAAAATTATTTGATAAACATTTATATGCGGATTTAACGGCATTTTTAACGGTGTCCCAAAGAGCGGTACCTTTTTCTTTAGCGTAATTCCAAATACCTTTTTGTTGTATTTGTTTTACTTGTTCTCCACCCCATTTTTTAAATTGTTGTACTTTTTCTTTACCGTAATTATAAACGTTCTCAGCACCTTTAGCAATTCCTCTAGCCCAATCGGCAGGATTATACCATTGTTCTAAAAGAATCTTGAATGACTCCCATGATTCGTTAATTCTTGATTCAACTATTAAACTATCAACAGATTCGTTAATTAATAATAAATCACCGCCAAAAATAGTTTCCCACTCTCTAATTAAAGATATGGAATTTTCAGGTTGAAATATTTCAATAATATTATTTAGGAATCTTCTCGGGGCTGCGGCATATTCTACAAGGTCTAACTTACCTGTTTTAAATTTAAATTCGGTATTCTCTTTCATTATATCTATAGCAACATTTAAGTTGTTATGAGTATAAGAAACATAATTCTTACCGTTTAAATCGTTTAATTGTTCCGAAATTCTTGAAACCCCTCGGTTAGTAAAAACATATTGTAGGTTGTGGGAAATCCCTTCAAAGACTAATTTTTCCATTTTTTATTTTTCTATAAATATCTTATTAATGATAAATAGTTTATTATTACAATAAAGTATTATTTCAATTGATTAGCAGGACCTCGAGTTAAACCTGATTCCCATTTTTCACCTGACCTACCTAACTTATTTGCCTTACCTCGGGTAAGTTTTGACCCAACAATGTCAGACCAAGTGGATGGTGAATTACCCCCACCTGAAGAAGTTGCCCCCGCTGCGGGGGCAGCATCCTGTTCCCCTATTTCATTCTTAGAACTATTAGGGGTGAATTCTTTCATTAAAGAAATTATATAATCAACGTCTGTTCTCATACTTTTTTAAAACCAATTTTTAGGATTCCATTTTGATTTTTCAGCTTCTCTTGCCGCATTATTAAGTGCGTCTTGTGCCGCTCTCGACTGTCTGTCAAGTTCTTCCTGTGCCGCTTTCGCTTGTCTGTCAAGTTCGTCTTGTGCCGCTCTCGCTTGTCTGTCAAGTTCTTCTTGTGCAATTCTCGCCAATCTATCACTTTCTTCTTTAGCCGCTTTCGCTTGTCTATCAAACTCTTCCTGAGCCTCTCTCGCTTTTCTTTCAGTTTCTTCTTGGGCGATTGCCGCAAGTCGTTCAGTTTCTTTTCGTGTTAATTCAGCCAATTCTTGAGCTTCTGCCGCCGCACGTTCTGATTGTTCAGCAGCTAATTTAGCATCTTCTGCAATTTGGTTTGTATCAATACTAACACTTAAATCAACATCAACACCAAGTAAAACCGCCACTTCACCACTAACTCCTACGGTTGCAACTCCATCTACCAAAGTAGCTTCACCACCACCACCGATACCAACTTGTTCTCCAACTGATACCCCTGCACCTGCGGTTACAGAACCTTCTCTCAAATCTAATGTTCCTTCACCATCTACACCAACTGAACTTCCTGAAGATAGTTCCCCGTTCGCAACGACTCCTTCATCACCAGCTCTTACTTCTAAACTCGCTTCATTTCCTGTTTTAACATAAGCGTCAACAGTACCACTAACTCCAAATCCTTCCGCATTGGCTTGACCTTCTACTGTTACATGAGCTTCAGTTGTATCTGAGTAGTTTGCTTCTACATAAACATTATTACCGTCTAATCCTCCTTCTACAGATGCCTCGGTTCCAGTTTTAACTGACGCCTCAATACCTATTGATGCGTTTTCATCTCCCGTTGATACACCTGCGGATGCAGTAGTTGTGTTGTCAATTGATGCTCCGCCAGAAGTTTCATCTGAATGTGTTTCTGCGGTTTCGTTGTGTTTAATGTGTGCGTGTTTTTTCATAATTTATTTTTCTTTTAATTCATTTATTGCGTCCTCAACATACTTGTCTCGTTGGTCTTGAAGATATTTAATTCTTTCTAATAAATCTTCCCTGTCCTCCTTTGTGGTTTGTTCTATATATGCTTCTTTTTCTTCATATAATTTTTGCCAATAAGAAACTCGTTCTTCCATCATTTTACCTTGATACCAAATAATACCCACCATAACTATAATGGTAAATGATTGTTCTTTTAGTTTAGATAAGAATGTGTCAGCGAATCCTGAAACTGGAGTTGTATTTTCCGACATAATTTTTATTTTAATTATAAATACTTCTAAAACAAAAAACCCCCAATTAAGGGGGTAGTTATTTTAAAAAAATTCTGCGGTAGGTAATTTCTTTGGGTAGATTAAGTAATATTCATTCAAAAAAGACATAATCTCATCTTCATCTAATGGGTCTTCAAAATCATCGTCATCGAATAAACTTTCAAATCCGTCCTCATCTTCATCCTCTTCGAATAAATCTCTTAAAGGACTTATTTTAAATTTTTCAAAGTTATACCCAAATGATTGAGTCTCACTTATTTGTATTTGGTCTGTTCTAATCTCGTCTTCACTGTCAATCGTCAACCTAAAAGTAATTTCTAAAGTTTCCGATGATTCATTTATAAAAAACGAAACCAATTCTTTAATTTCCATGTTCTAATGTTTAATTTAGTTTATAACAAAGAAATATCTTATTTTTTATGAAAAGACAAAATTAGTTATATTTTTTTATTCTATTAAACATATCTAATGATTCGTGAATCTTAAAGGCTATGTCACCTTTTTCTTCATCATCAAAGTCTTCACCGAATAAATCTTCTTCAAAATCACTTTCATCCTCATCACCATAATATGGGTCATACATACTTCTGTCTTTATAATCATCAAGTTCAATATCATCTTCAGGGCTAACTAAAAATTGAGTTTCCTCTTCATCATCAATATCGAAAGTACCCTGAGATAAATCATCTTCTCCGTCACCAATCATATCCAACTGTTCTCCAACACTTACCATGTATCCTTCTTCCTCTTCTTCACTTTCAAAAGTATCTTCACCTTCGTAAGCAGAACCTGGAGATATATGAGATTGTTCATTAATACCCATGTTTTTGTAAGTACTAACAACGCCTTTATTGTTAACTGTTATACCTTCTTTATCGTTAGCAAAATCTTGTACATATAAAGGTTGAGTATTTGGTTGAGAGTAGTTTGTAACATACCCATCATAAACTTCTTTATGTTGGTCAAGAATGTTAGTTTTCTCTTCGTTTGTCATTTTAAAAAAATATGCGTTCATAGTTATTGTTTTCCTTATAAATATATTGATTGGAGTGAATATTTTTAGTATCATTATAATATGATAGTAGATATAGACGAATACGCAGAAGGTGCCATCCTTTTAGATGGTTTAGAGAGTGCAATAATTGGAATTGTTGAGGAATTTGGTAACGGTAGAAGAATTCTTTATTCAAAACAAATAATCTTAGACATACTCCAAGAGAGAGACTTAATGACTATGGGTGAAGCTGAAGAATTTTATGATTACAATATAATAGGTTTACACGCTGGTGAACAAAACGCAGTTTTTTTAGATTTGTTTGTTAACCCTGTTATGAAAGATGATGTTTGGGAATTTGAATTAAAATAACATCATGTAATTCTGAAGAACTTTAGATGCGTACCTTTTAATATTTCGGTTAACATTTTCTAAACTAACTTCCTTACCTTCGTTTTCAAGAATTTTCATAACACCTTGTACCATTTCTGATTGTGCTTTGTCGGCCATTTCTAATACTTGTTCAAATGCGTCTTCGTTGTGTATGTCTTTGTATTTGAATTCATGTTCAATTCTTTCTCGACCTAACCATAGGTAATCGGATGCCGCAAACATATTAACAATACTGGATTCCCTAACGGCCAACAGGTACTTTTGTAAGAATTTCATATTAAAGTTCTTAAATACATCAATATTTTTTAATAAATTAATATTTCTTTCATACTCACCTTCAACAACCTTCTTTTTAATTGTCCTCTTGGCAATCATACTTTCTTCAGTATCCCAAATATCAACATCACCAAGCAACGCTAAAGAACTACCATTATCCCATTTAACATAATATAAGTCATTCCCAAATACCTTAGTATGAGATTTAACCGTTCCAGCAGTTCCAATAGGTACCGCAGAAAATTCATCATCCATATGTAGGACAACTACTCTATCACCAGCATATAACTCAGGATTAATCATAAAATTTATAATTCAATTTAATAATAAATATAATCAAAGTATTTATTGTTGTATGAGTGCGACTTTATTAATAAACGAAAATCAAAAAAGAATTATATTACGAGAATCCGTTAATGACGAATTCGGTGATATGGTTAAACAAAACTATAAATTTGTTAAAGACGTTTTGAAAATGTCGTCACAACAAATGGGTATGAATTTTGAATTCTTATTTACATGGGGGGCAAGTATCGGGGGGTTTATTGGCCCTTTAAATGAGTTTATATCTGGTAGATTCCCTAATGTTTCTGATGTGGAAATGAGTCTAATATTAACAGGAATTATTGCGACGTTCTATATGAACAATAAAGAAATGATTCGAAAAATATTAGAGAGAATTAAATCTGAGGGATTGTCTGAAGAATTTAAAACAAGTTTAAATAAGGCAAATCAATTAAAAAGTACTTTTGTTGATTTTATGGATGGGTTAAACATCACATTACATTCAGTCACTAATATAATGAGTTACGCATTCATTATCCCATTAATACCTATTGTTTATAGTGCAGTTATTTCAGGGGCATTTAAAACAGGTGACGCTAAAGAAATCGCAATTAGATTATCCTCTTTTGGTGTTTTAACTGTATCAGGTATTGTTGTGAAAGAGTTGTTCTCTAAATTAATTAGAGTTTTTAAGGAAAAAAACTAAAGATAATTATCTTTTAAAATTTAAAATCTTATCTATTACTATTTTTTCTTCATCATCGGTTAAACCGTGAATATCTTTGTGAGTTCTAAACCAATCATTAACAATAGAACTAAGTGGTTCTTTCCTTAATTTAGCAAGTCTTTTAAATCCTGCATATTGTGCGGGTATTTCATGCTCTTGGGTGTAATAAACTAAAGACTCTTTAGTGTCGGCATCGTTTCTATTCTCAAATTCACCTCTATAATTCTGATGACCATGTTCCAATTCGTGAGCCAACACCTCATTTAATTCACCAATTAAATTGTAAGCATATTCTTTAAATCTTTTAGGGTTAAATATTATAATAATCTCAACTACTTCATCCTCAGGTGAGTAATAACCATTCATTTGATAATCTTTAATGTTACCACTAGTTTTTAATGTTAACTCCACATCAAAAGAAAATGGTAAATTGGTGAATTCATATGAATCATCTTCTTTAGGTAAATAAAAGAAACCTTTCTTACCTTCTTTAACTTTATATATAATATCTCTAACTACTGTTTTTAAAGCAACTCTACTCATTCTACCTTCATTCATTTTTGATTTTTCTTTTTTTAAATCTAATTTAATATCCCAAATAGTAATTCTACTATCTTCATTATCGAACATTTTAATAACTGAAGAAATATCAGATTCTAAACTAGAATAAAAATAATATAAATTATTTTTAAAAAATTGATATTGATTATCCCCAAGATAATTATCGTCTGAAATAATTAATTTTGATAATGGGTCATTTAACCCAACAATAGTAATACCCACTTTTAAGTAATTGTAATATTCACCAACACTAATCATTTCTTTGTACCCTAAAAACTTAATTTTAAAGTCAATATTCACTTTTGTATCAACACCATTAATTAATGGCCCAACATAATTGAATACCTTATTGGAAATGGTCTTATTTATTTTTTCTATTTGTTGGTTAGTTAACATATCATATAAATACTTTTATTTACGTTTAATGTTTTTTTTATTATAATTTACCTATGGAATTATTGAACACTCACCCGATTAAAAAATCCGATTTAGGGTTTCATGGAAATCTTTTCGGTGGTAAACTACTAGCATGGATTGACTCAGCCGCTGCGGGGTACTCAATGCAATTATGTGACTCACCAAGAATGGTTACAGTGTCAATCGATAAGTGTAATTTTGAAAAGCCTGCGAAGGAAGGCCAATTACTTAAAATTTATGGATATCCTTCTAAACTTGGTAATACTTCAGTAACATTATATATGGAGGCAAGAGCTCATGACGTTTACACGGGAAATCAAATTCTTGTACTTAAAACTAACATCAGATTTGTTCAGATAAGTGAGTATGGTAACCCAATCCCAATCGGTGAGAGAGGAAGATGTAAGATTGAAAAGATGGTTTTGACATTACCCAAAGAAACAGAGTAATATGTGTGACTGTAAGAAAATTATTGATTGGATTGAGTTGCAACAAATCCAATTTCCTGAAGAAAATTTAGAAGATTCTCAAGTTTACGCTTATACAACATTAGAAATGGTTAAAAGACAAATAGAAATATTAGTTAATGAAGAAAAACATGATATTTAATGTTGTGAAAAATTACCAAAAAACATTCTACAACCTATATTATAAAACAATTAACACCGCAATTAGAGTGTGTGAGTTTGCCAAAATATTTCTATAATACAGTTTGTTTTCAATAATAAAACCACTATCTTTGTGGTATGGAAAAAAAAATACTTTTTATTGTTAGAGGATTACCTGGTTCGGGTAAATCTACTTTTGCCGAAAAATTAGTTGGTGAGGACTTTTTAGTCTGTGAAGCTGACAAATATTTTATTGATAAAGAAACTGGTGAATATAAATTTGATATTTCTAAAATCAAAGATGCTCATAAATTCTGTCAGGATACTGTGGAAACTTATATGAAAGACTCATTATTAAATAACCAATATTATCGAGAAATCGCCGTATCAAATACATTCACACAAGAGTGGGAGATGGACGAATATTTTAAATTAGCTAAAAAATATGGTTATACCGTTTTTACTGTTATTGTTGAAAACCGTCACGGAGGGGTCAATACTCACGGAGTTCCTGAAGACAAGTTGGCGATTATGAAAAACCGTTTTGAGATTAAATTATAATATGAAAAAATTTTTAATATTTTTAACCATAGTTGTTAGGATATATATTGCAACAAACATACTTGTTTTATTATATCTAACTAATTTAAATTCTGACCGTCATCCGATATCAGATTTAACTTGGTGGATTTACTTTTTAGTGTTTGATATTTGGTTACAACTTATCCTACCAAAATCGCCAGATGATGATAAATTGGAGGAGTAATTACTTAGGGTTTAAAACTGAAAGAGCTTCAGGATAAGTTAGTTATTCTATATATGTTGGATTCAATTAGTTTCATTTAGATAATTTTTGAAAATAAAAGTATAGACCAAAGAAGAATCCCGAGATGAAGTACATAATTAAATTGGCGTACCATATACTCCCTGTTACTGTAATAAGATAGTATTGTATGGCATCGAACCCAAATGGGTTGAAGAACATTGCTAACATTAAAAATTTTACTGAAAGATTTTCTAAAAATATCTTTCTCCATGTTTTTATAGGAACTCTCATCATCCATAGTATTGTATTTAAAATTTATGTCTCTCGGACTTATTTTACTATAAATATATGACTTCACAAATAATTACATTTCTTCTAATATTTATAGTATAAAGAAAACAAAATGGGAAAAATTACAATTGACGAAAAAAAACTTCGTATGACAATTAGACAACATATTTTAGAACAAACTGAAATTGAGTCTAAAGAACAAAAGCCAAGATGTGTTGCAGGAAATATAATTCCTTTAGATAACATTGTTGGTCCGTCTAAAAGTTTCCAAAACTATTCAAATAAAATCTACAAAAGAGAAGGTGGTATTAACGGAATGGTTGATACATTAGATATGTTAAGGACTTTAAGATTACACCCTGAAACAATTAATGATGGTGGTGAACATTTGGCATTTAACTTAATGAATCATATTAATGGTTTTAGAAAAAAGAATTATTTTGACGAGACTAATAACGGGTGTATCCAAGCAATGGATAAAGTTATTGAACTTTATAAAGAAAACGAACACGGTGAAGAATTAGTTAAAGACATTGAGAAAGTACTTGGTCATCCTGACCCAACACCTAGAGCTAAAGAATATCTTAAAAGATGTTTAGTTTTAGTTAAAGAAAAATAATCCCCAAGTTGGGGACTTTTAGGACCGTTACTGTTGTGGTAACAAATTAAAGGGGAAGTTCGCTACTATCCCCTTTTTTATTTGGAAATAATTCCCTATCTTTGTAAAAAATTAATATTATGAAAGTAGGATTTGCAGATAGTTTTGGGGATAGCCTTAAAACATTAATACGACACCAAACTTGGTGGTATAAAACATATGAATTATTTAGATATGACTTACCAAGATTCTTTAAGAATGTTTGGACATTTAGAAAAGCTTTATGGAGTCATTATTGGTTTGACCATCACGGAACTTTAAAATTTCTTGAAATTGGGTTAACCAATACTTCTGACACTATTGAAAAATATGGTAATGAAGTTGATGGACCTCGTTTAAAGAAAGTTGCAGCAATGCGTAGAGCGATTGAGTTAATTAAAAACTACAACGAAAGTAACTACATCGAGATGGCAGAAAAAGAACTTGGAGAATTAGTACATCACGATTGGGAGTTTGAACCTGTTGAGGATAAACCAGGATACAGTCGTTTAATTGATAAAGATACTGATGAAGAAAAAGTTCACAATCGTAAAGTATTCGATAGGTCTAGCGAAATTGAGGAACAAGAATGGGATGAACTTTTCAAAATCTTAAAGGGACAGGACCATAAAGAATATCGTAAATTATACGACTCTCAAACTGAGGAAGAAAAAAAAGAAAGAGAACTTTGGAACGAATGGTTTGATGGTTCTGGAATAAAAGGTTGGTGGGATTAAAAATTATTATTATATTTGTACTATGAAAATCACAATTATATCAGATACACACACAAAACACAAACACATAACTCAGGATTTACCTGGTGGTGATTTGTTAATCCACGCAGGAGATATATCTTCTATGGGTTATGAGCACGAGATTACCGAATTCACTAAATGGTTCGATAAAATCGATAACTATGACCACAAAATATTCATTGCGGGTAATCACGATTGGGGTTTTCAAAACAACGCTGAGAAAGCAATGCAAATTGTTAACTCTTACAAAACCGTTGATTACTTACAAGATGATTGGTTGAAAGTTGGGGATGACAATCAAATGGTTAAAGTTTACGGTAGTCCTTGGCAACCTGAATTTTATCAATGGGCATTCAACTTACAAAAAAATGGTGAAGAGTTGAAATCAAAATGGGGGGCAATTCCTGAAGATACTGACATCTTAGTTACTCACGGACCTGCGTGGGGATTCTTAGATGATGTTGAGGGTCGCAGAGGAGACCATTTAGGTTGTGAATTATTGGCGGAAAGAATTAAAACTATCAAACCGAAGATTCACATTTGTGGTCACATCCACACAGGATATGGTCACTACTTTGACGGACACACTCATTATTTCAACGCGGCAGTATTAGATGAAAGATACCTTTACTCTCACTTACCTTGGAATATTGATTGGGACCCAATCACTAATCAGGTGAAGTTTCTTTAACAAAAAACCCCCAATTAAGGGGGTTTTTATTTTTATGATAATAATGAATAATATTCTTTAAAGTGTTTGATTCTATCTTCTAATCCGATAGTACCACCGTTAACTCTTTTTGTGACCGCAGTTACCGTGGCAACGTCAGCTCCTTTATCACATATTGACCAAAGTTTGTTTGAATCAAAGAAAAATGCTGCGGAAGCTAATGGATATTTTGTTGCAACTAAATCAGGATTTGTTACCGTATCTTCACCAATAAATTTGGCAAAGTTTGTGTAGTTTGATTTTCCAGTTAATTGGATATACCCTCTTCCACGAAATTTAAACCCTTCTTTTGACGCTTCATTACCATTACCCATACGGTCAGCGTACACTCTTGCTGCAATTTTTTCAGGTTGACGAGCGTAAGACTCATTTAAGTTACCAGGAAAGTATTTCCCAAAAATCTTTTTAAGACCATCAGCAGAATAATTAACATTTTCACTAACCGCTTTAAATCCACCACTTTCATGGCCACATTGTGCCAAGAAGTGAGCTAATCTTAATGGATTAGTTATATTAAATTTTTTAGCGGTCTCAGGGATTTGTGTGATAACTGCATCAGGAACGTGTCCTTTAAGTTTATCTAATTTAAACACTGATGTTTCAAGGACAGTCTCAGAGACATTTTGTCCTTGAGTAACTTCACCAAACATTTTACTCCATGTACCATCACCTACAACACCATCGGCAGTTAATCCGTTTGCGGATTGCCATTCTTTTACTTTAGTTTCAGTTCCAGGACCGAAATCACCGTCAGCAACTAGACCTAATTTTGATTGTAGTTTTTTAACGTCTTCACCTTTAGACCCTTTTTTTAATAACATTTTTTTTAATTTAATTTAGTTTATTTTAAAATTTAATTTTTTTAATACTTAATATCTCAACACCTTTACCTCTATTTTTTAAAGTTACTTCATTCTCATTAGGATAAAGAATATTGTTATGAATCGTACTATTAACATCAATTAATTTCTTATCGGCACTTACTACCATTAAAAAATATTTGTCACCATATCCTGTTAAATAAGAATGTGAGTGTTCTAAATCTTTTTGGCTTGTTGAGTAATGGGAACCAGGGTAAGTCGTGTTAATATCGTTCTTATCGTCAATTACGACTATTCTATATAATTTTACAGGATTAGGTAAATTCTCAACATAACTAACTAAACTTTGCAACTCAAATTGAGAGTCTTCATTATTAAACCCCATGTCCTTTAAGGAGTTTAACATTAGTTTTTTATTAATACTTTCTTTAAGAATGTTAAGTAATCTCATATTAATAAATATAAAAAAAGTGGGTAATTTTACGACCCACTTAATTTTGTTCTCTTAACACCACCAGTAACTGGCGGTTTTTTATATTTTATCTCAACCTCATAAGGGTTAATCATACTTATTTTTGAATTGTATTTCCAAATACTAATCGTATCTTCATCTTCGTAGATACGTTCCCACTTTTTAGGTTCAATGTCGTTTTTACTGATTGGTTTCTTATTCATAATACAAAGGTACAAAAAAATTAAATAAATTCCAATTCAACTTGATTTAAATTCCAAGCCCTTGACAATCTTGTTAAACCAATACCCGCACCAAATCTTGGGAAGAAATCCAAAGATAAGAATTCTTCAAGTTCTTTCTCAACTCTATCTTTACCAAATAGTTCAAACAACTTGGCGGAATAACCGCCACCTTCAATCGTGTAGAAATTATGTTTCATCTCTTCAGGGTCACAACTTCTTTCTGCACTTCCAATTGTTTCTTGCCCGTAAAGAATTACATCCACTTTATTAAAGACACTATTTTCATTATGTTTCATGTTCCAAAATGGGTTTGTTCTTAATGGAAAATTTTGAAGTGATATCACCGAACCTTTTTCTTCCCACATTCTCGATTCATGCTCGTCTTCTAAAATTGAAACATTTCCATATTCCTCACAAACATCATCATATTTTACCTCAACAGGTTTGTTAAATCCCAAGTGATTCAAAAGTTCTGATTCAAGTTCCACCATATCTTTCATCGTACCTTTAGATTCAAATTCAAACATTGGGAATATTAATTCATGTCTACCAGGGATTGGGTTCTTTTCTTGTCTATAAGATGTTGAAATACAGAATACTCCTTCCCATTCAGGGTTCTTAAGTAACTCATACTCCAACCACATCTGACCTGTCTGTGGTAAAGGCCAAATCTCCCCATTATAGTTGAAAGTAGCGATTGAATGTGGGTTCTCACATGCTGCTAATATTGATAATCTAGATTGGGTTGGCACCTCTATAAAACCTTTATCAAGGAAAAATCCTCTCATCTTTTGTACTAATTCATTGTAACTTTTTGTGTTCTTCATTTTTTGTTTTATTTATGTTTATTTATTGTTAACGTATGGGCAAAAAAAATCCCATCAATTAATGATGGGATTGTTAACGGTAATACCGTTTATTATAATGTTTTCATAGTTTTGTTTTTTTCTGTTTCGTATCATTGGAAATAAATATATTCTTAAAATAGTAAAAGTCAAATAATTACTATTTTTTTGCGTATTTATGTTTATGGAAATTATACTAACAGAAAATCAAATGTCGTTATTATCTGAAGACCTTGGAGTTGCAAGAGCAACAATACCATTTGTTAATTTGGTTTATTCTGTGTTATTACCAAAAGTTGATAAATTTTTAAAAGGTAACGATAAAAAAATATCTGAAGATATTGTTATACAATTCAAGGACATTAAATACATCTATAGAGATAGTGTTGATGATTTCTTAGAGTTTCCTGTTGAGGAGATAAGAATTAACTTTACCATGGATAAACTTAGACGAGATAGATTTGAATTTAAGTATTCTTCGGGTGGCGCTGCAGAACAAATTTTATTTAAAAAAGATGATGGGTCATATCTTAAAAACCCAAGCGATAGTTTACCAAAATATTTATTAGACGATGTAAATAAGACTATTGTTGCTAAATTTGACTTCAGTGGATATATTAATCAGGACTTTGAATATGATATGAAAAATGAATTGTCTTTAGATTTAAGAGATACTATTATGCACGAGTTTAATCATGTTTATGAATTTTATAATAGAAATTTAAACAAGGCGGGGTTAGTTGATACAACATTAAGTTATGCTGGTAGTACAAATTATAATGTACCTAAAGAAATATTTAAAGTTTGGAGTACTTTTTTATATTTTGTGTATTATTCTGAACCATATGAGATAAGAGCCATGTCTCAAGAAGCCTACAGTAAACGTTTAAGAATGACATTTGACGAATTTAAAGAAACTAAGTATTGGAAATCGGCTAAAATGATGGAAAATTTTGATGCCAACAAATTATTTGATACTTTAATGGAAAGAATTAAACAACACAACCCTGAATATTTGGTACCAATAATGAATCGTTTATATAAGTGGTTTTTACGAGACTATTACGCAGGTGTTAAATCTTTTGGTAATGAACCACAAAAATACATCGCAAATTCAAAACATTTACTCGACCTAATGGTCAGATTCCAACCAAGAATTAGGATGGCGGGTAGAAAATTACAAAGAAATTATTCCAGACTGTACACTTTATCACCTGAATAGTTATAAAACTGACAAATTGTCAGTTTTTTTGTTTTGGCACAATTATATAGTATTCTACTTTGGAGCTTGACTCCATAAATTTTATTCTATATAATTACACAAAATATTATTTAACTATGGGAAAAATTATTGGTATCGACTTAGGTACAACAAATTCATGTGTGGCAGTCATGGAAGGAAGTGAACCTGTTGTCATTACGAACAGTGAAGGGAAAAGAACCACACCCTCAATCGTGGCATTTATTAATGGTGGGGAAAGAAAAATTGGTGACCCAGCAAAAAGACAAGCGGTTACAAACCCAACCAAAACAATTTCATCAATTAAACGTTTCATGGGTGCAAGTTATGATGAAGTTAAAAACGAAACGTCTAAAGTTCCATACTCAGTTGTAAAAGGCGATGGGAACGTTCCAAGAGTAAGTATTGATGATAGACATTACTCACCTCAAGAAATTTCCGCAGTTGTTTTACAAAAAATGAAACAAACCGCTGAAGATTATTTAGGGGAGAGTGTTACAGAAGCGGTTATTACTGTACCAGCATATTTTAATGACGCACAACGTCAAGCAACCAAAGAAGCTGGAGAAATTGCAGGTCTAACTGTTAAACGTATTATTAACGAACCTACCGCAGCGGCATTAGCTTATGGTTTAGACAAAATGTCTAAAGATATGAAAATTGTTGTATTTGACTGTGGTGGTGGAACTCACGATGTATCTGTTCTTGACTTAGGGGATGGTGTATTTGAGGTTTTATCAACTGACGGAGACACTCACTTAGGTGGGGATGACTTTGACCAAGTGATTGTTGATTTCATGGTTGATGAATTTAAAAAATCAACAGACGGTCTTGATGTTACTAAAGACTCAATGGC
>Ga0209596_1002546_pt1 | contig 15029 bp, 20 predicted proteins | sample M_130807_MF_Meta_FD_187314 | JGI IMG/M metagenome (GOLD analysis project Ga0209596, IMG submission 187314) | Freshwater microbial communities from Lake Montjoie, Canada to study carbon cycling - M_130807_MF_MetaG (SPAdes) (version 2) | ecosystem: Environmental > Aquatic > Freshwater > Lake... | reverse complement strand
CCGACTTCTTGGAACTTCTTTAACCGAGTCTGCATAGCGTGATACTTATTTGCCATATCCGGGCTAATCGCAGCCTGTACTTGTAACGTGCGAACTAACTCTTTAAGTCGTTGGTGTTCTTGTTCCCAGCGCAACAAAATCTCAGCAAAGCGAGCGTTGCGTGCCTTGCGCGCCTCATGCCACGTTGAAAACTTCCCCCCATGAACCCACGTTGTATTTCCAGTCGAGCCTTGCTCAAGAGTGACAATCTTATTGGCAGTATTTTCTAATAATTCGCGATCGTGGCTAATAAACAGGACGGTCTTTTTAGTAGCGGTGATCACTTCTTCTAACCAACGCTTTGATGGAACATCTAAGTAGTTATCGGGCTCATCAAGTAGCAGTACCTCATCTGGACCTTCCAATAATGCAGTTAAAACTAATTTCTTTTGCTCTCCCCCAGATAATGTATTGACTTCGCGCTTTGCAACATCATCAAATGATTTACCAAGAGCTGCAGTACAACAGACATCCCACATGACTTCGTACTCGTAGCCACCAGCATCTCCCCACCCAATAATCGCTTGGGCATATGCCATCTGTGATTTCTCAGAGTCTTTTTCATTCATATGCGCTTCGGCGCTTTCCACAAGTGCGGCAGCATCACGAATTCGCTTTGGTGCAACCGATAAAAGCATTTGATACACAGTGGTGTAATCTCGTACCGAGCCTATGAACTGACGCATGACTCCAAGGCCACCAGTAATTGAAACCTGTCCCGAATCTGGTTGTAAATCTCCACTAATCATGCGAAAGAGCGTTGTTTTACCTGAACCATTCGCACCGATCAAAGCAACTTTTGCACCATCACCAACGCGAAAACTGACATCGTTAAGTAGTACACGACCGTCAGAGAGTGAGTAATCAACGGCGCTGACATCAATATGGCCCATTAGTTGCTTCCAGGGTAATCAACGTGGCGAAGTGTTAATCCGCGGGCTTCAAAGACAAGTGAATCGGGTACGCGCTCTTTGTTAGCTAACATTGCCACAATCCAGTCCAAACTATTGCGGCCTTCGGCTACACATACGACAGCACCAACTAAGTTGCGCACCATTGAATAACAGAAGGCATCGGCTGCGATATCGGCGACCAAATAACCTTCTTCATCACGAATCCAGTTAAAACGCACCACGTTGCGCACTGTTGTTGCACCTTCACGGAACTTACAAAATGCAGCAAAGTCGTGGTTGCCTATAAGTAAAGCGCTAGCAGCGTTTAATATGTCAAGATCTAAAGCGCGATACCACGGTGCAACATCAAGGCGATGCAAAGGTGAAACGACTTGATTGGCATCTAAAATCTTGTAGGTATAACTGCGTTGAGTTGGGCTAAATCGAGCATGAAAAGCTTCGCTCATAACTGTAACGCGCAAGATTCGAATATCTTCATCCAGCATGCGATTTAACTTAAATGGAAGTTCTTTGAGATCGATTGAATCAGGCAGATCAACGTGAATCACTTGCCCGCTTGCATGGACTCCAGCATCTGTGCGTCCAGCAACAACAGTTTCAACTCTAGTCTGCGTGATTTTTGCCAGGGCGCTTTCTAGCTCTTCTTGAATCGTACGGCGATCTGGTTGCTTAGCCCAGCCCGAATAATTAGTGCCGTCGTAAGCTAAATCAATCCGTAAACGAAGAAACCCACTCTCTGGGTAGAGAGTGGGCTCCGACATAAGAATAAATTTCTAAGTTTTTAAAGCTTAGTTATCTTTCTCAGTTAAAACTTCGATTACTGCCATTGGAGCGTTATCGCCCTTGCGTGGCCCAATCTTTGTAATGCGTGTATAGCCACCGTTGCGCGCAGTAAAGCGTGGTCCGATAACTGTGAAAAGAGTATGTACAACACTCTTATTTGAAATTTGAGCCATGACCTGACGACGAGCTGGAAGATCACCCTTCTTAGCAAAAGTAATTAACTTCTCTGCTAATGGACGTAGGCGCTTAGCCTTTGCCTCGGTCGTTGTAATCTTGCCGTGCTCAAACAACTGCTCTGCAAGTGTGCGTAGGAGTAGTCGCTCATGTGATGGGCCTGAACCCAGACGAGGACCTTTAGTTGGTTTTGGCATTTTCTATTCTCCTAAGCCTGCTCTGCTTCGACGAACTCGTCGTCTAGCGCTGCGTTGTAATTTTGGTGCTGTGTTGGATCAAATCCGACTGGGCTATCTTTTAAGTTCATCCCCATAGAGACAAGCTTTGCCTTAACTTCATCGATTGATTTTGAACCAAAGTTGCGGATATCAAGCAGGTCAGCCTCTGAACGGTTAACGAGCTCGCCAACTGTGTGAATGCCTTCGCGCTTCAAGCAGTTGTATGAACGCACTGTCAGATCTAGATCTTCAATTGGAAGCGCCATATCTGCAGCAAGAGCAGCATCCATAACAGATGGCCCCATCTCGATACCTTCAGCATCAAGGTTGAGTTCGCGTGCGAGACCAAAGAGTTCAACCAATGTACGTCCAGCTGATGCAACTGCATCGCGTGGCTTCATTGATGACTTAGTCTCAACATCGACAACTAGACGATCGAAGTCTGTGCGCTGTTCAACGCGAGTTGCTTCAACCTTGTAAGTAACTTTCAAAACTGGTGAATAGATAGAGTCAACAGGAATGCGACCAATCTCTGCTCCGGCCTGCTTGTTCTGAACTGCGGTGACATAACCACGGCCACGCTCAACAGTAAGTTCGATCTCGAGAGATCCCTTACCGTTAAGTGTTGCTAAGTGAAGTGATGGGTTATGTACTTCAACGCCAGTTGGAACTGCAATGTCTGCACCAGTAACTGGACCGGCACCTGACTTGCGGATGTAGACGACGCTTGGCTCATCGTTATCTGAAGAGAGCACCAAATTCTTGATGTTCAAAACGATATCGGTGAGATCTTCCTTAACGCCTTCAAGAGTTGTGAACTCATGAAGTGCACCGGCTACGCGGATGCTTGTCACTGCTGCACCTGGAATAGATGAAAGCAATGTACGACGCATGCTGTTGCCTAGTGTGTATCCAAAGCCTGGCTCTAGCGGCTCAATGATGAACCGTGAGCGTGACTCTGAAATTACTTCTTCACTGAGGGTGGGACGTTGTGCAATTAGCACTGCTGCTCCTCTTCATTCGGGGAAATCCACTATTTGATTTCCACATTTTTACTGCTTGTACTGCGTGCATGCCGCTAGCTTGGAAGCTAGAGGCTTTCAAAATTACTTAGAGTAAAGCTCGACGATTAACTGCTCTTGAACTTGGGTATCGATAACTGCGCGAGCTGGGATGCCGTGAACGATGATGCGCATCTGCGAACCAACGACCTCCATCCAAGCCGGTACAGCTTTCTCACCGAGTTCAGCGCTAGCCACGATAAATGGTGTTAGATCCAATGACTTTGGAAGTACATCGATGATGTCCATTGGAGTCACACGGAATGAAGGAATGTTTACCTTCTTACCATTTACCAAGAAGTGACCGTGACGTACTAACTGACGTGCCATGTCGCGTGACTTAGCAAAGCCTGCGCGGAAGACAACATTGTCAAGACGTGTTTCAAGAATGACAAGAAGGTTTTCACCAGTCTTGCCCTGCTTGCGGTTAGCTTCTTCGTAATAACCACGGAACTGCTTTTCGAGAACCCCATAAATACGTGCGCACTTCTGCTTTTCACGCATCTGTAATAGGTACTCAGACTCTTTTGCACGGCCACGGCCATGCTGTCCTGGTGGATATGGACGTGATTCGATTGGACACTTAGGTCCATCGCACTTGGTGCCCTTAAGGAAGAGCTTTACTTTTTCGCGACGGCAACGCTTGCAGTCTGCTCCGGTATAACGAGCCATTTATTCTCTTCCTTCCTTAAACTCGACGAGGCTTGCATGGACGGCAACCATTGTGTGGAGCAGGTGTTACATCAGAGATGGCACCAACTTCCAAACCAGCTGCTTGCAATGAACGGATTGCAGTTTCGCGACCAGAGCCTGGGCCCTTTACGAAAACATCTACTTTCTTCAAGCCATGCTCCTGTGCCCGGCGCGCCGCGGCTTCTGCTGCAAGCTGCGCGGCGAATGGAGTTGACTTACGTGAGCCCTTGAAACCAACTTGGCCAGATGATGACCACGAGATAACAGCGCCTGATGGATCAGTGATAGAGATGATGGTGTTGTTGAAAGTGCTCTTGATGAACGCCTTACCAACTGCAACATTCTTCTTCTCTTTTTTACGTGTCTTGACTTTGCCCTTTGTTGCGGCAGTCTTTGATTTAGGAGCGGCCATTACTTAGTCACCTTCTTCTTACCTGCAATTGCCTTACGAGGACCCTTACGTGTACGCGCATTTGTATGTGTGCGCTGACCACGAACAGGAAGTCCCTTACGGTGACGAATTCCCTGGTAGCTCTGGATTTCAACTTTGCGACGGATGTCGCCAGAAATTTCACGACGAAGATCACCTTCGATTTTGAAGTTTGCTTCAATGTATTCGCGAAGCTTTGCAAGATCAGACTCTTGCAAATCCTTAACGCGAATATCTGGGCTAATGCCAGTTGCTGCTAATGTTTTTTGAGAACGGGTAAGACCCATTCCAAAAATATAAGTGAGTGCGACTTCTAAGCGCTTTTCGCGCGGAAGATCGACACCGACGAGACGTGCCATGTATCTACCTATCTATATCTGGAGGTCCTCCGCTGCACTGTTCTCTGGCCTACCAGTCCAAAGGTCTTTTAGTTTCCTAAAAGTCGTACAACGAGTTTATTTACTGCTTATTTATCCTTGACGTTGCTTGTGGCGAAGGTTTTCGCAAATGACCATGACGCGACCCTTGCGGCGAATGACTTTGCACTTATCGCAAATCTTCTTAACGCTTGGATTAACCTTCATGTCTTTGTGCTCCTTCGTTACTTATAACGATAAATAATTCGACCTTTTGTAAGGTCATACGGACTCATTTCCACGATCACACGGTCGGCAGTAAGAATGCGAATGTAGTTCTTTCGCATCTTGCCACTGATGTGAGCGAGGACTTTATGTCCATTAGTTAGCTCCACACGAAACATCGCGTTGGGTAAAGCTTCAGAAACAGTGCCTTCCATTTCGATGGCGCCATCTTTGCTAGCCAATCTGTACCCACAATTCTGTTTAAGCGTGAAACAAGCGAAGTCGTAGTTTAGAGGGCGGGGCCAGAATAGGGAAATCGGCCCTTTAAATTACACGGCTGTAACCCCTAGTGGCGCTTCACGCTGAAAATCGAGCTCCCCAAAAGGACTGACAGACCGATAAAGACCGCCCCGGCCCCGGATGCGGCGGCAAGTATGCCGGCAGCTGCCGGCACTAAGAACTGACCTAAGCGATTTCCCGTCAAGCGGGCTGACACTGCAAGCGCTCGTTCATCGGGCTGCGTCTTTAAGGAGACCAGGGACATGGTCAAAGGCTGACCAATGCCCAGGGAAAATCCAGCGATAAAGACAATGATCGCTAATGAGATAACTGTTTTAGCAAAGGCCATTGCTCCACATGCTAATACCGAAATAAGCGTGCTCCACATGAGTAATTGATACGTAGTAAATCGCTCACTTAAACGGCCAAGAAATAATCTAGACATCATTGTGGTGCCAGAGCGAAGCGCCAAAATAACTCCTATTGCATACGGGGAAAAGTTATTCTCACTGCCAAAAAGTGGCAGGAACACAACAAGGACATCGGCTGTAGATGAAATCGCTAATGAAATGTAGATGGCGGCGAACATGCCTGGCTTTTTCACTAATCGAAATGCCGCTGTAAAAGTTCCTGCATCCTGTTGTTTTGCCGCCACTGTTGGACGCTCACGCCTCCAACTGAGTACTGGAACTAGCGCAATAATTGAAAGTACTGCTCCCAGAAGAAATGCATGCGAGGTTGATTTAGGTAGATTTCCATTGGAACCAGCAATAAGAGTTGCTAGTAAAGGTCCAACCATATGTCCAAGTGCTGCACTGAAGGTATAAAGACCAAAATATCGATCATAGTTTTCACGCGGAGTTCGAAGTGCAACCATTGTTTGTCCGCCGACCATACACGCTAAATGTGCGACACCAGCTAAAGCGGTGGCAATAGTCAACAAGATTAAAGAGTGTGCAACAAATAAAAGTAGAGAAGTAAACATCATCATGATTGTCCCCATAATGATGAATTTTCCTTCACCTAATTTTCCGACTAAGCGACCAAACTGAAGTGCCAATAACACGGGAAATAGTGCATAAATCGCCGCAATCAAACCAATTTGTGCTGCATTAGCATCTAGTTCCAATGCACGGTAGGTAATCATTGGTCGCAAGACATAAATAGTTGCTTGCATAATTGTGTTACATACCAACAATGGCTTTGCCCACGGTAAAAGCTTAGAAGCTGACATTACTTCTTGTTTGCAAACTTTTTCTTAAAGCTCCAGATCATAGGGCCAATAATAACCAGCAATAGAATCGAATAGATGATCTTAGGGAATGGGCCAGCGATCAAGATATGCCAGTCCCCTTGGCTAATTTGTAGGGCCCGCTTGAAGTACAGCTCGGCCAATGGCCCAAGAATTACCCCGATAATAAGAGGTGTAATTGGTACCCCAAAACGTCGGAACAAGTAACCAATAAACCCAACTACAAGTGCAACTTGTAAATCGAAGGTGGAATTATTCAGTGCATATGCGCCAAGGAGCGCAAAAGTTGTAATTCCAGCATAGAGATAATGGCTCGGAATTTTTAAAAGTAGAACCCAAAAACGAATTAAAGGTAGATTCATAACTAATAGCAATGTATTACCGATAAACAATGATGCAATTAAACCCCAGACGATTTCCGGATTTGTTTGAAACAGCATGGGGCCTGGTTGAATATTGAAGGATTGAAAAGCTACCAAAACTACGGCCGCAGTTGCAGATGTTGGCAAACCAAGAGCCAACATAGGAACCAATACTCCCGCAGCGTTGGCATTATTGGCAGCTTCTGGTCCGGCAACACCTTCAATTGCACCTTTACCAAACTCACCTTTATTTTTAGATAAAGCTTTTTCGACACCATAACTTAAGAAAGTTGGGACTTCAGAGCCGCCTGCAGGAATTACACCGAGGGGAAAACCAATTGCAGTTCCTCTTAGCCATGGCTTCCATGAACGCTTAAAGTCTTCGCGTGTCATCCAGGCTTTGCCGCTCATTGTTAGGAGTTCAACTTTGACTAGTGTGTGACGACTTGCCAAATACAGCGCTTCGCCCAAGGCAAAGATTGCAACGATTACTGTGACAGTTTCAATTCCATCTATTGCATTGAGGTTACCGAAGGTCAGCCGTAGAGCACCGGACTGTAAATCTGCACCGACTAAACCAATTACTAAACCAACTGCGAGTGCTACGAGTCCGCGAATACGAGACTCCCCTAATAATGTGCCGACCGTTGCAAATGCCAAAATAATCAAGGCTAAATAGCCTGCAGGTTGAATAGTTAAAGCTAAATCAGCTAATGCTGGTGCGCCAAAAGCTAATAACAAAGTGGCGATTGTGCCGGCCACAAATGAGCCAATTGCAGCTGTGGCAAGGGCTGCGCCGGCACGGCCCGCTTTAGCCATCTTATTTCCCTCAAGGGCGGTGATAACCGAACCACTTTCACCAGGAGTATTTAATAAAATTGAAGTTGTAGATCCGCCATACATAGCGCCGTAATAAATAGCGGCAAACATAATAAGCGCTGACGTTGGATTAACCGTCAAGCAGATCGGCAACAATAAACCAATTGCAAGTGCTGGTCCGATGCCTGGCAGGACGCCAACGAGAGTTCCAAGAAAAGTACCGAGCAATCCAAACATCAAGTTCGTGGGCGTAAAAGCTGTTTGAAAACCATCCATCAACATTGAAAAACTATTTCCCATAGTTATTTACCAACGACCCCTCCGAAGATACCAGCAGGTAGATTGATATTTAAACCCTTAGTGAATGAGAAATACACGACAAGTGCAAAAATTAAACTAATGCCAAAATCTTTTAGATACTTGCGTGAACCGAAGGCAAATGAAACACCCCAAAAACAAATAGTTGCTGAAACAACATAACCGGCAATCTCTAGCAAAATTACGTGTAAGCCGATTGCCGCCATCAAAATAGCCATCGTCTTATAACTTGGTGCAATAAATGGATCTCCTGGTTCTGCGCCATCAGGAGTTCCAAGTCGACCTCGAATAACATCACTGAATAATACAAGTCCGACAAGAGATGTGAAGGCAGCAACCATATAAGGAAAGGTCTGTGGGCTGACAATCGATGATCCTTGAGGGATCACCATCTTGGATGTGTCCCATGCTACGAAAATACCAAGAAGGAAAAGAGAGCCCGCAAAAGCGAGCTCTCCCTTTCCTTGCTTAGAGATCTTTTGAAGAATCAATTAGATTCCAAGACCCTTCATTACTGCATTGATTTCTGGGATGTGCTTATCAAGGAAGGCTTTGAAAGCAGTTCCTGCAGCAAACTCGTTATCCCAGTTGTTCTTTACAAGCTGTGCTTTCCAGGCTGGTGAGACGTGCATGATGTCGATAACCTTAATGAAGTTAAGGCGATCAGCTGCTGATAGATCAGCTGGAGCCATGATTCCACGCCAGTTTCCGTACACAAGGTCATAGCCCTGGGATATAAAAGTCTTTCCCTTATAGCCAGATAGTGCTTTAGCAGATGAAACGCCAAGAACGCGGAGTTTTCCAGATGCGATGTATGAAGCAAACTCACCTGTTCCGGACAGACCAACTTGTGTTGAGTTACTCAAGAGAGAAACAACAACTTCTGGTCCACCTGAGAAAACAACATAGTTTAACTTAGTTGGATCGATGCCTGCCTTTTGTGCAAGCAGACCTATTACTTGGTGATCGATTCCACCTTTGCTACCGCCCGCAATAGCGACGCTATTTGGCTTAGCCTTTAGGTCATCCATCAACTGATTAAGTGTGCGGTACTTAGATGCAGCAGGTACAACAACTGCATCGTATTCACGCAAAATCTTAGCGATTGGTGTTGAGTCAGTGAGCTTGAGTGTTGACTTGTTTGAATACAAACCACCCGTCATAGCGATACCAGTGACCATCGCAGCTTCTGGCTTACCTTTAATCTCTTGGAATGCGCCAAGACCAACTGCGCCACCAGCACCCGGCTTATAAACAGATGACGATGTACTGAGAAGATCTTCGGCCTTAAGTGAATCAGTAATTGCATCGGCAGTTAGTGAATACCCACCTGGGTTAGCTGGAATGGTCCAATCAATATTCTTTAGTGGCTTAACATCTTTGTACCACCATTTGGTAGATCCTTTATATGAACCTGTTGTAACAACTAAACATGTTAAATCAGTTCCATCTACGCCACGGCCAGCAGCGCTCTTACCGATAGATGCACTTGTGCAATCATCACCAATGACTGCCTTTGCCGAGGGCTTTACAGCAGCATGAGAAACTCCAACGCTGCTCACTAGAAGTGCAGCAACTGCAACGGCAGCGCCAATACGTGCAACTTTTTTCATTAATCTCTCCATTAGTTCAATCCCCCGAGGGTGAGGGCTGAGGAAAAACTAGCGTGAAACCCTGTATTTTGTAAGCATTTGCTGATAACAATTCCGTTGTGTTTATAACAAATCCGAGATTTCTACTCCAAATCGCGCTAAATCTGAGCGACCACCATCTACTGCCGTCAATACGAAAGGCTTTCCATCAGGTGCGATGCAATAGGTATGTTCAAAATGTGCACCGCGAGATTTATCGGCAGAGACAACAGTCCAATCATCGGCTAAAACTTTGGTACGTGCCGACCCCCTAGTAACCATCGGCTCAATTGCTAGGGCAAGACCAGGAACTATTTCTGGGCCATTACCCGCTTTACCAAAATTTAAAACATGTGGCTCTTGGTGCATCTCGGTACCGATTCCATGACCACCGTACTCCTGCAAAATTCCATATTTTCCTTGAGAGTTTGTGTACTGCTCAATTGCATAACCGATATCTGAAAGTTTGGCACCATTTTTTCCTGCTGCAATTCCATGCCACATAGATTCTTCGCAGACATCCATCAGTTTTTGATCCTCGGGGCTAATCGTGCCAACTCCAATCGAGAATGCGGCATCGCCATGCCAACCATCGACTATTGCTCCACAATCTACTGAGACGATATCGCCATCATTAATTATCTTTGGCCCAGGAATTCCATGAACGATCTCATCATTAATTGAGACGCAGATCGTGGCTGGAAAACCGTGGTAGTTCAAAAAGTTAGATGTTGCCCCACCGCGTTTAATCACGGCAGCTGCAACAACATCAAGGGCATCTGTTGTCATTCCTGGTTTGATTACTTCTCGTATCGCCTGATGTATCTGCGCAACAACTAATCCGGCGCGACGCATTGTCTGTAACTGTTCAAGGGTTTTAATCTGAATTGCCATACGTTACTTCTCTATGAAACGCGACTAAGCGCTGAAATTGCGCGCTCAGTAATCTCTTCAACGCTTCCAATCGCACTTACAGTATTTAATAGACCTTCACTGCGATAGAAAGAGACAATTGGGGCGGTCTGCTCTTTGTAAACCTCTAAGCGGCGAGTAATCACTTCGGCCTTGTCATCCTCACGCTGGTAGACATCTCCCCCACATGTTGGGCATGTATCACTGCCAACTGCAGGCAAACCGCACTCTTTGCAGGTACGCCGGCTTGAAAGTCGAGCGACAATTTCAGCGTTATCAATTGATAACTCTAAAACTGCAGTTAACGGTGTTGCCTTTTGCGCGAGAAGTGCACGCAAAACTTCGGCTTGCGCAACGTTGCGTGGAAAACCATCGAGCAAAAATCCGTGCTCCGCATCGGCTTGCAGTAAGCGATCTGCAACCATGTCGTTAGTTACGGAGTCTGGAACGAGTTCGCCATTGTCCATGAAGCCTTTAGCTTGCAAGCCAAGTGGTGTACCGGCCTTTAAATTAGCGCGGAAAATATCACCGGTTGAAATATGTGGAATCGAATAGTGCGCGGCTAGGAATTGCGCTTGTGTTCCCTTACCGGCGCCTGGTGGACCTACCAGGACAAGGCGCATTAGCGCAGGAATCCCTCATAGGAACGCTGCTGCAACTGTGACTCGATCTGCTTAGCGGTATCAAGACCAACGCCTACAACGATCAAGATCGCAGTTCCACCAAATGGGAAGTTCTGTGTTGCACCAAAGAGCACAAGTGCACCGATTGGAATGACGGCAACTAAAGCTAAGTAGAGAGAGCCTGGAGCTGTAATACGAGAGAGAACATACTGAAGGTACTCAGATGTTGGTCGTCCTGCACGAATTCCAGGAATAAAACCACCGTACTTCTTCATGTTATCTGCAACCTCATCTGGATTAAACGTGATTGCAACATAGAAGTAAGTGAAGAAAATAATGAGTAATGCATATGCCGCAACATAAATTGGGTGATCACCCTTAACGAAGTTACGGCTAATCCAAACCGCCCATGCCGCTTGGCTGTTGGTGAAATTCACAATCAGCGAAGGAATATAGAGAAGTGAGGATGCGAAAATTACTGGGATAACACCGGCCTGGTTAACCTTGATTGGAATGTATGTACTGGTTCCACCATATGCCTGACGTCCAACCATGCGCTTGGCATATTGAACTGGGATGCGTCGCTGAGCTTGCTCAACGAAAACAACTGCGGCAACAACTAGCACACCAACAGCCATAACGAACAAGAATGCAATCCAGCCCTTTTGAAGCTTAATTGACCATAATTGGCCAGGGAAACCTGCAGCGATAGATGTAAAGATCAAGATAGACATACCGTTACCTACGCCGCGATCGGTGATCAACTCACCAAGCCACATGATTACAGATGTTCCAGCAGTCATGACGAAAATCATCGTGATAATTCGTTGCCATGAGACATCAGGAATAATTGCTAACGAACATCCCGAAATCAATCGACCCGGTGTGCGAGCAACTGCGATCAAACCTGTTGACTGCAAGATTGCAAGGCCGATAGTTAAGTAACGTGTGTACTGCGTTAGCTTTGCTGTTCCCGACTGACCCTCTTGCTTTAGAGTTTCAAAGCGAGGAATTACAACCGTAAGTAACTGAATAATAATTGAGCTGGTGATGTAAGGCATGATGCCCAGAGCAAAGACAGAAAGCTTAATTAATGCGCCACCGCTGAATAAGTTGATAAGACCAAAGAGTCCGCCCGATTGAACTGTCTTCAAACACTCTTGAACGTTTCCATATGAAACACCTGGTGTTGGAACGACTGAACCGAAACGGAACAGCGCCATAATTGAAAGGGTGAAGAAGATCTTCTTACGTAGATCAGGTGTCCTAAAGGCCATTCCGAACGCTGAAAGCATTGATCTTCTCCACTCTATCTTTTAAAAGTTAGTTCGATTAAAGAACGTTGGTCTTGCCGCCGGCAGCAACAATCTTGTCGACTGCCGTTGATGAAAATGCATGAGCCGTAACGGTGACTTTTACGTCGATATCGCCATTGCCAAGCACCTTCACTGGAAGGCTGTCGCGCACTGCACCCTTTGCAATCAGATCTGCAACAGTTACATCGCCACCCTTGGGGAATAGCGCGTTAATAGTTGAGACGTTGACTGCCTGGTACTCAATGCGAGCTGGGTTCTTAAAGCCACGTAGCTTTGGAAGGCGCATAACGAGAGGTAGCTGACCACCTTCGAAACCTGCACGAACCTGATTACGGGCGCGAGTTCCCTTGCCACCGCGACCTGCCGTCTTACCCTTTGATGCCTCACCGCGACCCTTACGAGTCTTAGCTTTCTTAGCACCTGGAGCTGGACGTAGATGATGAAGTTTAAGCGTCATCTCTATTCAACCTCCTCAACTGTGATCAAGTGGCGTACGGCTTTCACCATTCCACGAATCTCTGGACGATCTTCTTTGACTACAACGTCGTTGATGCGCTTGAGGCCCAATGAGCGAAGCGTGTCGCGAAGCTCTGGCTTACTGCCGACCTTCGAACGAATTTGAGTTACTTTTAAGCGAGGCATTAGACACCTACCGTCATCTGTGAGGCACGGATAATCGCTGCAGGTGCAACATCTTCTAATGGAAGACCGCGACGAGCTGCGATTTGTGCTGGGCTTTCAAGCATCTTCAACGCTGCAACAGTGGCGTGAACCATGTTGATTGCATTGTTAGATCCAAGTGACTTAGTCAAAACATCTGAGATGCCTGCGCACTCAAGTACTGCACGCACTGGACCACCGGCAATAACTCCGGTACCTGGGCTAGCTGGACGAAGTAGAACTACGCCTGCTGCAGTTTCACCTTGTGCTGGGTGAGGAATTGTTCCTTGGATACGTGGAACAGTGAAGAAGGATTTCTTAGCTTCTTCAATGGCCTTAGCGATCGCTTGTGGAACTTCCTTAGACTTTCCGTAACCGATTCCAACCTGTCCATTGCCGTCGCCGACAACAACAAGAGCTGTGAATGAGAAACGACGTCCACCCTTTACAACTTTAGATACGCGGTTGATGAATACAACGCGCTCCATGAATGGGTTTTTTTCTTTTTCGCGATCATCACGGCGTTCACGACGTTCGCCGCGACCTTTGCCCGCACCTGCGCGATCGTTGCCTGCGGGAGCCGCAGTAGTTGGATTAGCAGCCATTAGAACTCCAATCCATTCTCTCGCGCACTGTCAGCAACTGCTGCAATACGACCGTGGTATTTATTACCGGCACGATCAAAGACGACGGTTGAAACTCCAGCAGCCTTGGCGCGTGATGCAATTAATGCGCCAATCGCCTTTGACTTTGCAGTCTTGTCGCTCTTATCGCTACGGAAATCTGCTTCCATTGTTGATGCGAAGGCAAGAGTCTTGCCTTGTGTGTCATCGATAACCTGCACGAACAAGTGACGTGACGATCGTGAAACGACTAAGCGTGGACGTGCAGCGGTTCCAGAAACCTTCTTGCGAACACGAAATGCACGACGGGCGCGGGCGTTTGTAGCCGAGCCTTTGCGGACCTTTACTCCAATAGCCATTACTTCTTACCCGTCTTTCCTTGCTTGCGGCGAACAACTTCACCTGAGATACGTAAGCCCTTGCCCTTGTATGGATCGGCCTTACGAAGCTTCTTTACCTTGGCAGCTACTTCGCCAACCAACTGCTTATCGATTCCAGAGATATGGAACTTAGTTGGTGACTCAACCTTGAATGTAATTCCGGCTGGTGCTGGGAAATCAATGTTGTGGCTGTATCCAAGTTGGAACTCAAGGTTTGCACCCTTTTCCGCAACACGGTAACCAACGCCAACGATTTCGATTGTAGTTGTGTAGCCATTTGTTACACCCTCGACCATGTTCGCAACGAGTGTGCGAGATAGACCGTGAAGTGAGCGAGTGATGCGCTCTTCATTAGGACGTGCAACTGTGATTACACCTTCAGTTTGTGAAACTTGAATTGGCTCTGCAACGTTGAGAGTAAGTGAACCCTTGGGTCCCTTAACGCCAACATGCTGACCAGCGATTGTGATTTCAACGCCACTTGGGACGGTGATTGACATACGACCGATACGCGACATTAGCGATCACCACACATAGGCGAGAACTTCTCCGCCTACGCCTTGTTTGTTGGCTTGCTTATCAGTCAGCAATCCAGATGAGGTTGAAATAATCGCAACGCCAAGTCCACCAAGTACTTTTGGTAGCGCAGTTGACTTCGCATACACGCGAAGTCCTGGCTTGCTTACGCGGCGCAGACCAGCGATTGAACGCTCACGGTTTGCACCAAACTTAAGGTCAAGAACTAGGTTCTTCCCTACTCCATTGTCAGCTTCATCAACGCGGTATGTAGCGATGTAACCCTCCGCTTGGAGGATCGCTGCAATTCGTACCTTGACCGATGATGACGGCATTGAAACCGAATCATGGTAGGCAGAGTTCGCATTGCGCAGACGAGTCAACATGTCTGCGATCGGATCTGTCATTGTCATACGTGGCCTCGTGGCCTTTCTCGAACTGGTTT
>Ga0209596_1002545_pt1 | contig 15029 bp, 17 predicted proteins | sample M_130807_MF_Meta_FD_187314 | JGI IMG/M metagenome (GOLD analysis project Ga0209596, IMG submission 187314) | Freshwater microbial communities from Lake Montjoie, Canada to study carbon cycling - M_130807_MF_MetaG (SPAdes) (version 2) | ecosystem: Environmental > Aquatic > Freshwater > Lake... | reverse complement strand
CATGGCGCACCCAAGCGGGCTCACACCATTGCGGGCGCATTGAATAATGGCGTTCATTTCCGCGTGCACAATCAATTCGTATTTGGCTGGCCGCTCCAATCGCTCGGCGCGATCCTCAACGCCTCGCGGCAAACCGTTAAATCCCGTCGCCACAATTTGTTTGGCGGCACTCACAATAATCGCGCCGACACCACGGCTTGGATCCTTGCTCCACGTCGCGATCTGATCGGCGAGCAAAAGAAATCGAATATCCCATTTATCGTCGCTGGATGACTTCATCTTTGGATGCAACCTGCGACAAGTGTAACTGTTACTTGCACGCGTATTGGCGATTGCATTGGTGCCGTTACTTGGTGCCGTTACTTGGCGCCAACCGCCCGCATGCCCATATGCGTATCGCCAAGCGCGGACACAATCAGTTCCAATCGTTCGGCAACTTGGCCCATTCCTTGCACGCGATCTTGCGGTTTCAGTTGTATGCACTCCTGAACCAGATCGCTCAATTCATCGGGTATTCCAACACGTTTCTTACTCAGCGGCGTTGGAAGTTTCACCATGCTGGGCGTCACGGCCGACATGGAAACGCCGTCGGAGCCAATTTGCAAAGCGGTTGGAATAATCTCTCCCGCGAGAACTTTGTACATCATGGCTCCAAAGTTGTACACGTCTGTTTGGGCCGTGATCGCCTGAAGATGGGCCTGCTCTGGGGCGATGTACCCGAGCGTTCCTTGGATTCTCTTCTTCACTTCATTCACAGCGCATGCTTGCCCCAAATCAATGATCTTCACTTGCTTTTCGCCAGTCACCATCACGTTGATCGGCTTCATGTCGGCGTGCACAAATCCGCGCTCATTCATGTGCTCAAGGCCGCGGGCCACTTGGGCAAATAGGCGAGCGGCCGCACTCACGCTTTCTGGATGTTGATCATCCAGAGTTTCAGCGTCCACCAATTCCATCAACAAGCCAACTTCGGTGGTTTTGAATAATTTTTTGGTGCGTAATATTTTATGAATGGCGCGAATGTTGGCATGCTCCAATTTGGAACCAATGTCATATTCCTTTTCAACCTGCTCAATGAATCGATCTGATTTTTCGTCCGCCAACACCACCAACTTCAACGCCCAAACCTGCTTGGTCTTCATGTCTTGAACAACAAAAACCTCGCTTGCCGCCCCAGTTCCAATTTTGGCGATGACTCGATGACCAAATAGTTCTATTGGAAGTTGTGACATTTGAATAACTATGTTGTTCGACGATTTAAAAATGGGACTTCAAAACTTACGATATTGAGCCCGTTGAGGTTAACAAAACCTTCGCTGTAATTCAATCGCCTTATCAAAATTCGCTTGTATTTACTGATTCAATTGCAGAAATTCTAACCCCGACTTTAAGAACAAGCGTGATTCAGGTCAAGATTTCGTTTGCACAAGTTGGGCTTCAAAATCCGCAGCGCTAAAAAATCGGCCCGGACTGCTCACGCCCGCCACATCACTATGCAAGTAAACATGGTCGGCGCTTATGTTCAATTCTTTTTGCAGGCGTCGAACAAGTGTCGCCAACTCCCGCATTTGATTGTCGGTGAATGGCCTTCGATCTCCATTGCCAATCAAGCAAATTCCCACGGCGTGTCGATTCAAATCATCGGCTGAAGGCATGCGTTGATGCGAAACCAACATTGCTCCATTGCCATCATGCTTTGTGATCGACGCGACATGCGCGCCAGCTTCTTGGCGATTCCAACGGCTGGCAACCTCTATATATCCATCGGCGATTCCCTGTCCGTTGCCAATAATAAAGTGGTAGCCAATTCCACTTGCGTCCCTGGCTCCTTGAAGCCGCGCCACCGAAGCGGCGTCGCCGGCGGGCGTGCTTGAGTGATGAATCACAATCGATGTCCAACGTTGATGGTCCAACTTCGCTTCGCGCGGAAGAATGCTCGCGTCGCTTGCGCCAACAACCACGCTGGCCATGGCCAAGGGCTTTGGTCCATTTGCATCCCCAAGAACCAACAAACTACTTGTGATTGCGGCCGCCGCAGCGAAGCCCGCCCACACAATATTTGTTCGTCGAGTCATGGCGCGTTGAATTGTCGTTGTATTGAAGATTGGAATTCTTAGAGACATAAAAATTTCCTCAACACCACTATCGGACAAATCTTGAATTGGCTTTGGTGAAATTTAATTTTATTTTCACGGCGACTTAACCCGCAGGCGGAGAGAGGCGCGCGCGCAACGCTGGCTTGGGAGTTCCAAATACATCGGGCTCCGTCACTGGCGTGAAGCGGTCACGCAAGTTGTCGGATCGTTCAAACTGATTGCGGGGCTCGCTTTCGGGAAAGAGAACTTTTTGACAGCCCTGCATGCAAATGAATCCACCAATAGCGATGGAGATGGTGATCAACGCACGCCGACCACAATTCATAGTGGCTCGCGCGCGAACTTTGGGGAGTTGAATGCTTTCAATACAACGCATGGCGATTTGCATGATAATCATTCTACTTTGCTCGGTATTTCCGCTAAAAAATCATCAATCGGCCACGGCATGGCGCGCTCGGTCTTTAACGTTCTACCCGTCCAGCCATCCACATAGGTCACCACAACCAAAAGCGTGGCGTCGTTCATGTCGGCGGGCACCACTATGGGCACCTGCAAGGAATAGTGCGGGGTCCCAAAGCCACTTCGATAGACGTCCCGCAATTGCAAAGGTCCCCAATGTCTTGACGCCAAAGAGACAACTTTTCCTCCCGGCGCGTGCGCGCTGGCTTCAAGATCCACGGTTCCAGTCAATTGAAATGCGCGGTCCTTTCCGTCGAACACATTCATAAAGACCACAAGTTCCCCGGGTTGCGCGGCCATCGCTGAAGGCACTGATGTAGGCACCACCCTAGACAAACTTCCAATGGAAATTTTGGCTACCCGCGGCGTGGCTTGCTCCAACTCCGGCGTGATGGTCGGGATTGCGCCCGGCGTTGCCGCAACCTCGCTCTTGCTTGAAAGTTGAGCGTTCAATTCCTCCACGCGCGACTCCAGCGCGGAATTCTTGGCTTCAAGTTCTTGCACTTGTTCACGCAACGCGTCGGCTGGACTTGGCGTAAATACCGTCGCATGGCAGCCCGCCAAAGCCATCGCCGCAATTCCCAAGCTACTTAAAAAGTTTCTCATTTCACCACCTTCACATCGGTTTTTACCAATCGAATCTCAAACGCAAGTTGCTCAAGCGCGTCGGTGAAATCCACATTCACCACGGCGACGCCTTGTGGCAGATGCAGACGCACCGGCGCAAAATTAAGAATGCCACGAATGCCGGCATCCACCAACATCTGCGCCACCGTTGCGGCCGCGGCTGGCGGCACCGCGATCAAACCTATCAAAGCGGACGATTTCTTCACGGTTCTTTTCAACTCGTCCATGGATTGAATTGTCAGACCCGAAATACGCTTGCCCACGGCTTTCTTGTCTTGATCAAATGCGGCCGCGAAATCAAACCCCTCATTTCGAAAGCGCGGATACGCCAACAAGGCGCGCCCAATATTTCCCGTACCCACCAGAACCGTTTTCCAAGTTTGATCCATTCCCATGGCTTTGCGCAGTTGATTGTGCAATTCACTCACGCCATATCCAACGCCGGGTCGCCCAAGGGAACCAAAGCAAGCCAAATCCTTGCGCACTTGCGCGTCCTTCACGCCGGTTTGCGCGCCCAACTCCTTGCTGCTAATCGCCGCATTCGCCTGATCAATACGGGAGTGCAGCACGCGAAGATAAAGGCTCATTCGTCGGCCAGTGGGTTTGGAGATGCGATCTGAATTAGGCATTGCGAAGATTCACAATAGACTATCCGCATGCATATTGCGGACATTCTCAAACGCGACTCGGTCACAGCAAGTTTTGAGTTTTTTCCGCCGCGCAACGACGCGGGATGGGACTCGCTCTTTCACGTGATCGCGGACTTTGAGCGTTTGCAGCCTTCGTTTGTCAGCGTCACTTATGGCGCCGCGGGCAGCACGCGCGCGCGCACGCATGAACTTGTGGTTCGTCTGAAAACCCAAACCAAACTTGATCCAATTCCGCATCTCACCTGCGCCAACCACACTTGTGGCGACATCGAAAATATTTTAACCCAGTACGCGCAGTGCGGCGTCTCCAATATTTTGGCGTTGCGCGGCGATGCGCCGCAAGCCGGACAAACCGCGAGCGATTTTCCACACGCCATTGATTTGGTGCGATTCATCCGCAAATTCAATGAGCGCGGCATTCACCCGGACCCACGCGGATTTGGTATTGGCGTGGCGGGATTTCCCGAGGGCCACCCGGACACTCCCAACACATTGCTGCAAATGGATCACTTGCGCGCCAAAGTGGACGCGGGCGCGGATTACATTTGCAGCCAATTGTTTTTTGACAATGCCGCATTTTTTGATTGGCAAGAACGATGTCAGCTCGCGGGCATTCAGATTCCAGTGATGGCTGGCATTATGCCCGTTACGAGCATCGCGGGATTAAAGCGCATGGCGGATCTCGCTGGTGGAACTAAATTTCCGGCGAAATTATTGCGCGCGGTGCAACGTTGTGGCGATGACGCGGCCTCCGTTGAGCGAGTTGGTATTCATTGGGCAACGGAGCAATGCATGGCTTTGCTTGACAAAGGCGTGCGTGGAATCCATCTGTACACGTTGAATAAAAGCGACGCCACGCGCGCTATTTTTCAAAACCTTGGCGTGAAAACCGCCGCCGATTTACGTTGATTCAAAAAGATCACGGAGTTGGCGAGGCGGGCGGAATTATTCTTTGTGGCGACATATCGGTGGCTGGATCCACCCATAATTTGCGCAAAATCACGGCCATATGCTCGTCACCCACATTTCCACGCATCGCGAATAAACCCGCCGTGACCGCGTCTTGATCATTCAACAAATGTCCGATGTAGGCCTGCAACAATCCATACTGCGACGCGTCTCTGCCAAGAATAATTCGGCGACTTGCTTCAGCGAGTGATTTCTCCAATCGTGGGCGCGGCGGAATTGCTTGTGGACCCCACTTGACATCCATCATTTCCGGGTGCTCTGTGAATAATTTCTTCAACGAAATTGCCGCCGAGCTTGGAAGATTGGCGCTGATTTGACAATGCAATAAACCCGCCATCGCCAACGGATCGTTGGGGCGGATCGCCAATGCGACTTCAAATCTTTTTTCCGCGACAAATGAATTGCCCTCGTACATGGCGCGCTGGCCTTCCGACAACAGTTCATTCAGGCGATTCTTTTCCTCACCGGTCATGGAGTCAATTTGCTTGCCGTGTTTCAACACCAACGCGTACTCTTCCAGCGACATGTTTACGCCCGGTCGTTTTTCGTCCTTTGGATCCACAACCGGCTTTGATTTATCTTCGGGATTCGTTGGCGCAGAAGCGGCGTCCTTTGTTGACGCGGCGGCGGCTTGCGCATCGATTTCACTTTGTTTGTCGCCAATCTCTTTCTTTAATTTTTCATACGCGCTCAACACGCGGGTGTCATCCTCGCGCTGATTTGAAGGCTTTGTTTGAATTCCAGCCGCTTCCATGGCTTTTTGATCTTCTTTAAATTTGGATTCAAATCGCTGCTTTACCTCAATCATCACGGCCTGATAGCCCTTGATGCGCGCGTTGCTGGGCTCGAGATTTTGCGAATCGCTTCGCGGTTTCAACTCCGGAGTTTTTGTCGCCATGATGGCGTCCACTGGTTGATAGGCCTTGAATGGATCGCGCAAGCCAACGCCAATCGCGTCGGCGTTGATTGTGTTGTTGCGAATATCCTGGCGCAATCGCGCGGTTTCATACAGCGACAACTGCCCGGCGCCAATTCGGTCACGATCAAATTCGCGCTGGATGCCACGCAAACTACTTGCCGTTAATACGCCACGCTCACCATTTTTAATTTGAAAGTTGCCCGATGGAATCGCTTCTTGTTCCATTGCTCGAGATGTATTCGTTGACAAGGAAAGTCCTTGACTGTCATACTTCAACGGATTGGTTTGTTTCCAATCCGTTTTTTTTGTTGGTAGAGGAGTGCCCTTGGGTGGCTCATATCCCCGAGTGACGGAGGGATCCAATTTACGCACGTCAGTGCCGCCCGCGTCGCGCACCCAACCACTCTCGGTTGCGTAGCCAAGCGCGTCGGAAATTTGCCGCAAATCCGAGGTGTTTCTACGCACAGGCTTGGGTGCCGTGGCGCTCGCGGGAACTGTATTCACGCCACCTGAACCAACATGCAACGAGCCATCAAGCGCATTTTGCGCGTATGCCGCGCACGTCAAAGCAAGTCCGCTTGCGGCAATTTTTGCCGCATTTTGCTTTGTCAAACGCAGAAATAAACCATGAAGATTCATTACCATCATCGTAGCGAATAACAGCGCCATTTAGTTCGTGCAATTCATGACCCAATCCGAAAAATTTCCAGAGTCCGCACATCGCATATCAATAACCGCTGTGATCATTGTGTTGTTTTCTGTTGGCGGGGCGATTTTCTTTGGCGTGTACGGACCCCGAATCGCGGATCGGCTCACGGTGTTGGGTGGAATTCCGTTGAGCGATGTCATGGGCGCGGCCGCTGAATTGAATGGCCAGGCGCAATTGTCTTGCCAACATGACGAAAGTATTGAGCCACTTCAAGTCAACGAACAGGGTCCGTTGCTCTCGCGACTTCTTGGTCGCACCTTGCAGGCCCCCAACTTGGGCGAGGCGGGATATGAATTGCAAAAAATTTCTGGAACATCGCTCCCCGGTGCGCCATATCGATGCGCCGAGCTTGTGTATAAACAAACCGCGCCAAATGCAAATCATTGTCTTGCGCTCTATCTCGCCGCGGATGATGGTCAATATGTCTCATTCGATAAACTTGGACGCTCGCACCCCTTTATGCCCAATAATTTGCTTGTGATTGATTTCGCGGACGGCGGCGAAACCGGTGGCATAATTTTTATCTGGAGCGACGGCCTGGTGCTTTATTTAGCGTGCGTAGAAGACGAACAAGAATTTGAACAGCTTGAATCATTGCTCGGCGCGCCTTAAAAACTCCGTATTGATTTCTTGGAGCCAGTCCGTTTGGGGCCAAAACATATTGGGATTTGTCTTTGACGCAATTTTGCAAATCCCCCACTGCGTTGGCGTGAACTAATTAGACTGCACCCCATGACCCGCACGGCCTGCATTACCACTCCAATTTATTACGTCAATGATCGCCCGCATATTGGGCACATCTTCACCACAACTTTGTGCGACGCGTGGGCGCGAGCCATGCGCCTACAAAATTGCGATGTGTTTTTTCTAACTGGCACCGATGAGCACGGCGTGAAGGTGGAAAAATCCGCTGCCGAGCACCACGTCACGCCGCAAGCGTGGGCGGACACAAATGCCGCAGAATTTCAGCGAATTCTTCCACTATTTCATATCACCAACACGGATTTCATCCGCACAACTGAACCTAGGCATGAACGCCAGGTGCAAAATTTCATTGAACGTTTGCAAAAATCCGGCGCGCTCTACAAGGGCTCCTTTGAGGGTTGGTACGACGAGGGCCAGGAGGAATATCTCACGGACACGCGCGCGAAAGAATGCGAATATAAAAGTCCAATCAATGGCCAACCATTGGTGCGCGCCAAAGAACAGAATTGGTATTTCAAACTGAGCGCCTTCAGCGACCGTTTGAAGGCGCACTTTGAAAGCCAACCAAATTTCGTGCAGCCCAGCGCGCGCATGAATGAAGTGGTTGGACGCCTTCGCGAAGGCTTGCAAGACGTTCCAATGACGCGCACCAATTTCACGTGGGGCATTCCTATGCCGGGCGATCCCGGACATGTGATTTACGTGTGGATCGACGCGCTTTTCAATTACATCACCGCCTTGGATTACAGCGACGTTGGCGAGAAAAATCCGCGCGCAAAATATTGGCCCGCGGATTGGCATGTCATTGGCAAGGAAATTCTTTGGTTTCATGCGGTGATTTGGCCCGCCATGCTGATGGCTCTTGATTTGCCTCTGCCTAAAAATATTCACGCGCATAGTTTCTGGATTAGCGAAGGTAAAAAAATGAGCAAGAGTTTGGGAAACTTCATTGATCTACCAACGATTGAAAATTACATCGCGCGCTATGGGCTTGACGCTTGGCGGTGGTTCATGCTGACGCGCGGTCCCATTGACGCGACCGACGCGGATTTTCGCGCCAACGCGTTTCACGAAACATACACCGCGGATTTGGTGAACACGGTTGGCAATTGCTCAAGTCGCGTGACGGCAATGATCGCCAAAACATTCAACGGCCAAATGCCTGAAGACATTGAGCGCGGCGGAGTTTGGCCAGCGCGTTGCCAACAAGCCGTGGCTGATTGGCAAAAACACTTCGCTCAGTTTCAATTGGCTGACGCCGCCGATGACGCCATGAAATTGCTGCGCGATGTTGATGTGTTCATCAATCAAACCGAGCCATTTAAGTTGGCCAAGGACCCCGCGCAACGCGCGCGCGTGGCGTCCATTCTTGCCCAGTGCCTTGAAAGTGTGCGCATTGCATCACTTCTTCTGGAAGCCTTCTTGCCCCAAAAGATGGCTGAGTTTTCGGCCTTGCTCGGCGTATCCGCAGATACGTCTTGGGATATTCGATCGCGCTGGGGGTTGCTCAAAACCGGCAGTGCGGTGACTAAAGTTGCGTTGTACCCGCGCATCGAATCCACGCCCAGTTCAGCAACGTTCTAGCTTCATCTACTTTTTCAAAAACGCAAAGCCCCTAAAAATCAAGCAGACGGGCCCAGTTGTCTGGACCCGCCTGCTCAAAAAAGGGCGTGGACGAGGCTAAATCGTCTTTACAGACGACGCCTCCCACAATTCACCCCACCACCAAGCATGGCCAGCACGGACAGTGCTCCAGGCGTGGGTATGAAGTTCATGTCTAGCGACACGGCGTCCAACGAAGTGTTGGGGCCGGTGCTAGAAATATTGATTTGCCACTGCGTAGCAGCAATAAGATTTGGTAGAAGATTCCACGAGAAGGCCAACGTTTGCACGCGACCACCAAATGAAAATGGTTGATCAGATCGAATCTCGGTCAGTCTAGGATTGAGCCGAAGCACGCCACCACCATTATCCATGAGCGTAAGTGCGATGCTGTTCAAATCAATAACTGACCCAGCAGCGGAAACATTTAATACAACTTCAAGCGGATTTTTAGAAGCTGCGGACATGCCGCCAAGCATGGAAATAAACAAAGGACCTGTTGTTCCGTAAATATTCTGCGTGCTCGTTAGCACTGCCCCTGCTCCAAAGTTGTAAAGAGCACCCAAATTGTTGCTGCCAATCACATCAGGAAGATTGGCGCCACCATATGCAGATGCGAAATTTTCCCATCCCATGTACTGGGTTCCGGCAGTGGCACGCCAAGACGGACTGAGCGGATTCACAAACCCCGCGTCCGCGCAAGGCATAAAGACCGCAATGGCAAAAATTGGAGCAAAACAGATTTTCATGATGTCCTTTTTCCTCAACCTCAACTTGAAGCAAAACAAATTGCTTCCACATTCCAACATCTATTAGTCCGCACAACACGCCAGTCGGGTTGCAAATTTTGCGATGGAAATCAATATAAAATAAGCGTTTGTGGTGGAAAACCTGTGGGTAATTTCTGTTATAGGTCGCTTTAATTGAAGCCTATGAAACCCAATTTCCGCCGAGAGGCTCTGCGCCAAAATATGGCGTGCAAACACAAGGCAATCGCCTCGCCAGGAACGGTTAAGGATTGATGACACAGCAGCGCGTCCACGGGCCTAGATCAACCTCTATGGATCAACCTATGGATCAACCTGTAAATCAAGCTAGATCAACCCATAGATCAATATGACTTTGCAAACAACACGCGCCGCTGCGCCGGCTTACCCGTCAAAATGCATGGACCAGGATCTGTGGCGTCATCCAAAGGCACCACGCGCACGGTGACACCCAGTTCATTCTTTAGCTTGGCCTCCGCCTCAGCGTCCATGGCAAAGCGGCAATTGGCAAAGCCGCCGTGAATTTCCGTTGGCGAATTTTCGCTTTCGGCGGTCTTGGGAGTGAAGTACTCGCGGAACTCCTTTGGGTCATCAATGGTCTTGGTGTTGGCATCCCGAAACGCCTTGGCCTTTGCCAACATGCCCGATTGAATTTCCTCAAGCAACTTTACGGCTCCGGCCACCAACGCGTCGGGAGAAATACTTTCTTTGTCCTTCACGCCGCGGTCTCGCCGCGACATGCTTACAACGCCTTGTTCTAAATCACGCGGACCAACTTCAATACGAACTGGCGCGCCTTTCTTCACCCAACTCCACATCTTGTCACCGCCGCGCAAATCGCGCGTGTCAACCTCAACCTCAATTGTGCGACCGGCGTATGCAATTTCACTCAGCCGCGCCGCAAGTTTGTGACAAGCCTCAAGAACCGCAGCTTGCGTTTCAGGCTTGGGAGTGATCGGAAGAATCACAAAGTGCGTGGGCGCAAGTCGTGGCGGAACAATCAATCCATCATCATCGGCGTGCGTCATAATGAGTCCGCCCACCAAGCGCGTGCTCACGCCCCAACTTGTTGTCCATGCATGTTGCAATTGACCAGCCTGATCCAAGAATTTAATTTCACTGGCTTTGGCAAAATTTTGCCCAAGAAAATGGCTGGTTCCTGCTTGCAAAGCCTTGCGATCTTGCATCATTGATTCGATAGAAAAAGTATCCACGGCGCCGGGAAATCTCTCGCCATCCGTCTTGCGACCCTTGATCACTGGCATGGCCATCCATTGCTCGGCGAAGTCCGCGTACACATCCAGCATCTTCATAGTTTCCTCACGCGCCTCCGCCTCCGTCGCGTGCGCGGTGTGACCCTCTTGCCACAAAAATTCCGTGGTGCGCAGAAATAAACGCGTGCGCATTTCCCAACGCACAACATTAGCCCATTGATTGATCAACAGTGGAAGATCACGGTAACTCTCAACCCACTTTGAAAAACTCGCGCCAATAATTGTTTCACTGGTTGGGCGAACAATCAAAGGCTCATCCAACTCGCCGGTTGGCACCAACTTTCCATCTTTCATTTGAAGGCGATGATGCGTCACCACGGCGCACTCTTTGGCGAAACCGTCTACGTGCGCGGCTTCTTTTTCCAGAAATGAAAGCGGAATGAATAATGGAAAGTAAGCGTTCTTGTGGCCAGTTGCCTTGAACATTTTGTCCAGCGTGCGCTGGATATTTTCCCAAATGGCGTAACCCCACGGCTTGATCACCATGCAGCCGCGCACGGCGCTGGTTTCCGCCAAATCCGCGGCCTTGACCACTTGTTGATACCACTCGGAATAATTTTGCTCGCGGGTGGGATTGATTGCGGTTTGTACTTTGACGTTTTGATTTTTTGCTGATTGATTCATTGGTGGACCAACCTCCAAGGTAACACGCCACGGCGAATTGCACGCGGCGCGTTGGGATTCAGTGGGATTTGTGTTGCCGCTCACAATGCGCAGATTTGCAGCGCAATGTGCCTTAAGGTTTTTTTGATGCTTAATTTAAAAGCCTTCGTGACCAATTTGTGTGATTCCGTGGCGGCCGCAAGCGCGGTGTGTGAAACTTGAATTCGAAGCATTTCAAGCGGCGGGATAATTTCCGAAAGCGGAGTTGGTGCGGAAACTATTGGCGACAGTTGCTGTTGCTCTGAAAAAATAAGTTGGAGCGGGGTCTGTGTTGGCGCCGCCTGCGCAAATCCCACTTGCGCGAAATGGTCTCGCAACTGCGATTCGAGCATGCACGCGTCACGAAATTCCCCCATTGCCTTTGCCGCCGCATCCAAGCGTTTCTCAACCTCCAAACCACGCTCGCCACTTTGCGCGCGCAGAAGTCGAAACGCAATATGCGCGCGTTGAACTCGCTTGCGCAATGCGTGCAACCAAACCTGATCACGACCATCCCATGATTTACGCGCCTGCCTTTGCGCGCGATTCCAAAGATGCTCAACCGAGCCCGCCACCATCTGCGGAGTGAGATCCAAAAACCGAATCGCCTCCGTGGCCAAAATGATGCGCTCCGTGTCGTGGGATAAACCTTCAAGCACTTCGCGTCGATCATGGCTAGAAGGCGCCGGCTCTATTTTTGGCGCAGTTGCATTGCGCTGCCCCGGAAAATTTTTCTGATGAACCGTGGGCGGATCCTGAATTTCCGCGTCCCGCATTGTTCCACCAAGCAGCCCGCATGCGGCAACCCATGCCAAGCGCGCGCCTTCTTGCGCGTGAGTTGGCAACAGCGAAATAATTTCATTGATCTTTGTATCACGCGCGTCCCTGTCCCGCATGACACCAAGTCGCCGCGCCAACGACGCCCACTGGGCATCGAGCTCTTTGCGTTTTTCCAAACCCAAACCGCCGGCGGTTAATTGCAACGCGCAACGAATTTTTTTTACGGCTCGCCTGTATCCGCGAATGCCTTCTACTTGATCACGCTCGGCGTCACCCATGGCCTGCGCCAATCTTCTGTGCGCCGACTCGCATTCTTGATGCAATACATTATGAATTAACTTGGCTGCGGGCGCGTGCGGTTTCACACTCTGATGCTACGAAAGAGCGGCCAAAGTTCCGAGCGCTTCGTCAAATCAATGCTGAGGCGCTGGCTCTTTGGAAACAGCTGGAGTTGGCGTGCTTGGAATAATTGGCGAGGAAGCAGGCGACGCCGGCGCATCGTCAAAGGATCCAACAAGAGGTGGATTAAACGCTGGCTTTTCCACTGGAATCAGCCAACGCTGCACAAATGACGGACGAAATTCCACGCCGAACGCGCCTTCCAAATGCACGGTTGCCATTTGCCAAACACCCTCGGTGGTGACGTAGATCACATCAACTTCCGCCATGCTGCCATTGAGGCGAAGTTGTTGCAGCGTCATGCCCGTGGTGTCGCTGGCCGTCATGGGGCGCGAGCCTTCGCCAAGCTTCAATGCAACATCATCCCAAACATATTGCGCTGTTTGCGGAGGCAAATTGAACACAAGAATTTCACCGGCTGGCGCAAGACGTTGTTGCGCATAGCGCAAACCACTGGCCATAAGTTGCGGACATGGTGGAGTGGATGGAGAAAGCGTTGTCCTGCCAGCTGTTGGTGGATACGTGGCGCCCGCGGTGCAACCCGTGAGCGCGATAATCAGAGCAGAGGCAAACACAATTGCGAGCACAAATGTGGATCCGATTCGTTGCATAAGAGCTGCTCCCATTTCAAATACGATGTAACCCGGTGCTTACTTTTCAGCCTTGGCAATTTGCCAATACTCAAGCTCAACAGGAGCCTGACGACCGAAGATGGTAACCAACACGCGAACCAAGCCCTTCTCGGGCAATGTTTCGTCCACCGTTCCCTCGTAATTCTGGAACGGACCTTCCTTGATCACAACCGCGTCGCCCTTCACAAACTCCATGCGCACGGTCGGTGATTCATCAGGCTTCTTGCTGTCAAACAACATCTTTTCAACTTCTGGCGGCGCCATTGGCGTTGGCCGACCAGCTGTACCAACGAAATCGCCCACGCCCGTTGTTTCCTTGATCAAGAAAAACACGTCTTGCGGAATGCGTCCGTCCGGCTCCAACTTCATTTCAACAAACACGTAGCCGGGATACAACTTTGTCTCCGTCACGCGTTGCTTGCCGGCCTTGATGGTCTTGGTCTTTTCGGTTGGCACCATGATGCGACCAACCAAATGCTTCATGCCTTCAATTTGAACCTTGCGCTCCAGCGTTGACTGAACGGAATTTTCCTTGTTGCTTGCGACGCGTAGCACGAACCAATCCATGCCGTCGCGATACATTGGCAACTCGCTGTCGGGATCCACTGGTGTGAGCGTTCCGTTGGCGGTCATTTCCGCGGCGGACATTGTTGGTGGCGCCAACATTGGCGTGCCCTTGTTCTTTGTGCTCGCGGCTTCATACGCGCGACTTGTGGCCACGCCGCCCTTCAATGGACCGGTGCTTCGAAGCGCGCTCAGTCCAGCGGAAAGATTTTTGGTCTTCGCCGCGGCATCGCCGCTGACTTCATCATGATTTTCGTTATTTGGTGATTCTTCTGACAGCATGTCGATCAGCTCCTCATGTCCAACACTTTCATCCAGACGAACAGGGTTGAAAAGATAAAGTCAAACAACCAACAGAACAGTGAGATGATGATGACCACCGCGATCACCACAACCGTGCTTCCAACAAGCTCTTGCTTGGTGGACCAATTCACTTTTTTCATTTCGCCTTCAGTGGCTACAAGAAAGTCAACGCTGCGGGCGTTCCAACCCACAAACCACCAGATGGCGGCGCCAATAATGGCCAAGAATAATGCGGCCACGCCGCTGGCAAGATAGATCGCCGGAAAGCCCACGTTCACAGTTTCCAACATGCGCCAAAGCCAAATTGCGCCAAGCACGGCCACCAAACCAAAGCCAACAACGGACATCACTCGGGTCCAGTAGCCTTGACCAAATTTTTTAATTGCGCTTGCCATATTGAACTTTCACAATGAATGAGTAACGCCAAACACGCCGCCAAACAGGCCGTCAAACACGCCGGGAGGGGATCGAACCCGCGACCTGCGGATTTGGAATCCGCTGCTCTACCAGCTGAGCTACCGACGTTTATGCGTGAGCAAGGGGAAATCCCTTACTTGCGCTTGATTTTGTGAAGGGTGTGCTTGCGAAGTCGTGGCGAAAACTTCTTGAAGCCTTCTTTCACTCGTTCGGAAATTCCGCCCTTCACGCGGATTTCGGTGCGGTAATTCAAGTCACCAGTTTCGGTGCATTGAAGCCAAACATATTCGCGATCGAGAGATTTTTTAGCCATGACATGCTCCAGGCCCGAGGCCTTTGATAAATCCCATCTGTTCCCGCCGACACGTGGTCAGCGGGAACAGACAGGATGAAACTTACAGATTGATCTTCGTACAAACACCTGAACCCACGGTTCGACCACCCTCACGGACGGCGAAACGTGTTCCAACTTCCATAGCGACGCCCTTGCCTTCAAGGTCAACGCGCATGGTGAT
>Ga0209596_1002542_pt1 | contig 15039 bp, 13 predicted proteins | sample M_130807_MF_Meta_FD_187314 | JGI IMG/M metagenome (GOLD analysis project Ga0209596, IMG submission 187314) | Freshwater microbial communities from Lake Montjoie, Canada to study carbon cycling - M_130807_MF_MetaG (SPAdes) (version 2) | ecosystem: Environmental > Aquatic > Freshwater > Lake... | reverse complement strand
TTTCAGTTTATTACGAATGATGCCCGCATCTTGCATCAATAATTCCATTTTATCTTCTTTGTACAATGCAATTTTTTTGGCGTTGAAACCATCAAATGCTTTTCGAAAATTTTCTCTTTTATGGAGAATGGTTCGCCAACTAAGTCCTGCCTGAAAAGTATCTAGAACAATAAATTCAAAATGTTTTTGATCATCATGAACAGGTACACCCCATTCTTCGTCGTGGTATTGCATTTCCTGTGCGTCTTTCAAACACCATGTGCAGCGAGTGATTTTTTTTGGCAATTTGCTCATGAAGAGGATTTATGGTTTAAGCAATTTTTGGCTTCTTGAATTTAAAGAGGATGCTAATCATTATCTTTCGGAATGTAATGCTATTCTATTTCCTTCTGTATCCACCAAAGAGGCAAAGTAGCCAACGTCAGTGGAGATAAGGGTTTTGGGAACGATGATTTTACCGCCATGGAGCGATGCTTTATCCAACACAATATTCAAATCTGGATTGGCATTTAAATAAATTAAGGAGCCAGCACCTGATGGAATATAACCTTCGCCAAAGCAAATGGCACCACTAATTTTATCATCAAAGGAAGGGAATAAAGCCATTTTGTATCCTTGAATTTCAGTGGTTTGCATTGTAATATCAAAAATGGTTTCATAAAAATGTTTGGCTCTTTCATAATCCGTTACTGGGATTTCAAACCAATTTATCATGTTTTGCGATTGCATGCCTTTCAATTTTTTTGAAAAATACAACGCATTTGGTAAAATACCAATTACAGACGATTCATTTTAGAAACGTCATTTATGCATTCTCGTAAATTGACTTAAACTAGTCTTTCCACTTCTCTCATCCAGCGTTCTGGTATTTCATTATTACATGCTGTAAAATAATCTTTTTGCGAGCATGGAATAAATGAATCTGAAGGCAATTTCATCCACCAGCGATTGGTTTTTTTGCTTTTTAAAAACAAGGTATTATTGTCTGTGAATGTAATTTGGTATTCAATGAATTGATCTTTTTCACTTAATGGCGATTCGCTTTTTTCGATACTCACGCCATCAAAATAATACCAAATCATTTGTGCAATTAATTTAGCTGTAATATTCTCTGTATCATTTTCGGGTAAATATCCATAAATACCAAATGAGGATAGACTAGAACTCATTCCCGCAAAGCGAGTAATCATGCACGCTTCATCGCCATAAAATCCATTTGGAGATGCTAACTTATTGGCAGGTGCATCACTATAACGAATGGCATTAATATCGATACTTGCAATTTGTGTGCTGCGCATGATAGGTTCCAGCATTTCAATATCTTCACGAGCTTTGCCCAAACGAATACAATCGAAACATAATTTATCGAAGGTTTCAATCAAGTTTGGATTCACAAAATAACTTTGAAACCCAATTAAATTAAAATGCCTTACAAAATTTGGTATATAGGTTAAGGCTTCCATCAAATAGCTATCGTATCTGTTTTCAGAGCTATCGTCTAAATCGGCAAGCATATCGATAATGGTAAAATCAATAATCTCTTCACGTTCTTTAAATACATCATATTGTGATAAAGTTAAATCGTGCGAACCGCCTATTATCAATACTTTCTTGCCAATATTATGCAATTCAGATAGAACAGTTTTCAATGCCGCTTTGGTATCATTTAAGGTTGCGCCTTGCACCACATTTCCTAGATCTGCAATTTTTACATTTGGATGCCAATAATGTAATTTGTATAATTCCTTTCTAATTTCATTTGGCCCATTGCTATAATTTAATTCTGTATTTTGTCCACGCATTTCGCCACAACCTATCAGTACAATATCTATATTTTCTAAATTATAATTTTTTTCATTGAGGATTTGAATATGATTACCCAATTGAGTAGGCATGTATTCGATGGATTCTGTTTCGATGAAATGCAGTGGGGATAGGTAATTGAAGATTTCTTTTTCAAGGAATTGCTGCGGAGATTGGTAATCGAAGATTTCTTTAATATTAGACATAGAATATATTAGGTTTCAAAAATACAATAGTAATCTAAATAGCATATTTTTTTTACTCTAAAAAAATATGATGTGGGTATCATTTTTTTAGACATCTAGTAATAGTAATGCGTATCTGTATTTTTTTATCCTTCAATCTACTACCTTTGCGCCTCTTTAAAAAAATATAAGCAAATGTTATCTACAAATAATGTATCGCTAGCCTATGGCAAACGTGTACTTTTCGACGAAGTGAGTATCAATTTTGTAAAAGGAAATTGTTATGGTATAATCGGTGCCAATGGTGCTGGTAAAAGTACTTTCCTGAAAATATTGAGCGGTGAAATAGAACCAAATAAAGGAAACGTCAGCATTTCGCCCAACGAACGTTTGAGTATGTTGAAGCAAAACCATTTTGAATTTAATGACTTCACTGTACTGAATACAGTATTAATGGGCAATAAAAAAATGTGGGATATCCAACAAACGAAGGACGCCTTATACATGAAGGAAGATTTTTCGGAAGCTGATGGTATACGTGCTGGCGAATTGGAAGCGGAATATGGTGAAATGGGTGGCTATACTTCTGAAAGTGATGCGGCTCAATTGCTTGCAAACCTTGGTATTACTGAGGATGTACAAAGTTCATTGATGCAAGATTTGACTGGTACGCAAAAAGTGAGGGTACTATTAGCACAAGCATTATTTGGTAATCCTGATATTTTATTATTGGATGAGCCTACCAATGATTTGGATATTGAAACCATACAATGGCTAGAGAATTTTTTGGCCGATTATGAAAACACAGCCATCGTGGTAAGTCACGATAGACACTTTTTGGATACTGTTTGTACGCACGTAGCAGACGTAGATAGAAGTAAAATAAATATCTACACCGGCAACTATACTTTCTGGTATGAAAGTAGCCAATTAGCAGCTCGTCAAATCAATGACAAGAACAAAAAGACGGAGGAAAAACGAAAAGACTTGTTGGATTTCATTGCGCGATTCAGTGCGAATGCGAGTAAAAGTAAACAAGCAACTTCTCGTAAAAAGGCATTGGAAAAATTGGTGGTTGAAGATATTAAACCAAGTAATAGAAGATATCCTGGTATTATTTTTAAACCAGATCGTCAAGTTGGAAATGATATTTTAAAAGTAGAAAAACTAAGTGCATCCTTTGATGGTTCGCCATTATTTACAGATGTGAATTTTGATGTCAGTAAGACAGATAAAATTTTAATTGTGAGTAAAAACCAAATGGCGATTACTTCTTTCTTTAATATCATCAATGGGGAAGCGCAAGCGGACAGCGGTTCTTTCGAATGGGGTACAACGATTACCAAAGCCTATTTACCAAATAATAATCAAATCTATTTTGAAAATGAATTGAATTTGATGGATTGGTTACGACAATTTGTACCACCTACTGTGCAAGATGCAGATGAAGATTTTTTAAGAGGTTTCTTTGGTAAAATGTTGTTCGGGGGTGATGAATTAAATAAGAAAACAAAGGTACTCAGCGGTGGTGAAAAAGTTCGTTGCATGCTCAGTCGTATGATGTTGCAAAACCCGAATGCGATTATTTTGGATGAGCCAACCAATCACCTTGATTTGGAAAGTATTACGGCATTTAATAATGGTGCACTTGATTTCCCAGGTGTTATATTGATGGCTACACATGATTTGGCGTTTGCTAATTCGGTTTGTAATCGCATCATTGAATTAACGCCTAAAGGTATCATCGATCGTATGTGTACTTATGAAGAATTCCTGGTGAATGATAGAGTACATGAATTGAAAGCAGAAATGTATGCATAGCCTCGGTGAGGCAAATCTAGAACCCAAAAGGGCAAAATCCCAAATTCCAAAAGTCGGAAGTTGATTCGCTCTATCGGTTAGTGAGAATCTAACAGATAGGACTATTCATTAAACATTAGGCATTTACCAATAAGCATTAATTCTTATTTCAACCAATTCGCTAGCATCCCCGCTAGCTGGCGCAGGAATGAGGCGTTGCCTTTGCGCGTTTGCTTCCTGTGCCTTCATTATAAGACAGCCATATTTACCATTAAGTATTTACCATTTAGCATTAATTCTTATTTCAACCAATTCGCAAGCAACTCTTTTCCATGCAAGGTCATATAACTTTCCGGATGAAATTGTATACCATGTACATCATAGATTTTATGTTTGAATGACATGATATAATTTTCAGATGAGCGAGAAGTAATTTCTAATTCTGCTGGAAAATTTATTTCATCTACAACCCAAGAATGATAAAGTCCTACAGTCATTTTATTGGTGCTATCACAAATGCCATCAAACAAATAATGCGCTTGGCAAAGTTTTATTTCCGTTTGGTAACCATGATAAGGATGAGCTAAGTTGATGAGCTGAGCACCAAAACTTTCTGCAATGGCTTGGTGCCCTAAACAAATACCAAGAATAGAATGTGTTGGTGCAAGCGCTCGAATAATGTCTATAATATTTCCAGATGAAGATGGTGTTGCTGGTCCGGGTGAAATAATAATTTTATCAAATTGGCTTGCGTGTTCAATGGATATTTCATCATTTTTGAGAATGGTCGGATTCGGATAATTTAATTGTCGCAACAGCTCCACAATATTATACGTGAAGGAGTCATAATTATCTATCAATAAAATTTTCAAATCCTTATTTTTACACAAATTAAGCAAGTAAAATTGAATTCGCATCAAGACATTATCGAAAAACTAAATGCCTTTGGAAAGATGCAAAAGCCATTTATTTTTTTCATTGATTTTGAGATGGAAAAGCCAAGATTATTTTCGCTGGAAGAATTGGAACAAGAAGAAATTCATATTCATTTTCCAACATTTCAAACAAAAAAAATAGAATACGATGCGACAAAAATAGAGTTGCAAATAACACCAAGTACCATGCAAGAATATGCCGATTTATTTTCTGCAGTGCAACAAAATTTACAACAAGGGAATTCTTATTTAACCAACCTGACTGTACAAACACCCATACATCTTTCAACAGAACTAGAGCCTATTTTTCAACAAGCAAAAGCAAAATATAAAATTCAGTTTACATCGGAATGGGTTTGTTTTTCGCCAGAAACTTTTATAGAAATTAAAGGAAATAAGATTTATGCTTATCCTATGAAAGGCACCATAGATGCATCTATCAGTAATGCAGAGCAAGTACTTTTACAAGACAAAAAAGAAACCGCAGAACATTATACCATCGTGGATTTAATTCGAAATGATTTGAGTATAGTGGCAACAGATGTGCGTGTTGAAAAATTTAGATATATAGAAACGATTACTACTGCACAGAAAAATTTACTGCAAATGAGTTCACAGATTTCGGGTGTTTTGCCAGAAAATTTTCAAGAACATTTGGGTACTATTTTATATTCCTTACTGCCTGCTGGTTCTATTAGTGGCGCACCGAAAAAGAAAACAGTAGACATCATTCACGAAGTGGAAAAGGAGAGCCGTGGATATTATACAGGCGTTTGTTTTTATTATGATGGAGAAAATGTAGACAGTTGTGTATTGATTCGATTTATTGAAAAAACAGCAACAGGATTTGTGTATAAAAGTGGCGGTGGTATTACCATCCATAGCGAAGTAGAAAAAGAATATCAAGAACTATTAGATAAAATTTATGTACCAGTTTTTTGAGAGTATACAATTAAAAGATAGTGCGTTAAAGCATCTTGATTTGCATGTGCAACGAATGCAACGAACCTGTCTTTTTTTTTATCAAGAAGAAAAAAAGATGGATGCATTGTTACAAGAATTAGATGCATTACAAACGTATCCAACTGGTTTGTATAAAGTGAAAGTAAAGTACAATGTACATGCACACGAAATTGAAATTACACCTTATGTGCCGCGAGTAATTCAGACCTTGCAAGTGATAATCAATAATGACATACAATATACTTGGAAGACCATCAATCGGCAAGTATTTTTTGCTTATGAAGTACAACGAAAAGCAACAGAGGATTTTTTATTTGTGCGACAGGATTGTTTGACGGATAGCAGTTATTCGAATATTGCTTTATGGAATGGTCAAGAATGGCATACGCCTGAAACACCTTTATTTAATGGCATTCAGCGGGAAGTACTTATCCAAGAAGGAAGAATTATTGTAAGGAAAATAACGCTAAGTGATATTCGTAACTATGAAAAAATTTCACTCATCAATGCGATGTTGCCATTGGGAGAAATAGAAATTCCAGTTGCTAATATTTTTTTTCCATGAGCTCTTGAAAAAAAGGAGTATTTTGTGCCAAATAAAAAATATCCACGCATGAAGGCAAATATATTTTTTTGGAGTTTATTACTTTTAGCAACGCAAGTAATAGCCCAAGTTCAGAAAACAAATGGTGTATCCGCATCACCAACTCAAGTTAATTTTGCGGATCATTCCAAAACAGATTATAATCCCAATTTAATTTTCCTTGACCAACATCCTATTCCATCTGCTGAGTATGGAAATAAAAAGGAAGCCATTAATAAGCTGCGACAACAAAAAGAAGTAGAAGGTTTTCTAAGCGAAAAAAAGAAAAGAGGTTTAGCCCTAAATCCAACTATCGTAAAAGGTATACAAGGCAATACGGCAAATGGTGTTCCGAATGACAATGATATTGCAGTTTCTAATGATGGTAAAGTGGTAAGTGTTGTAAATTCTAACATGCGAATTTATGATGATACAGGCAAGACCTTATTGAATAAGTCATTGACAAATTTGGTTGCACCAGCCGGTGTGTTTTCATGGATTTCAGATCCTCGTGTGATTTATGATCCTATTGCCGACAAGTTTATTTTGGTTTGTTTTTCAGGTTCATTGAGTACGGAATCTACCATATTGGTTGGCTTTACACAAACGAATGATCCAGCTGGTATATGGAATATATATACTTTGAATGGGGCTTCGTTTAATGATTCTACTTGGAGTGATTATCCGATTATTTCTATTTCAGATAAAGATTTATTTATCACTTTCAATCAAGTAAAAGACAATGTGAGTTGGACAATTGGGTTTAAGCAATCTGTAATTTGGCAAATAAAAAAATCGAATGGCTATACTGGAATTCCTTTGCAGTATACACTTTGGAGCAATATTAATTTTAATGGCGCGCCTTTGCGAAATATTTGTCCAGCCAAAAATCAATCTTCAACCATGGGCAACAATATGTATTTTTTGACTTTGCGAAATGTAGACATGAGCAATGATTCTATTTTTGTAAATGAAATTACAGACTCTTATGAATCGGGAAATGCAACCATCACGCAAAAGGTTTTGGTATCACCAGTAGCATACGGATTTCCACCAAATGCAAGAGAAAAATCAACTACTATTCCAGGAAATTATTTGATGACGAATGATGCCAGGGTATTGGCAGCCATTTATGAAAATGATTATATTTATTTCGGATCCAATACAGTAAATCCTTTGTACATGAATGCTGGTGTGTATTTGGGAAACATCAAAAATATCAGTAGCCCTACGCCAACAGTGAATGCCGATATTATTTCATCTGCGAGTATTGAGTATGGTTATGCATCTATGACGTATATTGGACAAGCGCCGAATGAACATAAAATCATGTATACATTTTCGCATTGTTATGTAGATAGTTTTCCGGGAACAAGTGTATTGTATAAAGATGCACAAGAAAATTATTCAGACATCATTGCAGTAAAAAATGGAACATCTTATATCAACGTATTATCTGATTCTACAGAGCGTTGGGGCGATTATACCAATATCCAAAAAATGTATAATAATCCGAATCGCATTTATTTGGCAGGCTCTTGGGGCAAAAGTGGTGGTATGAATAATTGGATTACAATTTTGGATAATAAAGATTACCCAACTGCGATAACGACTTTGGAAAAACAAAACGAGCATGAGGTATTTCCAAATCCTATTAGTGAAAAAAGATTTACTACAAAATTCACGATGGATAAAACACAAAAGGTTCGATTTGAGATGTTGGATATACAAGGCAAAGTCATTTCGCAGATGTTGTATACTCGAGTAAAAGCTGGCGCAAATGAATTTTCATTTTCCATCAGTGACTTAGCGCAAGGTATGTATCTCTTTAGAATGAAAGGAGATGATGGATATCTTTCCACAGAGAAGGTGATGGTGAAATAGAGGAGGGGGATTAATGTGAAAGTAAATTATCGAATTTTTTGAAGCATTACACTGAGCTTAAACGCTTCAAATCCTTGTTCATATTTTTCTCTTTTTTGCGTTCCCTTCTTACCATATTACTTGTCAAGGTGAGCGGTATGTGAAGTCAATTTTTTATTTATTTGTTTCATGGAAGTATAGTGTTTTTATTTTTGCTTTGTTATGATTTGACTATAGGTTATTTGATTCTAATAAAGTTTACACTTCTATCCTTGAGAAAATAACTGTCAGAGATAAGCTTATAAATTTCTTTCTTCCCATCAAAGTAATAAATATTAATATAAATTCCTTTCTTATTATGTCGCAGTCTAAATATTGGTCTTTGCCGTTTATAATGGAATAGGAGAGAATATTTTAAATATGTCCCTTCAGTCCATCCCAATGCTGCTCTTTTAAAAGATCCACCAAATATTATTCTATGATTACGATAAAAAGACCAGCGAGGTAAGATACTATCCTTGGTAAATAAGTTTAGACAATAATCTCTTGAAAAATAAAATTCAATGGTGTCATTTACTTTTATTACTGAATGATCGGACCTTGTATATAATTCAAACGATGTAGAACCTCCTGAATTTGAATTAGCATAAGGAGAGTTCGCTTTATAGAATAATTTTAAAGAATCTATATATGTTTTAAAATTATTCCATTTATCGTGATTCGATTGTGCAATAATACCTTTTGTTGTCAATGAAATAAAAAATACTAAAGCAAATAATTTATTCATTATGTGTGATGTTTAGGTATAATAAATTACCGCCAACAACTAATAAAGGGATTACAAAACATCCTTTTATCGCTCTCTCCTCTACACTGCAAAACTTTCGCCACAACCGCAGCTTCTACTCGCATTTGGATTCACAAAATTGAAGCCCTTACCATTGAGTCCGTCACTGAAATCCAATTCTGTATTTACGAGGTAAAGAAAACTTTTAAGATCTGTTACCAACTTGATGCCTTTGTCTTCAAAGACTTGATCCATTGGTTTTATTTCATTGTCGAAATCTAATTTATAACTCAAGCCACTACAACCGCCACCAACAACACTTACGCGCACAAAATGGGTATCATCTAATTCAGATTCTTTAAATAGTTGTTCTACTTTTTCTTTTGCTTTGTCGCTGATATAAATACTATTTTCTAATGCAGTTTCCATCTGTTTATAATTTAATACAAAGCAAAACTACATCATTCTAATACGAATAGCATAAATTTTTTAGGTAAAAAAGAAAGCTACGGAAAGTTATTACAAAGAATTTATTCATCTTTTTTAGAGTCCTATTTTGACTTCATATTCAACTAAACCGCAGAGTCCCGAGGCGGAGACTCTGCGGAGAAAGACTGCAGTTCCCATTCAACTAAACCCTAGAGTCCTGATACAGAGACTCTTCGAGGCATGAATTTTATTCCATCTCCGCAGATGTGTCCTCTTCTCTAATTTTGTATGCGAGTATAATGCTTGTGAGGCACTCTGCGGCTTAGGAATTTCACCTTATGTTCCACTAAGCCGCAGAGTCCCGAGGCGGAGACTCTTCGGAGAAAGACTGCAGTTTCCATTCAACTAAACCCTAGAGTCCTGATACAGAGACTCTTCGAGGCATGAATTTTATTCCATCTCCGCAGATGTGTCCTCTTCTCTAATTTTGTATGCGAGCATAATGCTTATGAGGCACTCTGCGGCTTAGGAATTTCACCTTATGTTCAACTAAACCGCAGAGTCCCGAGGCGGAGACTCTGCGGAGAAAGAAGTGTATCTATACTTGTTGCATCTATTTATGCAAGTGCAATCATCTCACAACATTAATCCTCATTAAAACCCTTTTATCAAAAACTAGATGCAGCAGTAATTTCAACTTGTATATTTGTGACGTGCTGCATGTTTCAAAATATTGGATGTTTCAAATCACGGGCTGGTCAATATTTGCCTTGTTGAATATTTACGTCGCCTATATTGCCAAAGAATTGTTGACACCCGTTGTGGTGATTAATTTACTCTTGGCAAGCACTGGATTGTATATTTCCCATCAATTTAGAAATTACATTTTACAACATCAATGGATAAAATTAAGTACAGAGCAATTGGTTCAAAAAGTTATTTTGGCATTGTTGATTGTCACGGTTATCTACACTTTATTTTATTATTCCTTTACATTTTTTTTATATCGAGAATCCTTTCACTCTTTAAAAATTGCTAGTTTATTTGGCTCTATCATTTCCGTGTTTTTACTGTTCGGATGTTGGAGCCTTATTTATTTTGCTTGGGGTAATGTAGAAAAAAACAGAAATAATGTTATTCATCAACTCACTTTGGAATCGACAATGAAAGATTTAGAAATAAAAACAATACGTTCTAATCTGCAACCACATTTTATTTTTAATGCACTTAATAGTATTCGCGCTTTGATAGATGAAAATCCTGGACAAGCTCGTGAAGCGATTACACATATTTCAAATATTCTACGAAACTCGATTACGAAACAAGAACCAACCGATACTCTCGCTAATGAACTTAGTTTGGTGGATGATTATTTGGCGTTGGAAAAAATACGATTTGAAGAAAGACTGCACATTGAAAAGGAAATTGGGACGAATACTTTGGCTTATCAAATTCCGACCATGATGTTACAAACTTTGGTTGAAAATGCGATTAAACATGGTATAGCGAAATCAGAAGAAGGAGGAACTATTTTCATTCAAACGCAAATAGACAATACGCAACAATTATGCATACAAATTGGCAATACCGGAAAACTGGATATATCATCAAAAGATGCAAACAGTCTGGGTTTTGGACTCCATGCCACTAAACAAAGATTGGTGTATTTATGTGGCAATGATGCGAGCATAGATATGCAGCAAAAACAAAAACAAGTAATCGTAACTATTTTAATACCTCATCCTAAAACTTTACCCAAATGATAAAAACAATAATTGTAGATGATGAACGCTTAGCACGTTCGGAACTAAAAAAAATTTTGAAAGAGTTTCCAGAAATTGACATCTTAGAAGAGGCTGTAAATGTGCAAGATGCGATAGAAAAAATTGAGCGCTTGCAACCGCAACTTATCTTTTTAGATATTCAAATGCCAGGCGATAAAACTGGTTTTGATTTATTGGAAGTATTAGAGCATACACCACAAGTTGTTTTTACAACGGCTTATAATGAATTTGCCATTAAAGCATTCGAATATAATGCATTAGATTATTTGCTCAAACCTATTGATACCAAGCGTTTGGCAGAGGCGATTCAAAAGGTAAAAAAGAATATGGAAAGGGAAATGAATCATCCTACCCATGCATTGGGCATACATGATCAAGTGTTTGTGAAAGACGGAGAAAGATGTTGGTTTGTAAAATTAGGTGAAGTTCGTTTGTTTGAAAGTGTAGGCAATTATGCGAAAGTGTTCTTTGGAAATAATAAACCATTAATCTTAAAATCGATGAACGCCTTAGAAGAAAGATTAGATCCGAGAGTATTTTTTAGAGCTAACCGCAAGCACATTATTAACTTACAAATGATTACTAAAATAGATAGTCAATATAATGGCGGATTAAGAGTGACCATACAAGGTGGTGAAGAAATTGAGATTTCGCGACGACAAGCCGTGAAATTTAAAGATACAATGAGCTTGTAGTAAAATGCTAAATTGTAAATTGTAAATGGTTAATTTGAATTGAAAACTAACTTTCGTTTCGTGACCCGCAGTGCCTCACAAACATTATACTCGCACACATGATTATTGCAGAGGACACATCTGCGGAGATGGAATACTTTCTACTTTCTACTTTTTACTTTCTACTTACGACTTATTCCCTACTAGTCTTTCACCAAAGTACCAATTCCATCACCTGTTGCAATCTTCAATAAATTGCCTGGGGTATTCATATCAAAAACAACAATTGGTAATTTATTTTCTTGACATAAAGTAAATGCCGTCATATCCATCACCTTCAAATTTTTCGTGATGGCTTCATTAAATGAAATATGCTGATACTTGATAGCGTCCGGATTTTTTTCAGGATCACTATCATAAATGCCATCCACACGTGTGCCTTTTAGAATCGCATCTGCATTGATTTCTACAGCGCGTAAGGAACCTGCAGTATCCGTAGTGAAGTATGGATTACCAGTGCCTGCTCCGAATATTACCACACGACCTTTTTCTAAATGTCGAATAGCGCGGCGGCGAATAAATGGCTCGGCAACTTGATCCATTTTGATGGCACTTTGCAAACGAGTTTGTACACCTACTTTTTCCAACATACTCTGCATGGCAATACCATTGATCACGGTTGCCAACATACCCATATAATCGCCTTGGGCTCGTTCTATGCCGGTTTCTTTTTCATTCATGCCTCGATAAATATTGCCACCACCAATTACTACAGCTACTTGTACACCAAGGTCTATAATGGATTTAATGTCGTGTGCATATTGCGCCAACATTTGCGGATCTAAACCAAAATTTTTATCACCCATCAAGCTTTCGCCAGATAGTTTAAGCAATACACGTTTATAAATAGGCGTCATGAAACAAAAATTATTTGGGCAAAGATAGAAGGACAATCGGCAAATAGTAAATGTGTTTCTCTTTTTTTAGAAATAGGTATTTATCGAACGAAGTCTTAACGCTGAACGAAGCCTTCCTTAAAAAGAAGCGAAGGATTTTTATTACGCTACTTCGTTTAGTATCGCTACTGGGACACAACTAAATTTATGCTGCGAATTTACACTAGCGTATTTTTTGAAAAAAAATTAATGCTACACCATGGGCGGCAAGCACGCTATCCGTTCCAATCTTTTTGCTTGCTTTGAAGCAAAAAGGATTTCCACTACTATCGTTGCCGCAATACAGGTGCATCTAAAGTATTTCCTTTTCATCTCATGTTTAGATTCACCAAAATAGGAATAGTATGTTTAAAATAAGAATCAAAAAGAATTTGTTTCAAGCCTGCGCAATTATCTCATTTCATTAAAAAAATTTGAATTAATAATTACATTTGTTTTCTAAAAAAAGTTTTATGCAAAAAATTACACTACTCTTTATTTTATTCTCCATCTGTTATTATGAAAGCCAAGCAGCCATTCTCAAAGGTAAAGTCATTGACGAAAAAGGAGAGCCCCTCCCGTTTGCCAGTATTTATTTGAAAGGGACAACCAAAGGGACAACCACCAATCTGGATGGTATTTATCAATTTGAAATTGCAACCGGTGGGCATATTGTCATTTGTCAATATGTGGGTTATCAAAAAGAAGAAATAAACCTTAACATTAAAGAAGAAGTTACTACGAAAAATTTTTCCTTGAAATTAAATAACTCTACGCTCAAGGAAATAACCATCAAAAGTGGAGGTAATCCGGCGAATGCAATAATGAAAAAAACGATTGCCAAACGATCGTTCTACAACAAAGAAATAGATGCGTTTAAAGCGAACGTGTATATCAAAGGAAATTTTAAATTGGATGAAGTATCCCAATCCAACTTGCTGTATAGCTTGATGGGCGGTTCAACTAAAAAAGAAGATGGAACTAAAGAAAGTGTGAAAGATGAAGTGGACAAAATGCGTGGTATCATTTCCTTGTCTGAATCCAATACAGAAGTTGCTTACAAACGTCCCGATAAATTGAAGATTTTTGTGAAGAGTACAAGGGTGAGTGGAAATAAGGGAAGCTATGGTTTTAGCGATCCAATGTTTATTAATTTCTACGACAACAATGTAAGTATTGGCGAACAATTAAGTCCTCGTGGTTTTGTTTCTCCAATTGCCGAAACTGCCATGCTGAGTTACAAGTATGAATTGCTCAGTGCTTATATGGAAGATGGAAAATTAATTAATCGGATTAAGGTTACACCACGGCGAAAATTTGAGCCACTTTTTTCAGGCATTATTGATATCATTGAAAATGAATGGCGTTTGCATAGTGTCGATTTGCAAGTCGATAAAAGTGCACAATTAGATGTAGCGGATACAGTGAGAATTAAGCAAGTTTTTGTACCAGTGAATAATATATTGATGGTAAAAGATCAATCGTTCAAAATAAAAATTAAATTGTTTGGGTTTGGTATTACAGGAAATTATGTGAATGTATTTAGCGATTATGTTTTTAATTATGATACAAAAAATACTTTCAATAAATTCGTTAAAGAATATGACACTGCTGCTTTGCATCAAACAGCCGCGTATTGGGAAACGCATCGTCCAGTGCCATTAGACAAAGAGGAAGTTGCAGATTATGTGAAAAAAGACAGCATAGAAAAAGTAGATAAGTTGAAGGCAGATAGTGTAAAGCCAGAAAAAAATTCTTTCAGGCAAATCCTTACGCAAGGCTATTCTAAGCGCTTGAAAAAATCAGCTTCTGTGTCTAGTACCGCTGTCATTTCATTGAGCAATATGAACTGGAATACGATAGAAGGATTTAATTATGCATATGGTATAGAATACAAAAAAAGAATAAGTAAAGACCGTTTGTTTAATACCAAATTAAGAATGCGTTATGGGTTGAGTAACCAACAATTCAATGCCAAAGTTCTTTTAAAATATACCGCAGGAAAAACCAATAAATCAGCCTTGTCTTTAAGTGGTGGTCGTTATGTATTTCAGTATAATAACAATGAACCTGTCAATGATTTTATTAATTCTTTCTATACCCTTTTGGTTGGTCAAAATTATTTAAAAATATACCAAGCCTATTATGCAAAAGCCAAAGCGAATTATAAATATATAAGTGGTTTGAGTTTGACTGGGCAAGTAGAATATCAAGATAGAACACCATTATGGAACACCAATTTATTTTCATTCAAAAAATCAAATACAGAGTTCACAGAAAATTTTCCTAAAGAAATAA
>Ga0209596_1002541_pt1 | contig 15043 bp, 11 predicted proteins | sample M_130807_MF_Meta_FD_187314 | JGI IMG/M metagenome (GOLD analysis project Ga0209596, IMG submission 187314) | Freshwater microbial communities from Lake Montjoie, Canada to study carbon cycling - M_130807_MF_MetaG (SPAdes) (version 2) | ecosystem: Environmental > Aquatic > Freshwater > Lake... | reverse complement strand
TTGCCCTTGAGGGCGAGGTACTTCGAGATCGCGGCGGTCAAGCTCGTCTTGCCGTGGTCGATGTGTCCGATCGTCCCGATGTTCACGTGCGGCTTCGACCGCTCAAACTTCTGCTTTGCCATCTCGAGTTCCTCCTTCTTTCCTTGCTTCTACTGCTTCAACGGGGCGCCGACTACGCCTGCGCCGCTGTCTTTGACTTTGCGACGAGCTCCTGCGCGATGTGCTGCGGGACCTCGGCGTAATGGGAGAGCTCCATCGAGAAGGCCGCTCGGCCCTGGGTCATCGATCGGAGATCGGTAGCGTACCCGAACATCGTCGCAAGCGGGACGTTGGCCTTGACCACCTGGGTCGTACCACGGTTTTCCATGCCCAACACCTGCCCGCGGCGGCTGTTGAGGTCGCCCATGACGTCGCCGAGGAACTGCTCAGGCATGGTGACCTCGACGTTCATGACTGGCTCCAGGACGGCAGGATCTGCCTTTGGGAAGGCGTCCTTGAGGGCCATCGACCCAGCGATCTTGAAGGCCATTTCCGAGGAGTCCACGTCGTGGTACGAGCCGTCGACCAGTGTGACGGTCACGTCAACGCCCGGGAAGCCGGCGTAGATGCCCGTCTGGAGTGCCTCGCGGATCCCCTCGTTGATCGGCTTGATAAATTCGCGTGGAACGGTTCCTCCGACGATCTTGTCGACGAAGACGTAGCCGCTCCCCTTCTCGCCTGGCTCAGCGACGATCACGGCGTGGCCATACTGCCCCTTGCCGCCGGACTGGCGCACGAAGCGACCCTCGCCGCTGGCGCGCTTGCGGATGGTCTCGCGGTACGAGACCGACGGGCGGCCGATATTTGCCGCCACGTTGAACTCCCGCACCATGCGGTCCACGATGATGTCGAGGTGCAGCTCACCCATCCCAGCGATGCGGGTCTGGCCCGACTCCTGGTCGGTGTGCACGCGGAAGGTCGGATCCTCCTCAGCGAGGCGCTGAAGGGCGACGCCCATCTTCTCCTGGTCGGCCTTCGTCTTCGGCTCAACGCTGAGCTCAATCACCGGATCAGGGAAGGTCATCGACTCCAAGACGATTGGGTTCTCTGGGTCGCAGAGGGTGTCGCCAGTGAAGGTGTCCTTCAGGCCAACGGCGGCGGCGATGTCGCCTGCACGAACCTCGTCAATCTCCTCGCGGTGGTTTGCGTGCATGCGAATCAGGCGGCCGATGCGCTCCTTCTTCCCCTTCGCTGGGTTCAGCACATACGAACCTGCCTTGAGCACGCCAGAGTAGACACGGAAGAATCCAAGCTTGCCAACGAATGGGTCGGCGGCGATCTTGAAGGCGAGCGCTGCAAATGGTGCCTCGTCATCGACTGGGCGCGACATCACCTCTTCGATGTTACGAGGGTTCGTCCCCTGGATTGCCGGAACGTCGAGTGGGCTTGGGAGGTAGTCGACCACGGCGTCGAGCATTGGCTGCACACCCTTGTTCTTGAGGGCAGAGCCGGTCAACACGGGGACAATCTTGTAGCCAAGCGTGCCGATGCGGATCCCGTCGCGAACCTGGTCTCCGGTGAGCGTGCCCGTCTCAAGGTAGATCTCGGTCAACTTGTCGGTCTGCCCGGCTGCCTGCTCCAAGAGGAATGCATGCCACTTGTCAGCCTCGGCCTTCAAGTCGGCGCGAATTGGTCGGCGCTCGCTCTTCTCGCCCTTATCGTCGAGATAGACGATCTCTTCCATGGCGATGAGGTCGATGACTCCTTCAAACTTATCTTCGAGGCCGATCGGCAACTGGAGTGGGACAGCGTTTGCTCCAAGGCGATCCTTGATCATGTCGAAGCAGCGCCAGAAATCGGCGCCTGTACGGTCAAGCTTGTTGATGAAGCAGAAGCGGGGCACCGAGTGGCGGTCGGCCTGGCGCCACACTGTTTCGGACTGAGGCTCGACACCAGCAACTCCGTCGAAGATGACGACTGCACCGTCGAGGACGCGAAGCGAACGCTCAACCTCAACGGTGAAGTCCACGTGGCCGGGCGTATCGATGATGTTGATTTGATGATCATTCCAGGCGCAGGTCGTCGCGGCGGCAGTAATCGTGATGCCGCGCTCCTGCTCTTGGGCCATCCAGTCCATCGTCGCTGCGCCCTCGTGCACCTCGCCGATCTTGTGGATCTTCTTCGTATAGAAAAGGATGCGCTCGGTAACCGTCGTCTTGCCCGCATCGATGTGGGCAATGATGCCGATGTTTCGAACCCGGAGGAGTGGTGTGGCGCGTGACATCGGCGGTGCTCCTAGAACCTAAAGTGGCTAAAGGCCTTGTTCGCCTCTGCCATCTTGTGGGTCTCTTCACGACGCTTGACTGCGGCACCAAGGTTATTCGATGCATCCATAAATTCAGCAGCGAGCTTCTCCGGCATGCTCTTCCCGTTGCGCTTACGCGCGGCCTGCACCAACCAACGAACGCCGAGGCTCAAACGGCGCTCGCCGCGGATCTCGACTGGCACCTGGTAGGTGGCACCGCCAACGCGGCGTGGCTTCACTTCAATCAGTGGTGTTGCGTTGCGCAGGGCAAGGTCGAGCACCTCAAGCCCAGGGCGATTCGCCAGCGTCTCGATGCGCTCCAACGTTTCGCGCATGATGCGCTCCGCGAGACCGCGCTTGCCGCTGAGCATCACCTTGACGACGAAACGATCGATCGTCTTGTTGAGCGGCGTAACCTCGTACTTGAGCTTACGGGGAACAGTGGTACGACGCGGCATCGGCTACTTCTTCTTTCCGCCGGCCTGCTCGGCCTTGGCACCGTACTTGGAGCGGCTCTGCTTGCGATCCTTGACACCTGCTGCGTCAAGCGCGCCGCGAACAATGTGATATTTCACCGACGGAAGGTCTTTCACTCGGCCCCCACGGACGAGCACAACGCTGTGCTCCTGGAGGTTGTGGCCGATGCCCGGAATGTAGGCGGTGACCTCCATCTGGTTCGTGAGCTTCACACGGGCAATCTTTCGGAGCGCTGAGTTCGGCTTCTTCGGGGTCATCGTGCGCACAATCAAGCAGACGCCACGCTTCATGGGGGCGCCATCAGTCGACTCCTGTCGCTGCTTCAGGCCATTCCAGTTTTTTCGGAACGCAGACGCCTTGATCTTCGAGACCTTCGTCTTACGCCCCTTCCGAACGAGCTGATTGATTGTCGGCACGGTTCGCGCGCGCTCCTTCCAACTACTCTCTTGCTGACGTGATGCTCGGGTGCGAAGCACCCGTGTGGCACGGACGGTGGAGGTTAGCAGCCGCACGCGTGCGGTGTCAAAGCAGAGCCCCCACGGCCCCCTGAAATGTTACGCCTGAGGCTCGCCCTCCCCGCTGGCGCCACCACTGGCACCCTCGTTGAGGAAGGGGTTGACCTCGTCGTCGCCGTCCGCGGCAGGCTTCTCCTCCGTGAGGAGGGCGACCAGCTGTGAGACGTCGTCCTGGCTGGCCCCACCCTGCTCGTTCTCGAGGAAGACGTTGAAATCGTCCTTCCCGAAGTCGGTTGGGAGGTCCCCGCCTGCGAGCGCGGCAGCGGCGCGGAGCTTCTCCTCGGCCTTGCGCTTGGCGACCGCGTCTGGTGCGCCCGTGCCGGCTGGGATGAGCTTGCCGATGATGACGTTCTCCTTGAGCCCACGGAGGTGGTCGCGTGCACCCGTGATTGCCGCCTCGGTGAGCACGCGCGTCGTCTCCTGGAATGAGGCGGCGGCGAGGAAGCTCTCCGTATTCAGCGAGGCCTTTGTTACACCGAGGAGCTGCGGGGCAGCCGTTGCAGGCTCGCCACCCTCGGCAAGGACACGGGCATTCTCGCGCTCGAAGGCCAGGCGGTCGGCAAGCTCGGTCGGCAGGAGATGGGTATCCCCTGGATTGTCGACCCGGACCTTGCGGAGGAGCTGTCGCACGATGATCTCCACGTGCTTGTCAGAGATTGTTACACCCTGGCTCCGGTAGACCTTCTGGACCTCCTTGACGAGGTAGTTCTGGACCTCGGCCCGACCGCGGACCTCGAGGAGCTCCTGTGGGTCGAGTGGCCCGTCGGTGAGTGGGTCGCCGGCACGCACGCGGTCGCCGCTCTTGACGAGCAGTTTCGCGTTGTGCGGGATCGGGTACTTGGACGGTGGGACAACGTCTTCAGCCTTGATAATCCAGCCGTTGCCAGCCTTCGCGAGGAGCCCCTTCACGGGGGCCGTGACGTCGCCTGCTGAAGTAGAGGTTGCAATCAGCTGCCCTGCTTCGAGCATGTCGCCTTCGCGGACGGTGACGCTCGCATCAATCGGGAGGTCGACCTCGACCTCGTAGACCTCACGATGCGTGACCTCGACCGTTGTTCCAGCGTCCGAGCGGACAACTTCGACAACGCCATCGATGCGGCTAATCTCGGCCTTCCCCTTCGGCTTACGCGCCTCGAAGAGTTCCTCAACACGTGGGAGGCCGGCGGTGATGTCGAGTCCGGCGACGCCACCCGTATGGAATGTTCGCATCGTCAACTGGGTGCCAGGCTCGCCGATGGACTGCGCAGCCATGATGCCAACCGACTCCCCCATCGCGATCTGTTCACCGGTTGCGAGGTTTCGGCCGTAGCAGGCCTGGCAGACACCAGCCGGGGCAACGCACGAGAGCGGTGAGCGTACAGGGACCTTCAACATGCCCTCTGTTGCAATCTTTGCTGCAAGTTGCTCGCCAATCTCTGCATCACGCTGTACGGACTCGCCCGCAACGACGAAGTCGGCACCAGCGCGGCGGCCGACGAGGCGTCGAACGAATGCGGCGTGAAGTTCTGGCATGTCTGGGTGCGTGGCATCAATTGGCCACTCGCTCCCAACAATCTCTGCGGTGTCTGCGAGTGAGATGAACGTTGTTTCCGCTGTCTGACAGTCAGCGATGCGGATGATCACGTCTTGCGCAACGTCAACAAGGCGTCGTGTCAGGTAGCCGGAGTCAGCGGTGCGGAGCGCGGTATCGGCAAGCCCCTTGCGTGCGCCGTGCGTCGAGATGAAGTACTCGAGCACCGTCATGCCTTCACGGAAGTTGGACTTCACTGGAACGTCGATGATGCGTCCCGATGGGTCCGCCATGAGGCCGCGCATTGCGCCGAGCTGGCCGATGTTTCCCTTGTTTCCTCGGGCGCCCGAGGCGGTCATCATCGAGAGCGGTCCGGTTGGATCAAGCTCCTTCATCATCTCGTTGCCGATTTCGGCAGTCGTCTTCTGCCAAATCTGAATTACGCCCGCGTAGCGCTCTGAGTCTGTGATCAGACCCTGGGCGTACTGGCCGTCAACGTTGGCAACCTTCTTGTCGGCCTCGGCGATCATCTTCTTCTTATCGACTGCCATGGCAATGTCGAAGACTGAGATCGTGAGCCCACCGCGCGTTGCGGCTTCGAAGCCGACGCGCTTGATCCCGTCGGCGAGGAGTGCGGTCTCGCCCTTGCCGAGAAGCAAGAAGGAGCGTGCAATGAGTGCGCGCAGGTCGTTGCGCGTCATCTGCTTATTGACGAAGCGGAGTCGGTCAGGAAGGATCTCGTTGAACTTCACGCGACCGATGGTTGTCTCAACTCGCTGCTCAACGATTTCGTCTGCGACCTCATCCCATACCCGCGCGACGACATCGATTGGGGCGTGGATCGCCACCTGGCCAAGGTCGTATGCGAGGAGTGCCTCGGTCTCGTCGGAGAATCGACGGCGCTTCGCACCAGCGGCAAGCGCTGTCTCCTGCGTCAGGTAGAAACAGCCGAGAACCATGTCTTGCGTTGGCGAGACGATCGGTGATCCGTCTGCCGGTGAGAGGAGGTTGTTCGACGAGAGCATCAGCTCGCGTGCCTCCTGCTGTGCCGCCTCTGAGAGCGGCACGTGGACCGCCATCTGGTCGCCGTCGAAGTCGGCGTTGAACGCCGTACAGACGAGCGGATGGATGCGGATTGCAGAGCCTTCGACGAGCACTGGCATGAATGCCTGGATGCCGAGGCGGTGCAGTGTTGGGGCGCGGTTCAAGAGGACCGGGTGGTCCTTGATCACATCAGCGAGCACATCCCAGACAACATCGGTGGCGCGCTCGGTGAGGCGCTTTGCACTCTTGATGTTGTGGGCATGGCCAAGCTCGACGAGCTGACGCATGACGAACGGCTTGAAGAGTTCGAGCGCCATCTTCTTCGGAATGCCGCACTCGTGGAGCTTGAGCTCTGGCCCAACCACGATGACGGAGCGGCCGGAGTAGTCGACGCGCTTGCCGAGCAGGTTCTGGCGGAAGCGCCCCTGCTTCCCCTTCAGCATGTCGCTGAGCGACTTGAGTCGGTGGTTGCCCGTTCCAGCGATGGCGCGGCCACGGCGGCCGTTATCGATCAGTGCATCGACCGCCTCTTGGAGCATGCGCTTCTCGTTGCGCACGATGATCTCTGGCGCGCCGAGCTCGATAAGGCGCTTGAGTCGATTATTGCGGTTGATCACGCGGCGATAGAGGTCGTTGAGGTCAGAGGTGGCAAAGCGACCACCATCGAGCTGCACCATTGGTCGCAGGTCTGGCGGGATAACCGGAAGAACGGAGAGGATCATCCACTCTGGTCGGCCGCCGGAACGGCGGAAGGCCTCGATGAGGCGGAGGCGCTTGATCGCCTTCTTGCGGCGCATGCCGGCGGTATTGCGGACCTCGTTGGCGAGCTCCTTTGATTCTGCATCGAGGTCCATGCGCTCGATGAGTTCACGGACCGCCTCGGCACCCATGCCAGCTCGGAAGATGCGTGCGCCGCGTGGGCGCTCACTGCCGAACTTGGCATCAAGCGTACGGAAGCTGTCGAGTTCGTCTTCGCGGCCAATTTCAGGAAGGAGCTGGTACGGCTTCAGGTTGAGCAGTGCCTTCTTCTCCTTGGCGATCTCTTCCTTGCGGCTCTGAGCAGAGGTCTTCGCGTTGGCACGCAGCGCAGCGATCTCGCCTTCAGCAAACGCCTTGAGATCTGCATGCTTTGCAACGCGCTCGCGCTCGATGGACTCCTTGAGCTGCTTGAACTCTTCGTCGGCGTCGAGCGTGGCCTGGCTGACCACTGCACTCAGCCGCGCCTTCGCCTCGCGGCCACCGACTACACCGTCGGCAACGACGATCTCACCCGTCGGCTCAAAGATGACTGCGCCGTCGGCCTTCCCCTCGCCAAGTTCCGTGATCGCGCGCTCGGTCGCCTGCGCCGCCTCGCCCAACTGCTGGGAGCGTTCGGATCGATCGGTATCGCACTGCTCTGTGCGCGCGCGTGACTCGCGATCGAGTTCCGTCTGCTGGCGCTTCAGGCGTGCGTTGATCTCGCTCTCTTCCTCCGCAGTGGCACCGCCACCACGACCGGCGAGCTCGTCGTCGAGTCCCTTGAGGGCCTCTTTGCGCGCATCTTCGTCGACGCTCGTAACGATGTACTGCGCGAAGTAGAGCACCTTCTCAAGGTTGCGTGGCGAAATCTCCAGGAGTGTCGCAAGGCGGCTCGGTGTGCCCTTGAAGTACCAGATGTGGGAGACAGGGCTCGCAAGCTGGATGTGACCCATGCGCTCACGGCGCACCTTGCTGCGCGTAACTTCCACGCCGCACTTGTCGCAGATGATGCCCTTATAGCGAATGCGCTTGTACTTACCGCAGTAGCACTCCCAATCGCGCGTTGGCCCGAAGATGCGCTCGTCAAAGAGGCCGTCCTTCTCTGGCTTCAGCGTGCGGTAGTTGATCGTTTCAGGCTTTGTGACCTCGCCCTTCGACCAGTCGCGGATCTGCTCTGGGCTGGCAAGCGCTACGCGAATCGCCTCAAAATTATTGACTTCAGTCATCGCTCTGCCCCCTACTCTTCAAATCCGCTGAGGTTGATGCCGAGGTTCGGCGTTGAGTAGCCGCTGACGTCTTCGAGGAGTGCGATCTCGTCGTCATTCTCGTCGAGGATATTCACGCTGATGCCAAGGCTCTGGAGCTCCTTGACGAGCACCTTGAACGACTCCGGCACGCCAGGCGCCTGGATCGGCGAGCCCTTGACGATCGCGTCGTATGCCTGCACGCGTCCGACAACATCGTCGGACTTGACGGTGAGGATCTCTTGCAAGATGTTTGCGGCGCCGTACGCCTGCAGTGCCCAGACCTCCATCTCGCCGAACCGCTGGCCACCGAACTGCGCCTTGCCACCGAGCGGCTGCTGGGTGATGAGGCTGTATGGACCAGTTGAGCGTGCGTGGATCTTGTCTTCGACAAGGTGGTGCAACTTGAGCATGTAGGTGACGCCGACCGTAATCGGGCGGTCGAACGGCTTCCCAGTCTTCCCATCGCGAAGTTCGATCTTCCCCTCTGGCGGAAGGCCGGCGGCCTCAAGCTCGCTGATGATCTGCTGCTCTGTTGCGCCGTCGAAGACGGGCGTTGCGCCCTTCAGGCCCTGCTTCGCGAGCGCCCAGCCGAGGTGCGTCTCGAGCAGCTGCCCAATATTCATGCGGCTTGGAACGCCGAGCGGATTCAAGATGACGTCGACTGGCGTGCCGTCTGGGAGGTAGGGCATATCCTCGGCCGGCAAGATGCGGGAGACGACGCCCTTATTTCCGTGGCGACCCGCCATCTTGTCGCCAACGGAGATCTTGCGCTTCTGTGCAATCGAGACGCGGACGAGCTGGTTGACGCCTGGCGCAAGGTCAACCTCTTGGCGGTTGAAGACGCGAACGTCGACAACCGTGCCGCGCTCGCCGTGCGGCAAGCGGAGCGATGAGTCTTTCACCTCGCGTGCCTTCTCGCCGAAGATTGCGCGGAGGAGGCGCTCTTCTGCCGTGACCTCGGTCTCCCCCTTCGGGGTGATCTTGCCGACAAGGATGTCGCCCGGATGCACCGATGCACCGACGTGGACGATCCCCTGTTCGTCGAGATCAGCGAGGAGCTCTTCAGGAACGTTGGCGATGTCGCGTGTGATCTCTTCCGGCCCGAGCTTCGTATCGCGCGCCTCGTGCTCGTGCTTCTCAATGTGAATGGAGGTGAAGACATCTTCTCGGACGAGGCGGTCGCTAATGATGATCGCGTCCTCGTAGTTGGCGCCCTCCCACGACATGTAGGCAACGACGACGTTCTGCCCGAGGGCGAGCTCGCCACCATCGGTGGACATGGAGTCGCCGATCACTTGACCCGGCTTGACGCGGTCTCCTACGGCAACGGCAGGTCGGTGATTGAGGCAGGTTCCCTGGTTGGAACGAACGAACTTGAGGAGTGGGTAGCGATCGAGGTCCTTCTTGCTCGTCGCCTCGTCGGGCTCCACAACGATGAGATCCGAGGTGACCGATGTCACGACACCGGTGCGTCGAGCGATGACGACCTGCCCGGAGTCGCGCGCGGCACGGCCCTCAACGCCCGTGCCGACGACTGGCGCGTGGGGGGTCAAGAGTGGAACAGCCTGACGCATCATGTTTGAACCCATGAGTGCGCGGTTTGCGTCGTCGTGCTCGAGGAACGGAATCAGCGCCGTTGCAACAGAGACAACCTGCTTTGGCGAGACGTCCATGTATTCGACGCGCGACGGCTCAACGAGCTCAAAGCCCTCGCCCTTACGGCAATAGATGCGCTCGCCAACAAGTCGACCATCGGCATCAAGCTCGGCGTTCGCCTGCGCAATTGCGTAGCGCTCCTCTTCGTCGGCCGGAAGATAAACGACCTCGTTCGTGACGCGTCCATCCTTCACGCGACGGTATGGGGTCTCGATAAAGCCAAGGTCGTTGACGCGACCGAACGTCGCGAGCGAGCCGATGAGGCCGATGTTCGGGCCTTCCGGCGTTTCGATTGGGCAGATGCGACCGTAGTGGCTATGGTGCACGTCGCGCACGTCGAAGCCGGCGCGCTCGCGCGAGAGGCCGCCTGGGCCGAGCGCTGATAGACGGCGCTTGCTCGTCAACTCGGCAAGTGGGTTCGTCTGATCCATGAACTGGCTGAGCTGCGAGCCGCCGAAGAACTCCTTCATTGCAGCAACGACTGGACGAACGTTCACCAGCGCGCTTGGTGTGGCCTTGTCGTCTTCCTGGATGGTCATGCGCTCCTTGATGACGCGCTCCATGCGGAGGAGGCCGACGCGGAACGCGTTCTGGATCAACTCACCATTGGCGCGAACACGGCGGTTGCCCAAATGGTCGGTGACATCGCGATGCGCGCCACCCTCGTTTGCCACCATGAGGTGACCGACGATCGCGGCGAGGTCCTCACGCGTAAGGGTGCGGACAGACATGTCAGGGAGCTCAACGCCCATCTTCCCTGCCGTCTCGCTGAGGCGCTGGGTGAACTTATAGCGGCCGACGCGACCCAGGTCGTAGCGGCGGCCATTGAAGAAGAGGTTCTCGACGAGTGAGCGGGCATTGTCGCCGGTGGGTGGATCACCTGGGCGCAACCGCTTGTACACCTCAACGAGCGCCTCGCTGCGCGTTGCTGCCGTGTCCTTCTCGAGCGTATTTGCAAGGTAGGGATGCTCAGGGTTCGATGCCATGCGCGAGAAGAGCCCAACGATCTCATCGTTCGTCTCGAAGCCAACGGCGCGGAGGAGCGTCGTGGCAGCAACCTTGCGCTTGCGGTCGACCTTTACGTAGAGCTGATCCTTGCTGCTCGTCTCAAACTCAAGCCATGCGCCGCGATTCGGGATCACCTTCGCGGACCAGAGCGCGCGACCAGAAACTGGATCGATGGTGTCGGTATAGAAGACGCCTGGTGAGCGGACGAGCTGCGACACGACGACGCGCTCTGCACCGTTGATGATGAATGTTCCCTGGCTCGTCATCCATGGGAAGTCGCCCATGTAGATCTGCTGACGGCGAATCTCGCCCGTCTCGAGAACCTTGAGTTCTGCATTCACCATGAGTGGTCGCGCATAGGTCAGATCTTTTGCGCGCGCATCATCCTCAGTGACCTTTGGCTCTTTAAACTCGTAGTCGAGGAAGGCGAGCTCGAGACGCTTGCCCGTGAAGTCGCGGATTGGGCTGATCTCTTCGAGAAGTTCTGCGAGGAAGGTCTTCGTTCCCTTTGGCAGTGCAGGTGCACCGTCAATCCACTCAGGGCCGACAAACGCAGCAAACGACGTGGTCTGAAGATCGATGAGGTTCGGGATCTCCAAAATCTCTGGGATGCGCGAGTAAAACTTGCGGCCCCCGGAGGCGCTGTCGCGGACGGCGTTGCGAGTCGGCATGCGGCGGCTCCTTCGTCGATCTGGCTTCGGCGATATAGGCGCGTTTCAGCGAAAGGTGATCCTACCCTACCCCGCGGGGTCTTGGCAAGCGGGTCGAAATGGTGTAGGCGCCACCGGGGGCAACTGTTCGACAATCGGCCACCCGCGCTGTAACAAAGCAAAACCCCTCCCCCTGCCGGGTGGCAGGAGGAGGGGCCGCAACCGAATTGTTACTTGAGCTCGACCTTGGCGCCTGCCTCGGCCAGTGCTGCGGCGATCTTCTCGCCCTCAGCCTTCGCAATCCCTTCCTTGACCGCCTTGGGGGCCGCATCAACGAGGTCCTTAGCCTCCTTGAGGCCGAGTCCGGTGAGTTCGCGCACGACCTTGATCACCTGGATCTTGTTCGCGCCAACCTCAGTAAGGATGGCACTGACGGTGTCACTTACCGCGGCCCCGCCAGCGGCAGCCCCGCCAGCGGCAGGTGCGGCAGCGACGGCGACTGGAGCGGCGGCGCTGACGCCAAACTTCTCCTCGAACGCCTTAACGAACTCTGAAAGCTCCAAGACCGTCATCTCGCTGACGGACTCAAGCATCTGGTCGGTTGTGAGCTTTGCCATGATTCTCTCCTTCTTCTGGCCAAATGGCCGATACGTTCAAAAATGAACGGGGTTATGCCCCGTCGGCAGCGCGCTTCGCCTGGAGCCCACCAAGGGCATACCCCAGCTTCTGGAGCGGGGCGGCGAAGAGCCGTGCAACCTGCTGGACTGGCGCCTGGAACGCACCCGCCACATTGGCGAGGAGCACTTCACGCGTCGGGAGCTTCGAGAGAGCAGTCAGCTGGGCAAGGTCGAGAATCGACGAGCCCAAGATTGCTCCGCGAACCTCAGCGGCCGGGTATGCCTTGAGGGCACCCAGCACCGTCTTGGCCAGCACCGCCTCATCGCCGTGACCGAAGGCAATTGCCGTCGGACCCGTGAGGTGGCTCGGCAGGGTCGTATTCCCTGCCTCATTTGCGGCGACACGCATCAGGCGGTTCTTCACCACGCGATACGTGATCCCCTCGGCACGCAAGACCGTTCGAACTGCGGCGAGATCCGCAACCGATAGTCCCCGATACGAGGTGAGGATCAGCCCACGGCTCTCTGCGAGCTCCGTGCGAAGCCGATCAATCGTGGTGCGCTTTTTTGGCGTTGGCACGATTCCTCCTATTCGCAGCGCGCAGACCGGCGCGCTTCGGCGGGTGCAGCTGGCACCCCTGCAACTCTTCGCGTCACAGGGGGTCGCGCGTCCCGCGAGGAACCCTCTGCCTCAGCATGCCCGATGTAACCACCTTCGAGGTCACAATCGACTTACGGCTCTCCCTTACGGTTGAGCTACACGCCCTCTTCGGCGAATCGTCGTTGTTAACTTCCCGCGTTGCCGCGGGGTCCCTGCCGACAACCGGTCGGCTCGGAGGGAGAGTGTACCCCTCGGTCGCTCAGCCCGCTAGTGCGAGCAGCGAGGGTACGTCGATCGCAATCCCAGGCCCCATGGAGGCCGAGATGCTCACGCCCTTGATATAGGTGCCCTTCAGCCCCGTCGGCTTCGCGCGATTAATCGCGTCGAGAAGGACGCCGAGGTTGCCGACGATCTGCTCCTCCGTGAAGCTCGCCTTTGCGAAGCCGAGGTGGATGATCGCTGCCTTGTCGACCTTGTACTCGACGCGGCCCGACTTCAACTCACCGATCGTGCGCTCAAGGTCCATCGTGATCGTCCCCGCCTTGGGGTTTGGCATCAGGCCCTTGCGGCCGAGTACCTTACCGAGCTTACCGACCTGGCCCATCATGTCGGGTGTGGCGATGGCAACGTCAAAGTCCATCCATCCCCCATCAACCTTCGCGACGAGATCAGCGGCACCGACCTCGTCTGCGCCGGCGCGTGTTGCCTCGAGGGCCTTTTCACCTTGAGCGAAAACGGCGATGCGCACGCGCTTCCCGGTGCCGTGTGGCAGCCCAACGGTGCCGCGCACCATCTCTTCTGACTGGCGCGGATCGATCCCGAGGCGAACATGCACCTCAAGGGTCTGATCGAATTTTGCCGTTGCGGTCTTCTTCACCAGAGCAGCTGCCTCCTGAACGGAGTACTGCTTATCGGGCTCGACCAGCTTGGCGATCTCGTTATAGCGCTTGCCGTGTGCTGCCATCTCTACCTCCTTGCGGCCGCAATGCGACCTCCCCCTTCACCGCGGGGTTGCGGTCGATCGTCAAGCGACGATCTCAACTCCCATCGAGCGCGCGGAGCCCTCGATCATCTTGCAGGCCGCCTCAATGCTCGTCGCATTCAGGTCGGTCATCTTCTTCTGGGCGATCTCCGCGACTTGCGCCTTGGTGATCTTCCCTGCCTTGGCGGCCTTATGGTCGCCCGCACCCTTCTCAATCCCTGCCGCCTTCCGAATCATGTCGGCTGCCGGTGGTGTCTTGAGAATGAATGTGAACGAACGGTCCTCGAAGATCGTGATAACGGCTGGGATTACTTCACCCTTCCGGTCAGCGGTCTTCTCGTTGTACGACTTCGTGAACTCCACGATGTTGATCCCGTGGGGGCCAAGCGCCGTACCAACTGGTGGTGCTGGCGTTGCTCCACCCGCGGGGAGCTGCAACGTAACGGTTGCGCGAATCTTCTGTGCCATCTTCCTGCTCCTCTGCTCTTCCGACTACAGCTTTGCTACTTGAAGGAGGTCGAGTTCGACGGGGGTCTCCCGACCGAAAATTGAGACAAGGACCTTCACCTTGCCGCGCTCAGCATCGATCTCTTCGACCGTGCCGATGAACTCAGAGAACGGTCCATCGGTGACGCGCACCGACTGCCCCTTGACGAAGGCGACCTTCACCACCGGTGCCTGGCCCACGCCAAGCTGCCGAAGGATCTGCTTCACCTCAGTCTCGGTTAGCGGTACCGGATCGGCCTTCATGCCTGGGATCGCCGAGCCGCCCACGAAGCTTGTGACGCCTGGGGTGTTGCGGACGACGTACCAGCTCTCGGGCTCCATATACATCTCGACGAGCACGTAGCCGGGGTAGATCTTCTTCTGAACGGTCGTCCTCGTGCCGCCACGGATCTGGATCTCGTCTTCCATTGGTACGACCACCTGGAAGATCCGGTCGGACATCCCCATCGTCTCAATGCGGTGCTCGAGGTTCGCCTTCACCTTGTTCTCGAATCCCGAGTAGGTGTGGATGGCGTACCAGTGCCGCTTGACGGTTGGGGCGCTCTTTTCGCTCGTTGTTTCGGTCACAGGTCTCTCCTCGCGTTCAGTTGATTCAGGCCGGGTTGATGAGCTTCAGGATCTCCGTAAAGAGGAGATCCCAGAAGGCGATGTAGAAGCCAACGAGCAGTGAGGCTCCGAAAACGAGCACGGTGAGCACGCGCACTTGATGCGCGGTTGGCCATGCGACCTTCCGCAGCTCCGAGAACGCTTCCGCCAAGAACTTCCGGATCCTGCTCACGCTTGCTCCTTCCCTAGTACGCTCGCCGCGCAACTGGTGTTGCGCAGTTGGCAGGGGCGGCCGGACTCGAACCGACAACACCCGGTTTTGGAGACCGGTACTCTACCAATTGAGCTACGCCCCTACTGCTCTCCCGCCGTGCGGTGCTACTTCGTCTCACGATGCACGCGCTGAACGCGGCATCGCGGGCAATACTTGCGGAGCTCGAGCCGATTCGGATCGTTCCGCTTGTTCTTGCGCGTTGTGTACGTGCGCTCCTTGCACTCGGTGCAAGCAAGCTGCAACGTTGGACGGTTCTCTGCCTTCGCCATGATCTATGCCGTGATCTTCGTGATGGAGCCGGCACCAACGGTGCGGCCGCCCTCGCGGATGGCGAAGCGCTGACCAACCTCGATCGCGATCGGGGTGATCAGCTCGACCGTCATCTCG
>Ga0209596_1002539_pt1 | contig 15047 bp, 30 predicted proteins | sample M_130807_MF_Meta_FD_187314 | JGI IMG/M metagenome (GOLD analysis project Ga0209596, IMG submission 187314) | Freshwater microbial communities from Lake Montjoie, Canada to study carbon cycling - M_130807_MF_MetaG (SPAdes) (version 2) | ecosystem: Environmental > Aquatic > Freshwater > Lake... | reverse complement strand
GGTGGAGTTGGTGTAAATACTTATTCTGCTATTGCAAGCGCAACTGGAACTGGTGTAAGTGGTTATTACGCAGGTGGCGGTGGAGGTTCTATTCTTCAGGCATCTGGTAATGGTTCAGGTGGTTCAGGAGGCGGCGGCCGCGGCGGTTGCTTTGAAGATGTTGTTCAACCACTATCAGGAACTGCTAACACAGGTGGCGGTGGCGGTGGTCAAGCATCAAATAGCAGTTCCTTTAAGTCTGGTGCTGGTGGTTCTGGTATTGTTATAGTTCGTTATGCAGTCTAACTAAGGGGATAAAATGACAAAAGATAATGTAACAAAAATTAAAGAAACAAAGTCAACACAATGTTTTTCATATGAGGTTAATATGTTAGTACATATTATTGCAGATAATGAAGAAACTGCTAAATCTCAACTTGATGAAAAAGGCGGCATTGTTACTAAGCGTGACGTTAAGTTAGTAAACACAGTAACACTTTATGGTGAAGATAAGGATAAAAAGTAATGGCACATTGGGCTAAAATAGAAGATGGTATTGTAACTCAGGTTAATGTAGTTGAAGATGACTTTCTTCAAGCAAATCCTGACCGCTATACAGGCACTTGGATTAAAACTTCATATAACACATACGGTGGAGTTCACTCTTTAGGTGGTACTCCATTAAATAAAAACTATGCAGGTATTGGGTACTCTTGGGATGGCACAGGTTTTGCAGCGCCACAGCCATATCCATCTTGGACATTAGATGCTGATACTTATGTATGGCAAGCACCTAATCCCGTGCCTACAGATGGTAAGTTATACTCATGGGATGAACCAACCTTATCTTGGGTTGAAGTAGAAGTAACAGCGTAATTTAATTTTCTAACTAAGGAGCAACGTGGCAACAAAAGATATAACCGAAGGTAGAGGCTCCTCGACCGCCAACGTTGGTCTTGCCATCGCCGTTGACTTAGGTATAGTTTCATCTAGTTCTACTTGGCAAAACACTAATGAAGCATATGATGTAGCCATTGGTGGCTTACCATTTTTCTATGCCATCAGTGATGCTCGTCCATACATCCGTCAAACTGCACCATTTCGTAAAGAACAATCAGACATTGGCGCAGAACCAGGTGAGCAATCGCTTACTGGTTTCTGGCTAAGAAGTCAGTCTTCTTTTCATAATGGCACAGGCATTAAGTTCTATGACCCATCTGCAGGTGAGGTGGTCAACCACCGCTTTGCCGACTCAGACAATGTAGATGTGTGGACTAAGGGACAGGTTACTCTGCTCAAAGAGACAGCCAATATGACTGGTGTTACTACTGGTGTATATAAACTTATTTCTGTAGTAGATGGCTCAACCGATAAGATTGTTGCCTGGACACCAGCAAATACAACTATCAAAAACTATACTCCTACTGGTACTGCTGTTACATACAGCCACGTAGTTACTGCTGGTTTAGATACTGCTACTCTTGCTATTGCAACTGATGGCGCACACTTATTTGTAGCAGACAATGACCACATTTATTCAGGTGAGATTGCAGTACCTGCATCTGGCTACTCGGAATACTATGCAACTGGTAGTGAAAGAGTAGTAATGGCTTGGGTTAAGCAACGTCTTGTTGCTGGCGTGGGTGCTGGTATTTATGAACTGACTGGTACTAAAGGCACATCACGTGCCTTGCCTACAGCAACATATACACATCCTAATGCTGACTGGACTTGGTCATCTATCTCTGAAGGTGGCTCTGCTATCTATGCTGCTGGTTACCTTGGTGGTAACTCTGCTATCTATAAGTTTGTTCTATCTACTGCTGGTGTTATGCCTACCCTAACATCAGGTATTATAGCAGCACAACTGCCTATTGGCGAGATAGTTTATAAGATTGAGTCATACCTTGGTTACCTGATGATAGGTACTAATAAGGGTATGCGTGTGGCTAGCATCTCAGATACAACTGGTGACTTGTCATACGGTCCACTTATATTTGAAGATACCAATGGTGTCTATGATTTTGCATTCCGCGACAAGTATGTCTGGGCTACAGGTACAATTGGTACATCCCCTGGACTATATCGCATTGACTTGGGTGCAGAGATTGAATCCTTACGCTTTGCTTATGCTAAAGATACCTACCTCAGTACCGCTACTGGATACGCAACTAGCGTAGACTTTATAGGTAACACCAACCAATTAGCCTTTACTACATCAGGCAGCAACGGCATAGCCGTTCAATCAACCACGGTTTTAGCAGCAACTGGCTCTATAACTACAGGTAAGATTAGATTTTCTACATTAGAACCTAAAAATTACAAGCGTCTTGTTGCCCGTGGAACATTTTCACTCGGTGAGTTTACACTATCTTCTCTTGCTACAACTCCAAGTGGCGCAGATACTCAATATGACCACATAGGTTATAACTCTGATGTAGACCCAGTAGAAGTAACAACATCTCAACCTGAAGATGCTCAAGAATTTCTTGCATATAAATTTACATTTGACCGCGAAGCAACAGATACAACTGCAGGTCCTACCTTTAAGGGATACCAAGCCAAGGCCACTATTGCTTCCCCACGTAATAGAGTTATTAAATTTCCTGTTTACTGTTTTGATGTTGAAACAGATAGGTTTAATACTGTAGTTGGGTTTGAAGGTAGAGCCTTTGAGCGCATCCAACTGCTAGAAGAAATTGAAAAGACAGGCGATGTTCTGACTTGGCAAGACTTGACAACAGGAGAATCACGACAAGCAGTAATTGAACAAGTTACATTCACCCGTATGACACCGCCCGATAAACGCTTTGATGGTTTTGGTGGCATCATAGATATAATTATAAGGACAGTATAATGGAATTTAAAGACTATTTGACCATAACAGTTGCCGTTATAGCAATTTTCTCAGCAATTGGCGGTGGTATCAGATGGATGGTTAAACATTATCTTAATGAACTTAAACCTAATGGTGGCAGTTCGATGAAGGATTCTATGGCTCGCATGGAATCACGCATTGACGACCTATATAAATTGATTGCGGAGAAATCATGAATAAGGCAACACCTGCGGCTATTGCTGTTCTGCGTCAAGCAACTGCGTTAAAACCCAATCGCAAGAAGGCTAGCGATGGATTGTTGCCGTCAGCGGCTCATTTAAAGCAGAGTCCAACATCTGACCACAATACAGGGTATGCTGTAGACTTAACCCATGACCCAGTTAATGGGATTGATTGCAAGATAATTTTTGAGAAGTTAAAAGAAGACAAACGAGTTAAATACCTTATTTTTCAAGGCAAGATTTGGGCTAAAGACAAAGCCAAGTTAGGCAATAGAGCCTACGTTGGAGTCAATGCCCATAATAAACACCTTCATATTTCTATTGAGCCTACTATGGGAAATGATACTTCCCCTTGGTTCTGGTGGCTAAATGCCCCTAAACCCATCAATCAGATTGTCGCATCTCTAACCACTTTACCAGCCAAAAAGGCTTACAAAACCGAAGTTTGCACCTGCTGTAAGTTACACGGGGCAAAGTCCTAATCCTATAGGAGGATACAATGGAACAATTCAAACAACTAGCACTATCTTGGTTTCGTGCTGCGGCTGCTGCTGTAGTGGCTATCTATATGACTGGCGAGACGAATCCAAAGACTCTTGCTGCTGCCGCACTTGCTGGTGTGGCTGGTCCAGTCCTTAAATGGCTTGACCCATCTGCTACCGAATTCGGTCGCGGTTCAGAATAACCTTATCCTAGGGGCCTAGAAGGCCCATAGAGACAAGAAACCCCCTTACCCTAGGTATTCCCTAAGGCGAGGGGGTCTTTTGTTGTTTCTAGAGGTTAATCTTCGTCGTCAAACTCGTAATCTTCTAACTTGTCCCATAGAATATCTATATTTTTGCGATGTTTTCGGTGTTGCCACTCATCCAATAGTGTGGTTGCAAGGTTGACAGTAAACATACCTAAAGATGCTCCCAAGAACACAGCCCAAAATGTATTTGACATAGTACTCCTTCGATATTATAATAATATATTATTATATATACAAACGCCTAAGCGTTTGTTTTATATATAATTTCTTACAAAATTAATTATACACAGACAATCCCAATCTGTCAAATACTTATAACTATTTGACTCAAGACCCAATTGTCAGTTATACTCCAATTATGTCAATTGAACTCGAAGAATATACCTTACCTGAGCATATGTCCTATTCGGCATTCTCAACATACCTAACCTGCGGTTACCAGTACTATCTTGGTAGACTGCTTAACAAACAAGAAGAGCCATCCGTGTGGTCCGTTGGAGGCTCAGCCTTCCACCTTGCCTGTGAAAACTATGACAAGGAGACCCTATGATGCAAGACCCAGCAGTACAACTGTGGCAACAGGCGTGGGATGCGTCTAAGGGAGACATTGACCTAGCCAATGCTCGTGTTGGTGGTCGTGCTACTAAGGCCAATCCTAATAAAGAAGACCAAACATTCTGGCAATCAGCGGGACCCAAGTGGGTTGAAGGCTATATCGCTTGGCGTGAACTTAATAGGAACTGGAAAATCTGGGTAGCGCCAGATGGCAATCCAGCAATTGAACTTGCCCTGACCCCTGTTGTGGCTGGCGTTCCAGTCAAAATGATTATTGACCGCGTATTTGAGGTAGATGGTCAATTGGTTATCTGCGACCTTAAAACATCTCAGCAGACTCCGTCTAGTACGCTCCAACTTGGCTTCTATAAACTCGGGCTTGAACAGACCTTTGGGATAGAAATCAAGTGGGGCAACTACTATATGGCTCGCGGAAACAGCACATCAGAGATGGTAGACCTGTCTGGATACACTTATGACAAGATGGAATACCTGATAAAACAATTTGACATGGCACGTAAGACGGGTGTATTCTTACCCAACACAAACAACTGTCAGTACATGTGTGGACTCACGCAGTATTGTCAGTTCTCTACGAAGAAGGACAAATAAATGGCCGAAGAATGGAAACTACAGGTCAACTACAAGTTGGCCACAGGCGACCTTATCAACATCCGTGCTAACAGCGCAGATGAACTAAGTGTTCTGCTTGAAGGTATTGGCGATTACGCAACTCAGATTCATGCAACACAACGACTATTGTCTAAGGCGGCTACCCTAGCCCCCCTGTCGATTACCGATTCCACTACAAGCACAACGCCTCCACCTTACTCAACACCGCCCCAGGCTCAGGCTCCATCTGCTATGGCAGCGGCTCCAGTACAGGGTGGACCAACGTGTCAGCACGGCCCTCGCAAATACAAGTCGGGAATCTCCAGCAAGACGGGAAACCCATACGCGATGTGGGTGTGTCCGATGCCTCAGGGCGCGGACCAATGCAAGCCAGTCAACTAAAACAAGAACTATTTCCATTTTAATCAACTAGAAAGGGAGTCCAATGAGAACCTTAGTTCGTTCAGTCGGCAAGGCCTCCATTGGTGGGGAACCCCTTCCTAGTTGTTTTAAAGCCTTTGAAGCGAACAAGATTATTATTAGGCGTTCAGAAGTTTCTATGTTTGCAGGTGCTCCAGGTGCGGGTAAATCAACACTCGCCCTGGCTCTTGCGCTTAAAACCAATGTGCCAACATTGTATATCTCAGCAGATACCAATGCACACACAATGGCTATGCGTCTTGCATCTATGATTTCAGGGAAGAGTCAGTCAGATGTAGAGCAGAAACTTAATACTGATGTTGGATGGACGAAAGCAATCCTCCAAAAAGGAAGCCACATAGTTTGGTCGTTTGAATCAGCACCAACATTACAAGACATCGATGAGGAAGTCGAGGCATTTGAGGAGTTGTGGGGCTGTCCCCCAACTCTTATTATTCTCGACAACCTTATGGATGTAGCCACAGATGGTGGCGAAGAGTTCGCATCTATGCGAGCAATCATGAAGGAGTTAAAGTATCTTGCTAGGGCAACGAATGCAGCAATTGTGGTTCTACATCATACTTCGGAAGCAGTTCTTGGGAATCCTTGTCAACCAAGAAGCGCCATCCAGGGTAAAGTTTCTCAACTCCCTGCGCTTATATGTACACTCGGCACGGTTGGCACATCGCTGGGCGTGGCATCAGTCAAGAATCGCTACGGAAGAGCCGACCAAAACGGGTCGCTCATGACGTGGCTCGCATTTAATCCAGAATATATGTACGTAGAAGATATTCCAGAGAACGCATGACGACTCGCAAATCCCATAAGGCAAGAGGAGCATCTTTTGAAACTGATATTAAAGATTGGTTCCGCGCTCGCGGGTACGACGCTGAGCGTCTTGCTCGTGCTGGTGCTAAAGACGAAGGCGACGTTGTTGTTAAGACGGATTTTTTGGGGAGCATCGGCATCATCGAGTGTAAAGCGCCAGGCGCAAGTGGCAAGATTACTCTCCCAGGTTGGACGAGAGAAGCGCAAGTAGAAGCAGACCATTATGCGGAAGCACGTAACATTGATAGAGATACAATACTACCCTCAGTTATTATTAAAGCAAGAGGCAAGTCCATTGACGATGCCTATCTAGTATTAAGGTTGGGCGATGTTTTTGGTGGATGACCTACCCGATATTGTAGCGGTACTACAGCACTACGGTGCTACGGTACGGCGCACTAGCGGCCAAGTGAATGTGAAGTGTCCATTCCATAACGACTCTCACGCTAGTGCAAGTTTCAATACGAGAGAGAATATATTTAACTGTTTTGCGTGTGGTATGCAAGGCAATAGCATTCAAATAATTGCGAAGCAAGAAAGGTGTGATATACGTGAAGCAAAGTCTATCGCAGAAGGAATTACTGGGGAGAGCAGCAACCAAGTACGCGGGAAATATTCATCTGGCCGAAGATTACCTAGCAAGTCGGGGAATAACTCGGGAAGTAGCGCGGTTGGCTCGATTCGGCGTAGTAGAGGAGCCTGAGGTTGGACAAGAAGCGTTCATCGGTCGTCTCTCGATTCCTTACATTACTAAAACTGGTATTGTTGATTTGCGGTTTAGGTCACTTAATCCAGCGGTGGAACCGAAGTACATGGGAATGACTGGCGCTGAAACGAAGATGTACAATGTAACCGACATTGATAAAGCAGGAGATTGGATTGGTGTATGCGAAGGTGAACTTGATACCATTACTCTTAGTGGCTGTGTTGGTATACCTTGCATTGGAGTTCCAGGTGCAAACTCATGGAAGAAACATTACACCAGATTACTTGCAGACTTTGAGCGCATCTTTGTCTTTGCAGATGGAGACCAACCAGGAAAAGAATTTGCCGCTGGTCTTGCCAGAGAATTGCCAGTTACTGTCGTCTCAATGCCAGACGGAGAAGATGTTAATAGTTGTTACGTAAAGTATGGTTCCGATTTCCTTCGGGATAAGATGGGTTTAAATAATGAATAAAGAGATACCAGATTGTCCAATATGCGGAACACATTTTGAAAATGTATTTGAAGCAACAGACCATCTTCTAGATGATGAAGGAGAACAACCCTTCGACCCTAAACTCATCTTACCTAATGGATACTCTCTTATGATTGGCTCTATGCTGCGAGCCTTGTATGGCTACGCAGATGACCCAACACAAATCAAACGAATCACTCAAGATACCTACGCCACGCTGTACGCAGCAGAGGTTGACCCAGGTCAGATGAAACACTTTATCGAAGATATGATTGTAAGTGAGCATATGTCATACATCGATGAAGAACTAGAAGAATTATTGGATAAACCAAATGACAACGAAAGCAGAGAGTGAAGAAATATGGCTAATCTTACGCATGCTACAACAACAAGGATTCAAGATAACATCTTACGAAGCGATAGAGAATACACTACAGATAGTATTGCAAGTTCCTCTGTTAAGTTCAACAACGACGTAGCAGAGGTAACCTCTAAACTATTTGATTTGCTTATCAGTAAGCATAAGGATTACGGTCCTAAGAATATTTCACAAAGTCCAGGTGGACCACTCAATGGTCTACGTGTTCGTATGTGGGATAAGTTGGCTCGGATTAACAACTTAGTTGATAGCGGTGCTAATCCAGAACACGAAAGCCTTGAAGATTCTTTCAAGGATATGGCAAACTATGCAATCATTGGGTTGCTAGTTCTACAAGGAAAGTGGCCCCAAGAATGAAGATATTCGGACCCTATAAGGGAAGCAAAGCAAATGGTGGTCGTCCCATTTATGTAATTAAACGTAAGAAAAAAGATGGCAGCACCACCACCACATCTACCAATAAGGCTCGTAAAGATTATGAAGATGCAACAGGTCAAACGCTACCAAGAGGCTCAGAGGTAGACCATAAGAACAACAAAGGTCGTGCGGGTGATGACCGCATCTCTAACCTTCGGGTTATCAGCAAGAAAAAGAATGTTGGTCTCGAGAATAAACGACGTGCCAAGAAGGCGACGAAAAAGAAGCCATGAAAACAATAGTATGCGTGTCCGATTTACAGATTCCTTATCACGATAAGCGAGCGGTTTCTAATCTTGCTGCTTTCATTAAGGCTTACAAGCCTACCGAAGTAGTATCAGTTGGAGACGAGATGGATATGCAGACTATATCTAAATGGTCAAAAGGAACTCCGTTGGAGTATGAACGCTCCATCGGGCGTGATAGGGACGAAACGACAAGGGTGCTCGAGTCGCTCAAGGTCAAGCATATCATTCGGTCAAACCACACGGACCGTTTGTATAACACAGTTATGATGCGTGCTCCTGGGCTACTCGGGTTACCTGAGTTGGAACTACCAGAGTTTTTGCGCCTTGATTCTATCGGCGCTACATATCACACAAAACCTTATGAGTTAGCACCTAACTGGTTGCTCATGCACGGTGATGAAGGCTCTATGAAGTCTACTGGAGGGCTTACAGCCCTTGGTTTAGCCATGCGTACAGGTAAGTCGGTAGTGTGTGGACACACTCACCGCATGGGTCTTGCTCATCACACTCAGGCACATGGAACATCTGCACCTCAAACAGTATGGGGTATGGAAGTTGGTAATCTTATGCGTTACAGAGATGCTAAGTATATCAAGGGTGGATTATTTACATGGCAGCAAGGCTTCGGCATGCTCTACGTTGATGGTCGCACAGTTGTACCAGTTACAGTACCAATCCAACGAGATGGTTCGTTTATTGTAGAAGGAAAACGTTGGGGATAATGGACTGGGAACGCATTGAACCTTGGGAGTACATCGCCGTATCTGTGGCATCAGAATACCACAAGAAATATGATATGGTTGAACTCGAGGACATCAAGCAATCACTTTATGAGTGGTTCCTTGAACATCCAAATAAATTAGATGAGTGGGAATCAATTGGTCCCAAGGATGCAAAAAATCTTATCTATCGTTCGCTTCGCAATCAAGCATTAGATTATTGTCAGCGATGGAAAGCCAAGTCAATTGGCTATGAGCCATCCGATTTATTTTACTATGAACCAGTAATGGTTGAGGCTTTACTACCCTCAGTATTACGTGGTGAGTTTACAGTTATGCCAGTATTAAACCTTGGTAAAACAGGACGACCACCAGCACCATCAGAGGGCGGTAACATGATGGCGATGATGGTCGAAATTAACGCTGCATACGTAAAGTTGAGCAAAGAGGATAGAGCCGTGCTCTTCTTCAAGTATGTAGAGTCCCTGGATTTTGCTGGTATTGCTGTCGAGATGGACCTTGGTTCAGAAGATGCTGCAAGAATGCGTCATAACAGAGCGATAAAGAAACTAATCACACGGATTGGTGGCTTCAAACCGTTTTTAGATAAAGATATTACCAAGCACTCTACTGATGAACCAGACGAATTGGTACAACCCGATGCAGAAAGCAGTGAAGATGAAGGGCGAGAAGATAGCGATTAGTATGCTTAATTTATCTATGATATTGGGTAATCCCTTTCTGCTGGGTCTACCCACGTCTCTGCAATATGCTCGTCCATAGATTGATTCTCTGCCTGTCTTGTCTGTCGTAAATGTTCTAGTATCTGCCCGATAGTTATCAGATAACCTCTTGATGGGTTAGGTGGAATGTTGCACGTTATTGGTCTACCTATTTCCCATACCGCTTCTTTGAGTCTCCACAATGGAACAATAACTGTGGAGTCTTCTAACATGAATGCCCAATGCGTAGCCTTACTCACTCGTATGCCCGACGGCTTCCAAGCACTATCGCTTACATAATAGCATTCTGTTTCAATATAGACGTTGCCAGTTTCTATCCAACGCCTGTCTGTCTTGACTTCGACGGTGTCTAAGGAAAGCAAGTCTGCGACCCTGCTCTCACCTAGTTCACCTGCTCTAAGGTCTAAGTCCCAGTTGGAATCTTTCAATCTACCTCTGCCATTTCTTTTTCATACATCGCTAGACTAAGTTCATCTAACTGTTCCTTGATTTGGTCAATGAGACCCTCACGATAGAGTAGTTCTGCTTCTGTATAAACTACACCATCTTCATCTTCTTTGCTATACTCATACTGTGTCATAGGTCATCCCAACATATCTCGCATATCGACCAATCAGCCAATCTGATTAGAGTTTCACTGCCAACCATAGTCTCACATCTTGTGCATTGACTTAGGTCGTCTTCGTCATAGCCCATATCTATCCTCCTGTTGAATAGAAACCAGTTCCGTTGAACTTTACTGGTGCTGCATAGTATACACGGTTCATCTCCTGATTGCAAATACTACATACAGGGACGACCTCATCTTCTGACATGCGACGTTCTATACTTATCTCTTCATTATCTGTATCGCATTTGTATTCATACGTTGCCATGCGCTTACCTCCGCATAGTTTGTGTCGGTCGGAGTGTATGATTATCATACAGCCGTTGACGCTGTTGCGCCATAGCCTCCTGAACGCCGACATAGTTATCTAGAGATTGGCAAATCTTCTTGGCCAGTTCTCTACCTTCTAATCTATTATATCCAAACATGGCTAGTTTGTCTATTACTTTTTGCACACGAGGCTCTTGTTGGTAAGCGCCTTCTTTGAAGATTTGCAACTTACCCTGTCTGACTCTAGTTATCATCAGTACCAACCCTTCTTGTTATGGAACTTTAGCGCTTGGCAAGGTGAGCCATAGCGGTATAGAATATAGGCAAAGCCACGCTCAATTTGACGTGTTGCTGGCACGTTCGGGTTCATACCCAGTAGTTGCGGTATACCACCTGCGTTTTTACCCATTACCTTATGATTATTATAGGCTTCGGGTCTCCAATGAGACTCTTTAGTCCATAACTTATCTAGACAATCGAACTGCTTATCATTCCATGCAAGCATTACATCTTTTGCATAGGCTTTACTATCTTCTGCTGTCCACTTGTGTGCTGGTGTTACTTTCTCATGCCCTGCATGAGTTACACCAAACACCATAAATATTACTATCAAAAGCAATAGTAATTTCTTCATAGTTTACCACCTTACTAGAGGTATCATCTTGTCGGCAAAGTCTAGAGCGCGTCCCATATCTGACTGCACTCCATAGTTTTCTCGTGACCTACCTAGCCTAGCGATACGTTCGCCAGCGAGTAATCCACCCCATATACCATGCGGTAGATTTTCTGTCTTCATTCCCTCTTCTAGACATCGCGCCTTAGACGGACACGTATTGCACTGCTCAATAGCGTAGTTGATACTGCTTACCAACTCCGCACGTCTAGCGTTAGAAGGTCGACCATTATCGTTCTCGGGAAACCAGTAATCTGCATTAGGGTCGTTAGTGCAGTTACCTATTAGCGGTTCAGTCTTCATGCATCTCGTCCCACATTCTATCAGGGTCGTCGTCTTCGACGCACTCTGCATCTATTTCATGGTCGTGTCCACATTCGTCACAGTCGTCCATGCCTAGTGCAACAGGGTCGCCGTCAAGCCACATTGGTTCACTCATCTTCATCACCTCCGACAGCCTCATCAGAGTCGTCTTCAATCATCTCTACGTAGATGTCATTAATTTCTCCACGATAGAGATTATCTTGCCATTCGTATGATGCTAACTCATGCGCTTGCATGTCATCATCTGCTTCTAAAGTAAAGTAGAATGTCATAGTAACCGCTGCATCATACGTTACTGCTTTATCTGATGGTATTGGTCTAGCCATTATATTTATCCTCCAGTATCGAATCTAATACATACTCAAACTCAGGTCTATCCGCCATTTCAGGTGCGTCAGTATCCCAAATCACTTCGTATCCATAGTTCTCGTCCCATATCAAACGCCCTGCGAATAACTTACGAGCGCCGTTGACTAACTCAAAGTCTTTAGCCCACGCAGTTTCTCGTCGCATTCGTTGCTTGATACTAAATGACTCCAGCATCTCATCAACTGTTACTTCTTGAGTATCTTCTTCCTCTAGAAGCAATCGTGCATCTGCTATCTTCTTATCTGTATGATAATCATACTCGTTGCTTGTGGTGAGTAGGCAGATATAATCCAATACCATCTCACGCATTTTTTCTGTATCCATCTCTACCCCCTGTTGTATGCTGGACAATAGATAGGGATTACTTGTCCCCCTTGTAATTGTGCCAACCATTTTTCTGCTTCTTCTTTTGTGGAAAACCCACCATAGACGCATAAGCCGTCCCTATAAATCCCAACAGTTGCCCAGCCTTCTATGGCTTGGCCGTCATACCATTCTTTAGAAATCAAAGTGCTTGTCATAATACCACGCATTCTGAGGTTTGTGTTGGTCGCGCATCCACTTGCTATCGGCTGGCACATAGCATAGGCAACTGTCGCCGTATGACCCTGTGCAATCAAAGCAGGTGTAGCACATTTCGCAGTAGTAGGGGTTAGCATCCTCGAACGCTATCGTCCTACACGAAGGACATTCGAAGTCCTCCAGTATTTCCGTATCTGTATGATTATCATACGCAGTCGAAGTAATACTGGGCTTGATGTAACTAGACCATGCGGATGCCTTGTATGTATCATTAGACCACCACATGCCTTCGTTATCCCAATGCCCAAGCGACTCGTTGATAACATAGCATTGTTCATTAGCCTTCGGGTCAGTAGTAAGAACAGCAATCTTATTACCACCAGCCCACTTGCTTAGTATCTTCCATACGTTGTCGTCATCAAGTGCTCTGACGCCACCGATATTCGGAAGGGTATCCTCTGCAAAGATACGCGTATCACTACGCTTATCTGTTGCATGGATTTCTATGTCGAGGATACCATTGTGCGCTAGGTAGGTATCACTTCTACCGCCAACCTGAAAGGGGTGGCAGTTATCTTGGTTCTTTACGCCATGCGTTGCATACCTAGCATGATACATAGCATAACTATTCGGGTATTCTTTACGAACTTCTAAGAACTCTTTGATAACTTTCTTAGCAGACATACCCTTGCCTGTGATAATCTTGTCTCCAGCAATTACTGCATAGCCAAAGCCATGCGGGTTATTACAAGAGGCACACTCTAAATCTTTTTTACGAGGCGTAGAGTTGGGCGAGCAAACGACGAGTAAGCACATAATCTATCCTATCTGTATGATTATCATACACTTTGTAATTGGTTAGCAACCTTTGCCAACCGCACGTTGAGTTCGGTATACAGTCCAGCATTGTCCTGTATGTATGAGGTAAAGTTATCTTGCGATAACGAACCTTGACGAATATCTCTTACCGACATCCCTCTAGTATACTCAACGCTGGCGTGCGCTAAGTCAATAAAGGATTTTACTGTATCGGTATTGACGCTACTTCTAAAGATACGCATCTCTAGCGTAGCACTATTCTGTGTATTGACCGCAGAGTAGCGGTCACTATTACGTGAGTTCTCTAACTTATTCTTGAGGTTGCGACGTTGCATCCATATTCTGTCGCCATCATCATCAACCCCAGCCATGTAATCGGTTTGAGCATCATCAAACTTAGCCCAACGACTAGATGAACGACCCGCTACTGCTTCGTAGAGTGTCTGATTATCATACACTAGGCGCAAGAAGCGGTGCATGTGCGAACCACCATTGAACCCTGTGCGTGAGATGTGAATGTGCAGACCTGCGGTAGACGCATCCCACGCTTTCACTTTGATACCAGTCCTACTTCGTAGGGCTTCGAGAGTATTCCATAACTCTTTGGCTTCGTTCTTATAGTAATCATGCGTCATTGGATGTGTGACTATCTCAAAGCCACAGTTTAGTGAGCCGTCACTCTTGAGATAGGCTAAGTCATAACCTTCCAGTCTGCTCGCATACTCTGCGGCATCAGACCTGTTGCGGGATGCTTCTACTTCGATTTCTATACCGAAGAATAAGCGTTCTTCTTTGTCGGTGCTGTGAAAGATAGGGTCAGGGCGGTAAGAGTAATCATGGATTACCCGCGCATCATCTCCACTATGGTCAGCACATTGGCTAGAGTAATACTCATCACAGTCTTCACAGTAGTAAGCATTACCTATGCAATTCTCGCAGTAAGAATTATTACTGTCCGATACGTAATAGTTATCACCTGTGTGATACTCATTACAATCATCACAATAGTGAGCGTGACTATCCATACAGCCTTCGCACCACATCTCGCTTTGGTCTACGTAATACCACGAGTCACTTTCCCAACCAGTATCTTCACAATGCTCGCAGATACGTTTACAGTTCTCACAACTCACATCTCCTGAATAAGATATGAGATGCGCATCATCTTCGCTAACCTCTGCGGTGCAACCGCTACAAGTTAGGAGAATGATTACTTCATCTTCATCCATACTCTATCCTTTCGATACTCCGTATGATTATCATACAAGAGGTGGTGCTATTCAGTTATAGGTATAACCTTACACTAACGCCTGACGTAAGTCAAGTATCGCGTCATTTATTTTTGAGCGCAACACCTCACACTCGCTCATAAGGATTTTGAAATCGTTGCGGCGGTGCTGTTCCTGTTGCTGGCGTAGAGCCGAGCGTATCACTTCGACCTCACGCGGAGTGAGGTCGAGCAGTAGGTTTGTGTCGGCGCTCATTTCTTCGCCTTCTTACGGATAACCTTAGCAATACGCAAGATGATTACGATACCGACTACTAGCAACACGCTACGCCATAAGACATACACA
>Ga0209596_1002538_pt1 | contig 15054 bp, 17 predicted proteins | sample M_130807_MF_Meta_FD_187314 | JGI IMG/M metagenome (GOLD analysis project Ga0209596, IMG submission 187314) | Freshwater microbial communities from Lake Montjoie, Canada to study carbon cycling - M_130807_MF_MetaG (SPAdes) (version 2) | ecosystem: Environmental > Aquatic > Freshwater > Lake... | reverse complement strand
TTTTCATTTTATGTTTGCTAATAAATTTGTTGCTGTAAAGAAATATTTAGTAAGGTCGTCGGCTTGTTTTTGAATGTAAGGAATTCTTGTATTGTAAGTTTCAATATCTTCCATAATAACTTTACATAAGTCTGTACGATAAGTGTCATATAAATCGTAACTTTCTGTCCATACGCTAGGATATTTAAAATGATTGTGATACATTTCAGTATAACTTAGTCGATCTGGAACTAACGGAATAGCATTTAGTAATGCGCCCTCATAACAACTAATACCCAGTGTCTCTTGTAAGTTAGCACTGAACACTATCTTAGCTTCGCCTAATAATGTATGATATTTGTGTTTTGTTAGTGGTTGCTCTTGGCACACTACAAACTCATACTGAGGTAATCGAGTAGCTAAATCTTTAAAAATGTCTACTTGTTTTTCTGGAGCAATTCTATGTGGGAATAGTATTAAGTCACGCTTCTTTAAATTCTTATACGGTGCTAGTTCAGCTTCCATATATTCCATAGGCCATCCTGACTGCGTTACATAAGGATTGGCACCATTATCTTCGACATCAAATAAGTTTTTAGCAAACATTTTAATGTGAAAGTCTGTGGCAAAGTAGTTGTGATCATATGAAAAGAAATAACTCTTTTCAGCGTGTCTGACCCACGGAGCATCGCCTATTAAACGACCTAAAAAATCCTGCGGGTCATAACTACCGGCGTGCCATAATCCATGTGTAGTTACCGGAATCTGTAACAGCTCACTCATATACTTTAAATTGATAATCCCAGGATGCCAGGCATCAGTAAAAATGAAGTGATCGCCAGGACTAACTGATCCGGCGCAAAATAAACGACCCATTTGCTCAACTTGGTTAGCCTTGTATATATTGGTACCACCAAAATTAAGGAAAGCACCAGGAGTAGTGGCAATAGGAATGTCTTGAGGACCAGAGATAATTTGAACATCGTGTCCTGCCTTTCGTAGTAACTCAGGTACATGAGTCTTCCATTGACCCGTGTACCTGGTTTGAACTGCTTCGAGATCGATTAAGAAAATATTAGCCATTATTCTGCAATTTCAAAATGTTTTTTTAATGCTCGTCCGACACCGAGAGTAACACCTTCAACCTCTGAATTGTGATCATTAGCAAATTCAGCACATTCCTTAACAATCAACTCGGCAAACCTTTCAATCTCATGGTTATAACTGTATCCATCATTGACGTCGTTGTGTAGATTGAATCCTGCTTGGATAGCAAGTAAGTTAATCTTCTCGTTCATATTGAGTTAGCTGTTAAATCGGTCTTCCTAAACGACGTGCATCCTCAACCCACATATTCTTGGCATTCTTGCCTTGAATAAATTTGTTGTATTGTTGCCAAGCATACGCCTTGAAGTTGTATAAATCTCCTTCATTGAATCGATATCCGAAATCAACACAGAAATCTAAAAACTTAGTGAGATCATCATGTGTTTGTAGTGCGCGAGCACTGGGTTTGTAATGTTGCTTACCCATTATGTTTCCTTAATATTTAATACTGGTTTATAAAAATTGCTTAATTCATCTTTGTAATAACATACTGCTTCCGAAGAAGATGATTGCTTCGTGATGCGCTAGTTACAGTAGTGTACGGAATATTTTTATTCTGCGCCCACTCTGTTAAATCTTTAATTACTGTTTCTTCATTAGAGGTAATATTTTTAATTCTGTAATATTTTTGATGTGTAGCATTGTTGATTAACTGACGCTGAGCAAGATAGTTGCTGCCGTAACCTTTATACCATCCTGCGGCAATAATAGCATCTTTACTAACATACTTCGTATTGATGCCGTTAGTAATACTTATTTTGCCTAAGTTAGCAGGTTTAACTGCGGCATATAAGTCCGCTGCCTGTTTGCTTGTAAGAGTTACTTTGTTCCTGCGTATAATTCTGCGATACGCAAATAACATTTTATCTTTGTTAGTACCAGATAACATTTTTGTTAGTAATCGATGTATTAAGATATGTTCGCGCTTAGTTAAAAATACAATATTAAAAACATCATCTGCTAATTTTGCGTCAATAGACCTTGGAATAATATGATGCCCGTCAATCTTGCCTAATATCTTTTGGGCTACTCGACGATTTTGTTCAATCTTAACAGTTGGATCAATCTTAAACCTATCAATAGCATTTAATACAATGCCAATATACCAGTTAGTATATTTGGATTGTGATGCTAATGCTTTAAGTTTATTAAGATTGTTTGAGTACATAATTATATTTTAATACTTAAATTTGGTCTTGTCAACTCATATTTAATCAAACATCCATTTTCTCCGTCTTCCGCGACTTCAATCCATACAGCACGTTCAGGATACCGTTGTGCTATTTGTACATACAAGTCATCTGCTATCATTTCACAACTTTTAAAGTCAAGTTCTAAAACGGAACTCGTACCACTTCTGTGACTGGTATAGAGATTTTCGAGCCAGCGTTTGAACTGGATGAATTCGATATCTCTGTCTGAATGGAAGACATCGATCCACACCCTGAAATGAAAAATGTGCCTATGAGGATTAGCAAGGAATGATACATCATATTCGTCTCCTGTGGCCAAGTTAGGATCTGTAGCCGCCGCCGGGTATTTATGTATACCTTCCTTGCGGAAAGTAATCCAAATCTTACGCTCCGCTTTATTCATAATTTTAATAGCTTGTTCTGCTAATGCTTGTTGTCTTTGATCCATTATTCGCTCTCGTTATCGTATTCAAAAATTGATCCAAATGTAGACTTAGCCATAGCTTCTACTTTTTTCATTGCGCCGTGGCTAGATCTAAATACCCACGAATCTTTAGTATCACGCTTTCTTTCAAAATAGCCCCAATGGGTACCAGGTGCTGTACCGCCAGGTGTAATGTTACCAATTTTAATATTTTCTCTTGATGTTTCGTATGCTTTTTTGTATAAATCTTGTACATGGGGTTGAGAAAGGTCATACATTTCGTTGTCAACAATAATACCATTTTCAGTTTTGACTCTAAGTTGATGTTGAAGTTTTTCGCATACAACAGAATCTTTAAAATCAGTAGTAAGTATATCACATTCCCGCATAGTAGCTACCGATAACGGACTAGTAGATTCTTTAGCCCGGGTTTTCACTTCTAAATCAAATTTCTTGCCACCGTCATTACCTTTACCAAGATTAAGATTAAAACCATCAGCTTTCATTTTTTGTTCAAATGCTCTGCCGGCTTCTCCACCTATATGAGTAGGTAACTGTTGTCCGCGCCAGTCTGTTTTAATTTGCTTAACTTTAATTTTAGGTTGCTTCATTTGATCTCCGTATCCTGGGTATACTGATCCCAGTATGTATACTTGTCGTTAGACATTAAGTCGTGTAACTGATGTGTCCATACTCCAGGATTAGTAGCACCCCATGTAGTGTCATCAATTTTAAGTGTAGCATTATAGTTAAACTGTTTAATATAAGGTAGCTTAACACTAATCATAGGAACAAAACGTTCATATTCACAGTATCCAGATTCAAGAATACCTTCTGCGTGTTTAACATCAAAATCTAAACTAACCCAATATCCTAACTGTAATAACGGAAGAATTACTTCATCCCACGCACGATATTCTGCTTGCGAAATCTCTTCAGGATTAAAACTTTGACTGGTACCAAAGTAAACGTGCCTACATTCGTTGGTAATGGCCTTGTCTATAATTTCAGTAACAAGAGGAGTTCCAACTACAAATAGTGTTTTCATACCATAGCAAATAGTATGCTCAACTTCAAATCCTACAAAATAAGTTGCCGCTTGACGTTCGTTAGTGTCTAATCCCACTTGATATAACCTCTACTGTATCCGCTTGGACGGTCCTTACCATCCGCAAACGCTTGTTGCCATTCTGTACTACGATTATAACACTTAGACCAGAACTTGTCAACATCAAGTTGTCCACTTTCTATCCAGTAAGCCGCACGTTTCATAACCCACGTAAATTCTGGATTACGTGGACTTGGGAATATCATAGTACAGGCTTTCCAAAGTAAGTTGCTAAAATCTGTAGTTACTTGCTTTTGTGCTCCAAAAATGATTAGTGCTTGATTAGCTAGTATATCCTTATCGAATATATCAGTTCCATTACTCAAGTCAATAACGATATCATATTTCTTATCTGGAATAGATTCTGATAATACATCATTCCAAATATCTTTGTTACTACGCCCAACAACATCAATATTATTTTTAAACTTATCAAGTTTAATTGTGTTATATGCAACCCACGCTAGAAATCCACTGCCTAAGATTAGTATATCGCCTGAACGCTTTTCGATTTCGTTTTGTGCTTGTCTAATCAAATTAATACCGCATGCAACAGGTTCTATGATGTATTTAGGATCTGGACTAGGAATTTTAACCCATTCTTGTTGTTTAACATTATAATAGTCGGCATAAGCAGGCTCGCCGCGTGTAGCTACATAATCACCTATAGCAATGTCATTAACTAACGCACCTACGTTAGTTACTTGCCCAACACCTTCATGTCCTTGCATATTATCAGGTAACGGACCAAAACTACCCGTCATCATATCAATGTCTGAACGGCATACGCCAGTTAAAATAGATTTAACTTCAATCTCGTCATCTGTTATATAGGGTTTAAGCCAGGTTGTTTCAATAAACTTGCCATCGCCGACTGTTTTTAATAATTTTACATTCATAGTGCTTCTATCTGTTTGTGGATCCATAGATCCTGTTTAAGTTGAACATTCCAAAACTCTTTATTATCTATATTAGCTATAGCATCTACAATCATATTATGATATGCTTCTTCGGGACACCACTTACCAAGCTCAAATCGTAATTCGCTGTTGTCTTGAGAAATAAATTGAATTGAGCTATCTTCTACATCCATGCTACGCCAGTTAGCTTGGCATCCCCATTTACTTCCAAAGTCAATATGGCATTGGTCATCGACGTCATAGATACCATCGCGATTAATAACACCGTATTCTGTACTGTCAATATTTGATAACTCCCACATCATTTGTGCACCCTTATCATTTACTGATTCGGTTTGCCACTTGGGGTTCATAGCAATATACAAACTTAATACGTGCGGCATTAAGTCTCTGCTAACACCTCCGTATGCTAACTTGCGAGTAGTAAACCAAGAACCTGGACTAGGAATACAGTTTTTTCTAATCCAACGAATGTTTACTACTTTTGCTATACTTGCCGATGCTGCAAGTTCAGCAATATTACTACGCCACATATTGTTCTTAACCATCATAAATTGTGTATCAGGAAAATCTTGAGTCAAATTTAACCAAGCTAACTCTGATTCAACTCCTGGCTTTTCAATAAACACAATGCAAGCTAATGGAGCCACAAGCCGAGCAATTGATTCATGTGTAAAGTTTGGAGTACAAATATGTACAGTATCAAATGGTCCACTTAACATTGCCGGCTCTAATTCCGTAAAATCAGCTTTAACTGCCGGATTAGTGTCTACTGTAATAATGTTGTGGCCGAGCTTAGTAAGTACATCCTTGTACAAATTACCAATGCCCATACCTACGATAAGACTTTTCATTTTATTTTGTGCTAATTGGAACGTTTTCAGCGTTATCTTGTTTAAGGATTACAAGTTGTGTTTTAATATGTAAGCGTTGTTTTTTCAAATCAGTTAGCTCAACATCATCAAATACTCCAGTACTTTCTAATCCGTCAATTTTCTTACCTAACTTATGGTGTTCTTCTTCTAAATGCTTAATACGATTTTCAATCATTGCTATTCTCCAATTCGTCAAGTTTAGTTTCGTCTAATCCAGAATCATCAATAGGATGTTCATCTTCTTCTGCTTCAAATAAACTGTTAAACATAGTGCTGGCATTAACAGTTTTCTTACCAGTTGCTCCGCGAGTACCAATAATACTTTGCCAAAACTTATCATACATATCAATAATAGCAATAGCAGTTTCGCGATCCGGTGCTGCAAATATAGCTTCAACTACATCCTTAAAGTATAAACTATCAAAGCGTTCATCTACTAACATATCAGGACATTTTCCAGCATCATATTCGCGATTAGCACGTTGTACTGATTCTAAATGTAGCCAAACATTGTGACCCATTAGTAATGCGTAACTAAACGAATCCCACGATGTTTTGCCTTCTTTGCCTATCTTATTTAGGTCACCAGGAGCATAGATACAAATATCTTTAATTTGTAAATTATCACTAACAGGGCTATCATCAAAGTGATGAATTAATTTGTCTTGTAATACAGCATCACTAAATTTGCGTGTATCTTTAGCATACTTCTTATCGTCAACAATAGCACTCATACGATAGCACCACTTCCTACGATCCTCAATATCAATTTGATGATATACTTGGCCGTTAGCTGTGGCTAGGAATGGACTAGCACAGTCAAACGATATAGTAAAATTAGGATTAACGTACTTACGAACAGCTCTTTGAATGTCTGTTAATAACAATGCCCATTCTAATTTACTTGTGCCCAAGAAGTGCATCCAATCGTGTTGTCCTTCTTTAAGTAAGCCATCAAACTTTAATGCTACTAAGCGACGCAATACTAAATCAACGTCACACATATTCTGGCCACCCATAGCCCAGCCATTAAATGCTTTGTCGCCATAAATGTTTGGATCACAGAAGTCTTTCATTTGTGCATACCAGTCATCTGCTTGTGCGTGATTCTCACCTTGTAGTACATTTAAAAACTTACAGTTGCCATTGCGATGTTTAATAAAGTATTCGTTGTTATATTTTGTAGCTTCTACTGCTTGTTGATATGACTCAATGCCTGTAGCAACACGTCCAGCAGGACTACGCTCTACCCAAGCCGGGATATCAAGTACCATACCATAATTCATTAAGCCATCCATCCAAGATAATACTGCTTCACGTTTTTTCTGTGCCGCATTTAATTTGTTTTGATATTCTTTAACATGGTCAATCTTAACATACTTGGTATTGCCATTCTTATCATGCTTGGGTGTGCCGTCTGGTTTAAGAGCTGGAACGTGTTCAATACCTTTAGCATTGACTTCTGCCCACATTGCCGCAACTTCTGGTCCGTTAGGATCACGCCATTCACCTTCCCATACACCTTTACCAATCTGGAATCCGCCCGAGTCACCTAAGATAAAAGTATTAGCACGATCTCTATTACGAATCATGTCTTCGTTCCAGTCTTGCTTAGTAAGGTCTAAGTTAGCGTGTCCTGCAGAATATAAACTCCACTTATATGTAAACAATCCTTTTTGAGCATTAAGCCAATTAAGCATTTCCATATCTTGAATGTTAGTAGGCATACGTGATTGAGGAACATATTGTCCGCCACGCTGTTTACCTATGTAAGTGCCATAAAAACCCGACAACGCTGGCAAGAATACAGCGTAATCGGACTGTTTAACAGTAAGATTGTCTTGGGTCATTAATTACTTAGATTGGGCTGGGAGAATAAAGTTGTAAGTAGCAAGCCCTGAATTAACAGTAATCATTGCCGCGCCATCATCACTAATCTTCATTACTTTATCGCCATACAAATCTAAAATAGAAATAACAGTTTTAACTGGCCAAGACCAAGCACGTTTTAATGTACCTTTGACATCTGGTTGAAATACAAAGTTGCCAGCGTGTGTTGAATGGTCGCCAAAGTAAAACTTCAAGTCACCATCTTCTGTTTTAGCTTGGAAGTTATTTTCTTCTGCGTTAGCTTGTGCTTGCATCTTTAAACGCTGAATTGCGGCCGCCGTAGGTTCAAACTCAATACCCCAGTTAGCACCTTTGAATTTAACAGTTTTAATGCGTTCATTGGCAACTTCGGCAGCCATAAAACGATAGTTATTTTTAAAGTCACCTGCTTTGTTTACAAAGTTTAATTGATCTAAAGCTCCGTCTGCTCTACGATTAATTATTAACTGAGCATCTTCTTTATATTCCTGTAAGTTTAACAGAATTTTAAGTTTAGCTAAGTTTGGCATACCAAATGTGCCAATAAAATCAGCTACTGGGCCAGCGAACGAACCTTCTACTACTACACTACGGTCCTCGGCTAATCCAGCAATGTTTGTTTCGGTATCAGTACCGGTAATTTTAACTTGTTCGATACAGCCTAAATCAAGTGTATGTGAAACTAAGTCTAAAAGATGATCACGCATTTATATTTCCTTTATGTAATAATATTGTTAGTATAACAGATTTATTTAGATTTTACAACGGTTTTGAAACTATTTTCGCCAAAGTCTGGCCACCTTTGAGTGTTTCCAATTGCCCTGGCTTTTTGAATTCAACCCAAGTAGTAGCACGGTCATCGTGCCATACAAATTCGATTTCATATCCTATGGTAACTGCCAATTCATAGATAAGGTATCCAGGAGTGTAAGAGCAGAACATTTCTTCAACCATTATAACAGCACTAGAACGGTCGCAGTCGTTAAATGTCATAGCAAGTACACCGCCTGGTTTGAGCTTTTGAAAAATCTCAGTTAACCATTTTTTGATATATTCAATAGGTCTAAAATTAAAGTAGTAGAACGCAAAACATAATCCAAATTGATTATCGGGAATTCTACCTAATATTTTATTATCGTGTGCCAAATCTTCGTTTACAGTATATGTACGCAATCTATTTTGATATTTTTCATTAAATCTACTTAAAGCCGGCAGTAAATGTTCGTGACTTAAATCTATAAGATATAATGGATCGCAAGCAACCATATCGTCGACAAAATCTTCTAATGCTGGGCGAATAATCATTGCTGAATATTTCCAGTCTGTATATTTTCTTAATCTAGAACGAAATATTGTGCGATCTATTCTGGGTTGTTTTCTAACTTCAAAGGTATGGGCAAGCCCCTCGGTCATTTCAATTTGATAAATGTCGTAACTTTTTTCAAACCAAGTCTTTTCTGCTATTTCAATTTTTTGTTTAATTTCGGCTTTTAATAAATTTAATTCCCGTTCAAAAGTATCAAATGATTCTTGAATACTATGTTGTCGTTCTTCAAAAATAGCTTGATGTTCTGGTGCTTTTGAATTAATCAAAAAAATAATTTCATTTAGTTCTTGAGAAACTTTATCTCTCAATTCTCCTGTTGACCTAGCATCAAGTTGATTTTTAAGTAATACTAATTCGCTTAGTTTCATATTAGAACTCAAATAATGTTTGAAATGTGTTGTCTGTGTTAGTAGCACTTGCTAAGTCCCAGTTTAACACACTTAATAAGTTGTCAATCTTTTGATCTACAATCGTTGCTTCCATTAAACTGTCATCAAAAGGTAATTCGGTAAACCACTCGGGCAAACGTTGCTCGTCTGTAGGGTATCCAATACTTGTCCAACCCATGGGATTTTGTTTTAATTTACACACAATAGTTTTCATACCATCTACTACTGCGATAGAATAGTTATCGCCATTCATACGACGCATATTATTCCAGTTTAATGCCGCACGAACGTGCCCGGGCATATTAGCTTTACCTTCACGTTCTTCGGCCGCACCATATTTGGTCAAGTTGTTAACACGTTTGGGCGTGCCTTTTTCCCAAGCTGGCCGCTGTTTGAACTCATATTTAAACTCTCTAATACGTTCTACGATAGTATCACGTGGTGTTCCAGTTAATACTTTTTCAAGAATTTCATACAAGAACTCTTGAATAACTTTGGGAGTATCTGAACGTTTTAAGTCCAAGCCCATGGCCTTAATCTTACCTGGTTTGCCATCTACATCAAGGCGTTTATTCTCTAAGTCATAAATTAATACAGCATAACGCTTTTTAGTAATAAACAAACTGTTAGATGCTATAAGCTCACGTCCTGCTTTAATCAACTCGCCAGCTTCGCGTGGACAATGAAATGCCTGTTCCATGAATGCTGGGAATGAAGCATTAACTTGATCTGCTATGCTATCATATAACTGAATACAAGTTGCTTTATCCCACGTCATATTACCATCGGCTACATCTTTCTTTAATGCAGGCCACGCTGTGAAGTAGCACGAATCTGTATCGCCATATACAATAGCATCGCCCAAGTGATCAAATTCACCTGTAATACATTCGTTAATATATCCCGCCATGTGTCTAGCAATACTGCGACCTGATAGTGTAGTTGACTGGCCAATACGCTTGTCAAAGAAGCGACAATGTGGATTCAAAATAGCACCATACAAACTATTCAAGTTAATTTTCTTAACCAACTGACGCTTGTCCCAAAACGCAATCTCTTTAGAATCTTTGGCATCTTTCTTTTTAGCCTGCATCTCTTGTCGTTCAGCATACCAACGCTCTAACAATCCAGGAACAACGCCTTTCTTCTCGTATGTAACAATAGTGCCGTTGGCGGTTAACATCCAAGGTTGATTAGTATTAAAAACCATGTCCCACACTTCTGCCGCCGAGTGAACTGACTGTTCGCTATCTTGCCAGTCGATGGTAATTTCTGTGCCACGCTGTTGTTCCATAACAGCGGTATACTCTAATGTAGCAAATACACCTTCCCATGCTCCGGCAAATGTTTTACCTTTGGCTACTAAGTCGTCAATATAACGGCCAGTCATAGTATGACGTAATTGTCCCACAACAGTTTCCATTCCCATGTTTAAGGCACGAATCGCAGAAGGATATAGTGAATTAATATCAACTGCTCCTACCCACTCATGCATACCTTTTTTAGGATAGGCAACATAAGCACCTGCTGCCGCTGTTTCATCATCCATAAGCCGTTGTGCTCGATTGGGCACAACCATACCACGCTCGTGTGCTTCGTTAATAATAGCTTGTTCAGTAACAGCCACAGCACCCATTGTAGTTGGAAGTAATACAGTATTAGCGTGTGCTAGTTCGTTGGCCAAATCTAAAAAACGTAGTTTAACATCTAACTTGTTTAACAGTAATGTATCCTGTCTGTTATATTCGATAAACTTTTTAAAGTCTTTGTTATATAACTGATCCAATGTGCCTTCGTATTGTGTTTTACTTTCACCTAACTCATATTCAGTAATAGCATCCAGGGAATAACTATGACGTTCTTCATAAGTGTATTTGCGATACAGTTGCATATAGTCCATATGAACACGGCCTACAATGTCAAATGTAGTGCTGGTTGCTCCATAGCGTTCAAACTCACGTTCTTTAGGAGCCTGCCCCCACAAACAAAATCTGCGTGTATCGTTTTTACTTAATACACGAGTAATGCGATTGATTGTATAGGGTATATCATAGCCCTCCGAGTTCCAACCGGATAGTACATCGGCATCTTCAATCAAGTCAAGGAAAGTATTAAGCATATCTTCTTCCCGCTCAAATATAATACAGTTTTCAAAATCTGCCGCCACTTCCTGTGCTGTGGTTAAACTCATATGCTTAGGTGGAACTACTAAGGTAACTAATTGATCCATCCACTGTAAATAAACAGAGATAGCAGTAATAGCATTAAACGGATCTGTTGTAGGAGAAAAGCCTCGCTCCTTGTGGAAGTCTACTTCAATGTCAAAGAACGCTGTGTGTAATTCTGGAGCATCTTTGTTTTTGTAGTGTTCTTCTAAACAACGGAAGATAGGATTGATATCCGACTCGTAAAGTTGTTTGCCTTTTTGTATAGCAACTTCCCTACGAAATTCTTTGGAGTTGCGAGCAGAAAAACGGGCAACTGGTGTGCCGTAGATAGATGTAAATTTGCCGCGAGGATCGTTATAATAAAAAATATACTCAGCTGGATATTCTTTATATACTCGTTTACCTTCAACACGTTCTACAACGTGTATGCGATCATGTTCGCGGTCATATAGTGCGTCTACAAAACTCATTTACTCTTTCTGTGACTTATGGGTCACTGCCCTTGTTTCATGTTCTTAAGTGAACGACTCTTATTGCTAACTATAATATTTATAGCGTTTTGCCAACCTTGTGTGCGACCAAATTCAGATTTGTGTGCGATGCGAATTGCTTTTTTGAGAATGCCGGGTTTGATTTCTAATTCTTCAGCCACTGCTTTAACAGTATCATTTAAACCGCCGGTTAAAGTTTCAATTTCCATAGTGACCTGCATTCCCTCATTTATAATCTGCTCAAGTTTTTTAGTTTGTTCTGCTGTAAAGATGCGATCTGACATTTGATTCTCCTGTTATTAATGTTACAAGTATACAGGATGTTTTGGTTAAAGTCAACTATTATTTGCCACTTTAGGGGTTTCCGGTAGCGATTCGGTTATTCCAAGGCAGGGGCCGCCTACACCTAACGGTAACTAGTACCGGTCCTAGGGTGATTCTTTATATACCCTTGACTCCTTTGGTGTCAAGCATATTATCTGGTGCGCTAGTTTTTAATAAAGTAACTGCATTTACCGCAGATTGTTTATCTTTTAGGAATATTGCATGATCAATATTGGTATTATTATATACTCCACGATAGTGTCTTGGATAGACATCGGCTGGATTATTGTTAAATTCAATTTGTATTATTTTATTATTAGTTGGTTCTCTATAAATATTAGTAATAATTTTTGGATAAACAAACCCGTATAGGTATGCTTTATCACTTGTGTTTGAAGATATATTTAGATTAAGGAGTGCCAAGGTGGTTCCTATTTTTATTTTAATATCTGTGCGCTCGTCTAAACTTTTAAATCTATCAATAAATTGTGTTACTTGATCATTTATTGATTCTCTAACTAAATGCCTGTGTATAAATCTCCAATCCCAATCTTTATAAGGTAATCCGTAATATCTCATATTTTCGGCGATGATTTGAGCATATTCGATTAAATCATCGTTTGATTCTATAATAACTGATTGGAACTCAAACGGCTCAATTAAAACTTCATTAATTTTCATAGTGTATTTACTAACTAAGTTACGGGCCTAAGGTGATTCTTTTCTAAAACTAGGGGCTGAAGTATACCCAGTTCTAATAGCAGTATTGGTAGATTGACTAGTTAATCCTACCTTAGTTTTAATCATAGCGTTAGCCCAAAATAGTTGATTACGAACAAATACTTTAATAACTTCGTCTGGGTCTTTCATGCTTTTAATTTCTTTTCCTTCGTCTACTGCACTAACAAAAGCATCTGGAGGCACAGTAAATCCTAAGTAGCTGGCAAATCCAAAAGCCTTGGCGGCTGTTTGTTGCCATCCATCATCGGATCCAGATACAATAATACCAAATGTTTTTCCGTAATGCGGATTAAAGTTATTCTTAATTCCCCAATCATCTATATAGCCCATACGTTCCATAAGTGCTTGTATATAACTACTATAAGTGCCCCACCAAATAGGCGTAGCAAAAATAATGCCATCATATTTTAATATTTCTTTTAATACCCAAGTCATATCATCAGCTTTGCCATTGCGGCGAACTCTATCAACACCAGGTTCAAAATTTAAATTTCTTAAAATAATTTCATCAACAACAACGTTATGATTACTGAACTCAGCAATAACTCTGTCAACTACTGCTTGAGTATTTGATTTTTCGGGTGGCGTTAGAGAACCGTTAAGAACAAGAAATTTCATACTGGTGCGTATGGATTAAGTTTATAATCCTCGTCACCCTGTTGTTCAGGAGTAATTGGATATTGATTTTTGTTCATTGCTGTATTTCCCAATTATAGTCAACATTGACTACATTTTTCTTTTGTTTGACATAATACTCGTATGGGTCAAATTCATCGGAAGTTACTTTAATACGTTTACTACTACCGTCATCAAAGTATACGGTCCAAACATAGTATTCACCTTTTTTAAGACTTTCGTCCATAGCACCGTAATATGTTTCATGTGGAGCAACAGGGCCACTGTCTTCTAACAATGAATTATATTTTTGTTTAGCAGATTCGTATACAGCTGGTTTGTTAAGATTATAACCGTTGCGAACCGCCCAAGTTAAAAAGTTATCACCTTCATCTAAATCAAGGGGTTGACCTTTGTGTTTAGCATGACGGCCTGCTGCCGCAGCTTTTTTCAATTGATTCGCGTGTTTACCAGCACCTGATTGAATAGCATTTTTTGCTACAAAGTTACGCTTACGCAATGGTTGTGATAACGGAGATGAGCGAACAGTCATATTGCCGTTGATGCCTTCTTCAACTTCAAGGTCGTCACCGTTGATTTCGTGCTCGTCGCCTTGATGTAGTTCTGGATAAGATTTGCTATGTGCGGCTTTGGCCATAGCAATTAAATATGCCAATTCTTTTTCGCCCATTGGGTTTTCTTTAGCTTCAGAACCAAAGCTCTTATTACCATATTCTGTAGGAGCAGGATCTGTTCCTTTTAAGTAGCCGCTAAATTTAGGACCTGTTAACTTATGTGATGCTCCGGCCATACTTGTTTCGGTTTTAGGTTTTTGATGATGCTTTTTCATATTAATAGCAATAGCAGCCTGCTGTGCTGGATTAGCGGCAACTTCATCTAGACCAGCCGTCATTAATAAATCAGCATTTTCTAAATCTTTTGGATCAATTTTATATTTTTGTGCTATTATATTTCTTATTTTTTCTTTGGCATCTTGGCCTTTAGGAAAACTACGATAACCTGCTTTAAAAATTTCGCCGGCTGGATCGTTAATAGCTATTAAATATTCTTTAACTGCTGGGGAATGATTAGAATTTTTTATTTTTTCAATAGTACTATGTTGCTGATGTTCAACACGCTGTCTAAAATCTGATTTAGCTACTTCGTCTACATTTATTTTGTAATAGCTATCACGCTCTGCTTTAGCTCGAGCAAACTCGTGGCGTAATGCTTCTTTAAATTTTGAATCAGTAGTTGCTTTGGCACGAGCAGTTAAGTCGTCCATTTTAGCGTTTAAATCTTCAATACGACGTGCTTCGAGGTCGTCGATAGCACCTTCTTTAACATCTTGTTTAAAAATATTATCAGCAGGCGGTAAATCTATATTAAATTTTAAGCTAAGTTTACTTCTAAAATCGTTATAGGAATTATTGTTACTGAATGCAAATGTTCTGTAAATTCCTTTAGTTGTTTTGGTTTCAGGATAAGTTTTATTTTTGCCTTTATCATTAGCAAATACTAATC
>Ga0209596_1002537_pt1 | contig 15061 bp, 17 predicted proteins | sample M_130807_MF_Meta_FD_187314 | JGI IMG/M metagenome (GOLD analysis project Ga0209596, IMG submission 187314) | Freshwater microbial communities from Lake Montjoie, Canada to study carbon cycling - M_130807_MF_MetaG (SPAdes) (version 2) | ecosystem: Environmental > Aquatic > Freshwater > Lake... | reverse complement strand
AAAAGTCTTGTTTGTTTTATTGCATTTTCATATGAAGAACCATAAGAATGTATGAGTCCTGTTAATACATTTTTTACTGTATATAAATCTTTATTTCTAATTTTTCTCATTACTATCATATATAATATAGTATTATAATATAATGTATGAAATTCAGCCTTATTCTTATAAAAAAGCAAAAGAGTTAGGATATACAATACAATCAAGTCATAAACCAAAAAATAAAATTGATGTTTTTAAAAATAATATTTATTTATTTAGCATTGGTGCTATAGGTTATAGTGATTTTCCTACATATGCTAAAGAAAAAGGTTTAGAATATGCATTAGAAAGAAGACGATTATATCATATAAGACATAAAAAAGATACAACAGATAAAGGTCAGGCAAGTCTTAATATTTTATGGTAATTAAAAATATATAAAATTATAGAATTCAAAGTTTAAAGCAATCCTTCTATGTAAATTTTGTTTATATTTACGTCTTATTATAGTATTAAAACTATAACTATAATCATTATAAAATCTATTAATTAGACAACCTTGTCTCCAATCAGGACGAGTACAAGGCATACTAAATTCTTTTATAATCATTAATACATCATCAGGAAAGTTCATTTAATATATAAGGAGATTAATATAATTTATGATTTTTATATCTTAAATCTCCTTTTTTATATAATTTCAACATTTCATACATAAATCCAGTATAATAAAATAAATACTTACCATATTCGCTTTCATATTCAAGTAATGGATCAAGTTTAATCATAGTTCGTTTATGATTACATCCTTGTCTCCAATCAGGACGAGTACAAGGCATACTAAATTCTTTTATAATCATTAATACATCATCAGGAAAGTTCATTTAATGTATAAGGATATTAATTTATTATCTACTAATTTTATTTTTTCAATTAATCCTTTATAATCTATAATAAAACTATCAAAATCACTTACTACATGATTATCAGTTAATATAGTATTTAAATTATTAATATTTCTTTCCATTGCTTCAAGTTGCATAAGTATGCCTATAGAATATAAATGAAGATCGCTAATTATCCTTAACTTGTCCATTTATATACTATTAATATTATTTTATTCTTCTAAATCCTCAATTGTATATTTTTTCTTTTTTAATGATAAAAATGCCTTTTCATTTTTATATTTTGTTATTTCTTCAGCATTCTCTTCACGGTATTTTTTCATTTTTTCAGCTTGTTTTAATTTTGCTTTTTCAGCATCTACAGCATAAGTTTCACTATCACTATGACATTTTTGTTTATTTAATGATGCTTTTAATTCAAGTCGGCATTTTTCTTCTTCTATCTCTGCTTCAATACGATTTTTACAAGGAAATTCTTTTATTGGTTTCATTAGGAATTTGTCCCATCCACCATTTTCTCGTATCATTTTGTATTTATAAACATTATATTCTTTGTCATTAGGATTCTGTGATCTACTCTTATGTTGATTTTTTCTATGACTAAAATTAGTAGTATTACCTACATAAATTAATGAAGAATCATCTACATGTTCTATTTTATAAATAATCACTTTTGAATAATCGGGCATATATATTCCCTAAATATTATTATTTTGTCTAAAACTTCCCTAAAATAGTTCTCTTAAATCAAATAAAATTACGGATATTAATCAGGCAATTTTAAGATTAAAAAAATTATAATGTTGCTGTGGTTAGTGTTGGTCTATCAATTTCTTCTTCTACTTCTACATCTCTTATGATTTTTATACAACAAATATCAATACTTTTACATTTACTTTTATAACATTGATTAAATATTGCTAAAATTAATGCTCCTGATGCTGTATATAAACCTGTCCAAAAAACCTCACTAAATACCATTATATTATGACTACATTCTAAATTTAAGAGGAGAGTGACGTTTTTTAACTCCGTCTCCTTCCATTCGGTGTCCTACTGCTCCTCCTTCTAATGCTTTTACATGTTTCATTACTTTTTGTTTAATAAAATTCTTAAAACGTGCTTGATGTTTTCTACTTAATCCCATTGCTGATAGAATGTCTCTCATTATTATTATCAAATATTTTATTTGTAGGCATAAAAAAAGAATGCCTACGACCTAAAGAAGGATGGCGTGGAAACCTTGGTTTTCACTTTCTCTTTCTAATTAATAATGATATTGATACATTTGGGTCATTTGCGTAAATAATATTTAAATTTTGATCTACTAATTGTAATGTAAAGTTTGAGTAAGTTCCATCTGTTATAGTAATCCATTTTTCAAATGATGGATTATAAGTTATATTAGAACCAAATGTAACATTTATATTCCAAGTATCTAAAATGTCACTTGGAACAGTCACATTATTTCTTAAAAAACTAACACGACCAACTATAGAATTTACTGTTGAACCTACTGGGGTTACTGTTCCTAAAACAGAGACATTTACTGATGAAGTAGAAGAAGTAGGATAAGTTCCTGCTACATATCCTATAATAGTATTAATTCCTCCTGATGCTGGTAATATTAATTGAGGAACTTGATTTGATGTAGTAGGCAGTCCTGTACCTGACCATTGTCCAGTTGAAGGTAGAGTATAACCTAAACCAGCATATGTTGCTAAAGTAGGAACTGGAAAATATAGAGTTTGTGTTGTATAATAAGTAACATTTGTAGCCATTGTAAAAAAATATACATATTGTCCTGTAGCATTTATTAAATAAAGTCCATTTGCTATACATTGATTCTGTATATAACTATTAATATCTGCTACTGTATAAAATCCTGCTGTTAATGTAATTGATAATGTATAAGTTGTTGCTCCTACTGGAAATCTTAATGAAAAACTTTGGTTATTGTAAAATGTTGAAATATTAAAAAAGGAATAAGGCATTGTTACTTGAGAAACACACATTTCCATGTCTTTGGCGACAAAATTGCCTCCTAAAAAGTCATATGTGAATTGAGTATTTGTTGTTCCTGCTACATTTGATGAATTTAAAACAAGAGTATACGCCATTATAGTATTAAAAGAGAAAATAATTATATTTCTTTAATGTATATGTCTGCTGTAAATCCTCCAACTTATACTACTGGAACTTATAATCCTGCTTTTTTTGCTACAACCACAAGTGGTATTACTTTAGCTCAAGGAAATTCTGTTTATTTACAAAAAACAACTCCTGATACTGCTTCTGCTTTAGAAACATTTAATGGTGGTATTGTAACTGGGTCAATTGAGCGAAATAGCACTTCAAACACATTGACATTGTATCCTTCTATGGGTTTAACTCAAAATATGGGAATTGGTAATGCTGGAACTACTTGGACTTCAGGTGTGCCTACTATACAAATTGGAGGAATAACTGGTTATTCAGTAAATTGTGGAAGTCTTAACTTTAACGGAACTGCTATCAATAATGCAGTAGCACCAACATCACAAGCTTTATCTTTAGGGTTATCACAGACCACAGGCGTTTTGAATATCGGGACAGGTGCCCGTAATACAGGCGGTAATGGTGGGGCGATTAATATTGGAACAAATCCTTCAAATACAGCACCTATTAATATTGGAGGAAACACAATAGCAACATCATCAAATATTTTAACTTTAAACTCTACTTCAACTGGACAGGTTTCCATCGGCGGAACTGGTGGTTCTGTGTTAGTCACTCCTACCATGTCTTTATCGGCAAATTTAACGTTACCAGTTTCACTTGCTACAGTACCAACAGCAGGAACTCAATTAGGAGGAATTACAGTGGGCACTGTTATATCAACAGGATATTCAGCTGCTACACAAGTAGGGACATTGACCATTCCAGCTATTGGAACATATATTGTTAGTTTTGCTTTTACTCAAACCTATACTGTTTTACCAACCGTTCATTACATTGCTGTTGCTGGAACGGCTGCTGGATTACCAGCAAACGCTTACGCTTTTAATGTATATGGGACAGGGGCAACAGTAACTTTATGTAATGCAACATTTGTATTTAGATGCACAACAGTTGGAACAATTTTATTGAACTCTACAATAACAGGAGCAGTCACAGCAACGAACAATACAAACTTTACGGCGACAAGAATTGCATAAATTTATACTAAAAATCTAAAAATAAAATATTCCTTTTTAGTATAAATGTCTGCTTATAATCCCCCATTATTTAACAACTCTGTTATACAATTTAATCCTACTATTTATGAAACTGGAACAATTTCAACAGCATCTCAATCATTAACTTTATTAAAAACAGATAATATTCAATGTTTATTACCAAATGATCTAGTTAGTCTTTATACAGTTGGTTCAGGACAAGTTACAATAGGAACAGGAGGTCAAGGAGTAAAAGTAGTTGGACTTTTATCATCTAGTTTGGCTGATATTACTGGAATAGCTACAAATAACATTGATGTTCAAACAGGACAAACTTCTATTTCTATTGGAACTGCCGCTACTACTGTTTTAATAAGACCAACAACTACACAAATAGGTGGAAATCTTCAGGCAAATAATATTGATAAATACACATCAGGACCAATTTCTTTGTATCAAACAGCAGTAGGAGCTATCACTTTAGGCAATAATGCAGCTAATGTAGATATTCAAGCCATACGAATAGCCACTGCAGCTATATACCCATCCTCTTCACAAACTTTATACATAGGTAATTCAAACGCCCCAACAATTGAGCTTGGAGCCACATCATGTTCCACATTGAACATAGGTTCAGTTAGTTCCACATCTTATTTCAAAAATGCAATTTCAGCAATATTTGGCGTTAGTCCTAATACTTATTTACCAGCAGGAACTGGAACGCTTACAGGATGTGGTATGAGATTATATAATAGCGGAACACAATCGTCATTAGATTTATATTCGGCAGGAACATCTATCGCTAATGCTTTACCATCAAGTCGTTTTATATCCACTGGCGGGTCAGCATTGATTAATACAGCATCATTACAAATACAATCAAATACAATAAATATTGAATCAGTTGCAAATACAAATATTGGAAGTAATACAACGGTTGTTAATACTATCAGGTCTTCAAATGGTCTTATAATAGGTCAAGATCCTACAACTTATTCAACAGGCACTGGATTTATGACCGGAAATGGTATGAGATTTTCAGCAGATAGTAATGTAAATCTAATTGATTTTCACACATCATCATTAGCAGGACAGCAAGATTTTACAGCACGTATTCGGGTTGATCCTGGAACAACGCAAAATACTGGAGCATTGGCATTGAGTGCTGGAAGTATTAATTTATCATCATCAGGCACGGTTCAAGTAGGCAACTCAACAAATACAAACACAATCGGTAATTTGGCAGTGATTGGATCTCAAATATATCCTATTTCATCTTCGGCAATGACTGTTGGTTATGCTAATACCACTTCAGTTACAGTAGGTTCAACTTCACAACAAAATCCTGTAACCATTAGTGGCATTGGATATTTTACAAATGCTAATATTCAATCATTAAGAACCGACTTTGCTTCATTTGGCGGAATGCAAGTTAGTTGGAATAGAACAGGAGGTAACGGTGAAACAAATCTTGTTTCATATCAAGGACCCGGAAGTAATGGTGGTATTACCTTAGCAAATGTAAATACTGCTGGGACATATCAAGAGTTAATATCAGCAAAATCAGGTAGTGTTACATTCACTCCAGTTGCATCTTTTAATAATGGTTTATCCTATGGAAGGGGAAATCTCACAAGTAAAACTTTAACACAGACAGGAGGATTCGGTAATGGTTCTACAACCGTTCCAGCCAATTCTGTTGTAAATTATTCAGCAACATGGGCAGCAATGGGATTAGCTGATTTTACAACTGCTCCTTCGGTCATATGCTGTAATGGGACGTCTAGTGGTCTTGGTCAAAAATTAATTATTTCTTGTTATGGTGCTACTACAACTCAAGTATCTTTTTCATTATATAATCCTTCATCAACAACTACAGGTTCAGTTGCGATTAGCATTCAATTTATTGCTACGGGTGGGTATTAATCCTTATTTTTTTTATGCCTACATTATAATGGCGTTCAATCTTGTTTTAAATTCTAATAATGTAGTATCAGGAACAAATAATAATACTTATAAATATAACTTCATAGGTAATTCATTAACTATTTTAGATGATGCAGAAATATGTGTTTCTTCTATACAAATTCCATATAGTTGGTATAATGTCTCTAAAGCATACAATAATACAACAATACAATTTAGATTTCCTAATGCTACTTCAGGAATAACTCCTTTTACAATTACATTAGTTGAAGGTTTCTATTTAGTAACAGATTTAAATGCTGCTATTCAACAGTTTTGTATAAATAATGGTCTTTATTTAATTAATAGTTTAGGACAATTTGTTTATTATTTAACATTATTATATAATACTACAACTTATGGAGTCCAGCTTATTTCCTACGCAATCCCAATTACTTTACCTAGTGGTTGGTCACTCCCTTCTAATTTTGCTGGGTTTTATAGTTCTTCATTATCTCCCCAACTTATTATTCCTACCACTTCTACTTTTGGAAAACTCATAGGATTTACTACAGGAACATTTCCTACAACAAATACATCAGCATTTTATTCAATTTTAAATACTACAATTCCTATAGGTTCTAATGTAAATTCATTAATTATTCGTTGTTCTCTTGTTGATAATCCAGTAGGAGTTCCTACAGACATTTTAGATACAATGCCTGTAACAGCAACATTTGGTTCAAATATTAATTATCAACCTCCTATAGAAAAATGGATTAAATTAAGTGCTGGAGTTCATCAATACTTATCTATTACATTTGTAGATCAAAATTTGAATGCTTTAGCTGTTTTAGATTCAAATGTATGTATTTCTTTATTAATTAAAAATAAAGGCAAAGAAGTTCAGCGAATTATTGAAAAATTAAATATTCGTATATAGTTATATGGGAGACAAAATTACAAATTGGTATGAAAAATTACCTACTGATTTAAAAAGTAAAACTAAATTAGATAATAACTTTAAAAAACATTATATTCAACCTAATTCTATGATTGTATGTATTGGAGGAACAGGAGCAGGAAAATCCAATGCTTTATTAGAATTCTTATCAAGAAAGAATGATGCTTTTTATGAAATTATTATTTTTAATCCTACTTCAACTGATGAACCATTATATAATTTAATTAAACAAAAAATGCCTGATGTTCAAATGATTAGTGATATAAAAGATTTACCTGAATTAAAAACTTTTGAAGATGATAGAAAAAATGAAAAATTATTAATTGTAGATGATTTTATTAATTTACCAAAAAAAGACATGAAAAAGATTAATGAATATTTTACGGGAGGACGTAAGGCTGGTTTTACTGTGTGGGCAATGGCCCAAAATTATACTAGCGTCCCGAAAATAGTAACAAGAAATGCTAATTATTTTATTATATTCAAATTAAATGATACAGTAACTATTAATAATGTATTAAAAAATCACAATATTAATAATATAGATAAAGACCAATTTAAGGCAATGTATTTAGAAGCAACAGATGAACCAAGGAATTTTTTTATGGTTGATTTAAAAGGTGGTAAATTATCACATTTACGAAAAAACTTTCTTGATTTTTATGCCTACAAGTGATCAATTAATGTTTCTAATATTTTTTCATTTTTTTTAGGATCTTTATCAAATAAGGAGACAAAAGTCTTGTATGATTTTAATGGATTAATTTTATTATTCATAAATTTTATAAATGCTATAACATAGTAACCACATGAAGACGTATCTATATCTTGTATATTTGTATCATTCCAATAATAATTTCCTAATTTTGTCTCTACTTCTTTTGGTGCTTCAAATCCAAATGAATCATAATAAAAAATATCATCATTATCTTTATATAAAACAGTCCAATGTGAATGACCATTTAAATTAATAACATAAAAACCATTTGTTAATTGTTTTGGTAATTCATTTTTTATAAAACAACCTTTATAATTTTTATAATCTTTTAATTCATTATCTATTTGATAATTAGTTAATTCATTTTTTCCTCCAACCATTAAACCTTGCCCATAAATAGTATCAACATTTTCTAATGTATCAATTGAATGAGCTGATAAAGGATCTAAATTAGAATGAATAATATGTTGTTTATTATAATTTTGAAAAGGATTCAAAGAAGAAACTACATCACCTGTTGTATGAATATCAAATTGATTTATAGCGGGAATATTAGCAAAGGGACGAGTTGCTTTATTTAATGTAATTGTTTCTTTTCCTTCTTTTCCTAATAATTCTGCCTGTAATCCACCTTGACTATGACCAATTGTAGTTATATTTTGTTTTCCATATTTTTGTTCTGCTTCTTGTTGTACTTTTTGGGCTTCTTTAAATCTACCTGTATGTTTGTATGCTTGTGTTCCTCCTAAAGCATATACAGCATTATTTCCCCAATCTAAAACTCCTGATGTTCCTTTATGTGCTACAACTACCTGATTTGTATTTGGATCAATATATACTTTTGATGTTTTTGTTGATAATTCTCTATCTTGTTGGAAATTATCTACTTTTTTTATTTTCTTATTATAACTTGCGTTTAATAATCCTTGTAAAGTATTTGACTGTAAAGAACCACCATAACTCATATAATATACAAAAATATTATATTAATCTAAACATGTTTTTAATAACCAGCCGCTCGTAATGCTCCACCAGCAGGCATTAATGCTCCTCCTTTACGATGTTTAGGTGTTTTACGATGTTTTTTTACTCCTGCTCCCATTGATTCAAGTTTTAATCTTAAATTATGCCGACCTTTTGCTAATGCTGCTTTTTGTGCTTCACTCATTACACGTTTAGGACGTAAATGTTTAGGCATTTTTTTAAGACCACGACCCATTGCTTTTTCAGCCATACTTACAAGACCAACCACTTTATTAACATTTGATTTTATTCCACGACCACGTTTTTTATGTCCCGAACCATATAATTGACCAACAGGAATTTCATAACTATCTTCATAAGCACCTGACGGAAGAGGAGGAAGACCTAAACTTTTAGAAACAGCAGCAGATGCATAAGTTTGTTTATCAAATATTGGAGTAGCATATACAGGCTCTTGACCATAAGGTAAACTATAAGGTATTTCTTGAGGACGGGCAGCAATTTTTGATTTTCTCATTTGGTATCGTGTTTGTTGAACAGGCACAGCTGAACCTAAATTAATACCTTGGGTTGATGGATCTCCATCCATACCCGCCATTCCTTGAGAAAATAATTCAGCACCATCAATATAAGGATTTCCTTGATTTGAAATTTCATCACTTATAGCATTACCAGCAGCACCAATAACTTGCCTTTTAGCAGCACCTAAAGCACCACGATTTAGAGGTTTGAATACTTGACCAATATTTTTAGTCCAATCACGGAATTGTTCAGTAGATGATTTTTTACCACGACCTTTCATTTTTCGTCCTGAACCTTCTAAAGCACGAACTAAACGAGCTGAGGAAGCATCAGTTCCAGCAATAGCAGCATTTCCTAATGATTTAGCAACATCATGTCCTGTTCCTGATCCTTCTAAAGCACGAACTAAACGAGCAGCACTAGCATCAGTAGCAGCAATAGCCGCCTTTCCTAATGCTTTAGCAACATTATGACCTATTCCCGAACCTTCTATAGAACGGACAAGACGAGCCGAGGCAGCATCAGTTCCAGCAATAGCAGCATTTCCTAATGATTTAGCAACATCATGTCCTGTTCCTCGTCCATATAGTCCTGAACCATCTATAGCACGAACTAAACGAGCCGAAGCAGCATCAGTTCCAGCAATAGCAGCATTTCCTAATGATTTAGCAACATCATGTCCTGTTCCTCGTCCAAGCATTCCTACAGCCTTTCGTAAATGTTGATTTTTTGCTATAGCATAAGGATCAAGAGAAACAGTAATACCACAACCTTTCATTCCTGCTTTAGTAAGTTTTTTGAGATGTTCAGCAGAGACAAAAGCAGGCATTGAACCACCAAACTTTACTCTTACGGGATGACCATTAAGTAATTTACTAACTTGTTTTTTTGAGAGAGCATCTAAACCAACTTCATGATACATTATAATATAATAAAAGATTATAATTTATTGAAAATACTCTTAAATCAAATAAAGAATGCCTAAAAATGACTTGTTAATTGTTTTAAATGGGCTCGTGCTTGAGGATGTGAAATCATTCCTCCATACGCCATTTTATGTAATAGTTGTTTTAATTCGTGTTTTAAATTTATATTTGTATTTCCTGCACCAATTTCTCCTTCAATTAATTCTAATCTTTGCTTCATTCCTTTTCTTGTGCTATCTATATTATTTTCTACTTTTTTATGTAATCCTGCTAAATGAATAAGATTGTCATATAATTCACGTTCGTTTATACTAAACATTTTAAAATCTTGATGATGTACTGGTTCTGCATCCATAATTTTCATTAATACATTTACAAAAGCATCACTAATAGGAATATTTTTATAACCTAATAGATGTCCTCCATCTTGTCTTAATACAACTAACATATTATCATAATATAATCTACGAGGATTTAATGCTATTTTACCAAAATTCATACGTTTAGGTAATTTTCTATCACTAATACCACTTGCTGTCATAGGTGGTAAATAATGTTCTAAACTTTTTGTTCTTGATTTTGCATTTGTATAATCTCTTAATTGTCTTTGAACATCTACTATACCTGAATCATCTAATTGTCTTAATATAGCTGCTCTTTGTAGTTTTAATGGTTTGTTTGTTAAAATAAAATAATCATTTTCATATATTTTTTTTAAATGATTTGGAGACATGTATAATGCTTGTGTTGCGTCTAATGATTCTGGTGGTAATACAGGTGCTATTATATCTAATCTTTTTTCTTCTTCAGGAACTTCAATAGGTTCAATAGGTTCATATGATCTTACTTTAAGTACCTTTTTTACTGAAGGAACTTCAATAGGTTCATCTATAGGTTCAGGTTCTCTTGCTTTAATTACCCTTTTTGCTGAAGGAAAGGTTGCTCCATAAACAGTTGTAGGTGATGATGAAACTTCAGTAAGTAATGGTTTTGATGATGCTGAACGATAAGATACTTTAGGTTTTAATAAAATTTCTTCAGGTTTAGGTTTAGTTAATTCTGTTAATCCTACTTTATTTATAACATTATCAAAAAAATCAATAATATCAGGTATGCTTTCTGTTTTTAAATCTTTATTAGCATATCCATAAACTTCTAAAAAATTCTTTTTAAGAGGAATCATAAACTTATTGTATTTAAATAATGAATCATCATCTTTACTCATAATTTCTTTTGCTAATGATTCTATTAAAGTAGGATCTTTAAATAATTCTTTCATACTTGTTTTAAATCTATCTAAATTTCTTAATCTTGCGGAATCAGTTATTGTAGCAACATCATAAGTCTCAGCTCCAATATCTAATAATCGTTGTTTATAATCTTCAGCAGGTTCATTCACTCCTTGAGTAACATTCATTTTTCCTCTATTTAAAGTCATTAATTCATCACTTTTTGCTTGTAATACTCCTCTATTTATTTTAGATACTCTTGAATTTTCTGCTTGATTCTCACTAATCATTTCATTATTTCGTTTTATTGCATCGTCATATTTTTCAATATGATATTCTGCATTTATTATTTCATTTTTTAGTCTGTGTTCATTAACATTTAAATGTTCTAATGCTCTTTCACGTTCTCCCATTTTTAATAAATATTCAGCATAGTTTGTTTTATAACTACCTTCAGCATAAGGAGAAGGTTTAACTATTTCATAATCCATTAGTTCTTTTCTATAATTATATAAAGATTCTAATGCTTCATTTACATCCATTATTTGTTGTGCAGCAAGTATTTTTTCATCTTGGAATCCTTTTAATTCTTCATCAGTATATGTTTCTAATAAATAAGGTTCTTCTAAATCTATATCTGCTCCAGCAGGAACATAACGAAATGTCTTACCTGTTATAGGATCTTTATAATGAGTATTATGTAATTCATCTTGATAATCTTTAATCATTTCTTCTGTTACAGCCGACATGATTTTAGAAGGTTTCCATCCTGCAACCTCTTTAATTGAATTTCTACTTATTTTTTGTAATTGTGCCTCAATTCCTAAATCTCTCATATCTAAATCTTCAGGACTTGGATAAAGAGGAGCAACAGATTGATTTTTAGGAAATTTCATTGGTTCGTAATATTCTTTAGGGACAATTGTGCTTTTACTTAATGCTTGTAATTTCATTTCTAACCTTTCATCTCTGTTTAAAAGATCGTAAACGTCCATATAAACTAATCAAAGATAATTAATTTTACAATTTACATTTTATATCGGCGTAATTCTATAATTTTTTTTTCTTTCTTTAGAGTATAATGAATAGTGATAATTACGAGTTTAGCAAATCGTCCCAAAGTCAAGGAGTTGATGCCTATTCGTGTTATACGGATAAACAGTGGAACTACGTGAATGACATTAATAGTGGCGTTTATTCAAATAACTCGGGTCTTACTCAGGTTCAATTTGATATGACTTCCATCTACAACTCCAATGGTTTCACTGATACAGCGGATTTATATCTTACTATTCCTATAGTGATGACAGCTGCTTATGTTACATCGTTGGGTGCCGTCGTTGCTTTACCTGCTGCATCTCTTGGTCTTTCGGGGTCATGTGCTGCTTACTCTCTTTGCTCAATGAAATCTAACCACCAAAATTTAGTGCATCAAATTGAAATTCAAGTAGATGGTAAGAATGTCAATGAAACTCAACCTTTTGTTAATGTTTTCCAAAATTTCCGTATGCTTTCTCAAATGACAACAACTGATTTAGCAGTAATTGGCCCGAGTATTGGTTTTAGCAATGTTCTTGATAATGAGAAATCGGCAACATTTTCTCCTACTCTTGGTATCCAAAACAATGTTCCTTTTGGTTCAGCAACAGTTTCGGGAGTAATTGATCAATCTACAGCCCAAGCCGTTCAAAATGTTGGTTGTGTAAATACTGCTATTAGCAAACGAATTTCTCGGGTTGTAGATACTTCAACCGTTTTAGCGAGTTCAAAACAGAAAATGTTTGGTTCAGGTGCTGGTTTTATCATGTCTTCTACTCAATTAGGAAACGAATTTAAACCATATTTTACCTATGTAGGAAATGTTCTTGTGTGGTATGATTTAGCAGTTCTTCCTCTAAAGTATTTAACTGACTGTATGGATAAAATTGGTCTTACCCGTAAATTAAACGCTATTTTCCGTCTTTACCTTAATACTGGTTCATTAAGTGTAGCAGTAGTGGATCCTGGTCTTACAACACAAGTGATCAATGCATTTTCTAACTCTACGTTTCCAAACACTTGTCCTTTTACTATTAATAACGTCCCTGCTGTTGCTCCTGCTAGTTCGTGTCCTACTACTACTGCCTTTGTATGTGCTGGTCTGTTCGTTGCTCGGGCTCCAACTACTGCTATACCTGTAGGTGGTGGTTCAATTAATATTGGTCTTGGTGTAGCAAATCACCCAATGCCTGCCTGTCGGTGTTATTACTCTCTTGTTAAGATGGAACCAAGTAAGGCACTTATGTATGTTGAGCAAAATCGTAATAAACTTGTTGTTTATGAACAAATAATTAGCAATCTTTACACTGGTATTGGTTCAGGTAACTCGTTCAGCCAACTTGTTCAATCGGGAATTAAAAATCCTCTTGGTATATGTATAATTCCTCTTATTTCTCAAGCAACTAACAGTTTTTCTCAATATGGTTCTCCTACTGACACATGTCCATCAACTCTCTCTCCTATTTCTTTATCAAATCTTCAGGTAACACTTGGCGGGCAAAATGTTCTTAATAGCACTCTTTTCTACACATTTGAAAATTTCCTTGAACAAATCCTTCTCGTTGATAATCTTACATCAAGCGATTTAGGTATTGGTGCTGGTTTAATTTCTCAAACTTCTTGGGAAAATTTAGGAAGAGTCTATTGGGTTGATCTTAAACGTTCTCGTGATGCTGACAAAGCATCTACCCGAAATCTTAATATTTCTTTCACTAATAACTCCCTAATTTCATGTGATGTGCTTGTTTTTACTGTATATCTTGATAAACTTGTTATCGACGTGGAGACAGGCTTGGTACGGAAGTAGAGACTGGTTTTAAAATTGGTAAAAATGAGTTTAAAGACTTATCAACATCTATATTATAATGGCTGACTATGCTCAAACAATCATTTATAAAATTCAACACGAAACCAAATTAGATTTATTATATGTAGGTCATACAACTGAATTTTCAAGACGACAAACATATCATAAATCTCAAGTTAAAACAAATACTAAAAAATTATATCAAATGATTAGAGACAATGGTGGTTGGGAATGTTTTAAAATGGTTGCTATAATGGAATTTCCTTGTGAAAATAAAACACAAGCATGTATTCAAGAAGAAAAATGTAGAATAGAATTAAATGCAAATATGAATTCAATTAGTGCTATTAATAATCCTGAAAAACAAAAAGAAACACGAAAAATATACAAAAAAGAAAATCGTGAGCATATAATTGCTGATAATAAACGATATTATCAAGAGCATATTGAAGAAAGAAAGGCATATCGTGAAAGTATTGCTGAAGAACAAAAGGTGTATCAGAAGAAATGGTATCAAGAAAATAAAGAGGCAAGACTTATAAAAAATAAAATAAAATATACTTGTTCTTGTGGTAAAGAAAGTTTAGTTTGTAATAAAATAAGACATGAAAAATCTGCATTTCATTTAGCAAATATCTAATTATGATATAATGGAAGAAATCGTGTATTGTCCTTGGTAATATTTAGGAAATAAAATAACTATAAATATACAAATGACTGCTATTTGTATATTTTCAAATGTTTATATTGAGAATGCTTATATTCTTTCTTATCAATTAAAAATTCCAATCTTAACAGAATTAAAAGAAAATGAAACGATTATATGTTTTGGTTCTGCAGGTTGTCCAAAAGGTTTAATAGAATTTCAAATGAGACATAAAGTA
>Ga0209596_1002532_pt1 | contig 15079 bp, 23 predicted proteins | sample M_130807_MF_Meta_FD_187314 | JGI IMG/M metagenome (GOLD analysis project Ga0209596, IMG submission 187314) | Freshwater microbial communities from Lake Montjoie, Canada to study carbon cycling - M_130807_MF_MetaG (SPAdes) (version 2) | ecosystem: Environmental > Aquatic > Freshwater > Lake... | reverse complement strand
CCGAACGCATTGTCGCCATGTACTTGCAGCAATGGTGGCACGCAGCTAGTGTCGGTCGTGGTCAAGGCGAGGACATTCTCAATGTTCCGTTCGACATCGAGATTAAGGCTCGTAACTCACTTGACATTAAAGGGACACTACGCCAGATCAAGGCACGCACGGACAAGTCAGGGAAGCTTGGCTTTGCGTGTTTCAGACTTAATGGTCAAGGGGAAGCATCAGTCGGTGAGTTCGTCTGTATGTTGTCATTAGTCGATTTGGTGCAGTTATTACGCAAGGCAGGCTATACAAAGATTCCAGCAGATATTGACTGGGAGAAAACCTTAGTCAGATGTACTGATTGTGGTAATTGGAAAGTTAAACATTGGGAGTGCAAAGCCTGTGGGAAAGAAGAAGCCGTTAATGCCGATGTATGACTATCGCTGCCCTATTTGTAATACACAAATGGAGTTAGAACTATCTATGGATCATGATTTAGTTCGATGTACTAGCTGTGGCGCACAAGCTAATCGAATCTATTCTGCACCTGGCTTAGTGTTTAAGGGGAAGGGATTCTATACAAATGACAAAAATCAACGATGAAGATTGCCCATGCTTCTACGGATCAACATGCCCAGATGAGGAAGCACATATAGATGTGACTTAAATCACTGTCCATATAATGAGATTAGTTAGGAAGCCATGCTTAAGAAACTTGACAGAGGAATTACACTCAGAGGGCTAGAGCACACCAAGTGCTCAGAGCGAACCGTTCATCGGTTAGTTCGCTCGGTAGCGATCGTGTTAGGGACGGCTTTATGCTTCTCTGTCGTGTCAGCAGCAGCTGCGACAAACGATCCTAATAAAAGACTCACTTCAAAAGAATACGCACGAGGACAATTAACAGTAAAGAATTACAAATGTTTAGCATTCTTGTATGGGAAAGAAAGTGCATGGAATTGGAAAGCAATAGGTAACTTAGAAGGTACACACCAGGTGTATGGGATACCACAGGGTAAGAGCGAATGGCTAAAGGATGCTAACCCATTACAGCAGATTGATTGGGGCTTACGATACATAGGACATAGGTACGGATACACTATGACACATGAAGGTAAGCAACCCAATACATGCAAAGCTTTAGATCATTGGAAACGTAAGGGATGGCACTAGACAAGTTAAACAGTAGAAAATACAGAACACACAAGGAGCGAGTCTTTGCTCGTGATGGTCGTATCTGTAGATACTGTGGCAATGATGAGAACTTGCAAGTCGATCACATCATTAGCCGTAAGAACGGTGGCACTCATGATATGGATAACTTACAAGTGTTATGCAGAGATTGTAATTTGCGTAAATCAAGCAAGGATGAGGGCGTTTTTTTAGCACAGACGGCTACCCCCCCTGTCTTTTCATCCCGTATATCCCCGATGCAGTCCAGGCCGATGCCGGACAGTCCTTTTAAGATCAAACCCAGTCCGAGTCAATGACAGAAAAACCCAAGAAGAAACTTCCGCTACGAGGGGCAACCAAACCAAGAGTTCACACGCCACTTCTTAAAGGCCCTTCTAGGTATCAAGAAGTCTTAGACATGGTTGAACGTCTAAAGATGGACAAGCTGATGCCTTATCAAGAATTTGTACTAAAAGACATGATGAGCGTAGATAAAAAGAATAATTATCGGCGCAAGACATCTTTACTGTTAATTAGCAGGCAGAATGGCAAAAGCCATCTGGGAAGAGTCAGAGTTATCTGGGGCATGTTCTACGGTGGGGAAAAGAAGCTGATCATCATGTCTGCCAACCGAGCAACATCGTTAATGCTCTTTCGTGAGATTGCTTGGGTTATCGAATCGACACCTGAACTTAAAGCAATGACAAAAGCAATCCGTTATGCTAATGGCGGAGAGCGCATAGAATTGTTAAACGGCGCAACGCTCGATATCATCAGCGATAACTCATCCAGCCCACGCGGTAGAACAGCAGACTTGCTATGGATCGATGAAATCCGCGAAATCTCAGAAGATGGCTATAAAGCAGCTGTGCCAGTTACAAGAGCTAGAGCTAATGCACAGACATTCCTAACCAGCAACGCGGGAGATCACTTTAGTAGCGTTCTTAATGGCTTAGTTGAAAGAGCTAAAGATTATCCACCAGAAACCTTTGGTTATTACGAATACTCAGCACCACAGTATTGCAAGATAGATATTCGGCTAGATTCCTTTTGGCGTGATGCTGTAGCACCTAGCAATCCAGCATTAGGATTTATAATTACAAAAGAATCCATTGAGGAAGCAATTGCAACTAATCCAATAGAGCAAACTCGCACAGAAACTTTGTGTCAATGGATTGATAGCCTGCAATCGCCCTGGCCGCATGGAATCCTTGAAGAAACATCCGATAACTCATTAGAGATGTCCGTAGGGGCTTATACAGTCTTTGGATTTGACGTTAGTCCGTCAAGGCGCAATGGATCATTGGTTGCAGGCCAATTATTGCCAGATGGTCGAATTGGCATTGGAATTTTAGAAACCTACAGCTCTCAGATGGCAATAGATGAACTAAAGATGGCCGCAGCAATTAAAGGCTGGTGCGACATCTACAAACCGCGATTAGTCTGCTTTGACAAATACGCAACTCAAACTATTGCAGACAGGCTTTTACAAGCAGGCGTTATGTGTGAAGATGTATCTGGTCAGCAGTTTTACAAAGCCTGTGGTGATCTGTTAGAAGGCTTAGTTAATCATCGAGTTGTTCATAATGGACAAGCAGAGCTTGTAGCACAATTCAATAATTGTGCAGCTAAGGTCAATGACTCTGCCTGGAGAATTATTAAGAGAAAATCAGCTGGCGACATCTCAGCACCTATTGGATTGGCAATGTGCGTTTCCAAGTTAATGCTTCCTGCTCCGAAGCCACAGATTATTGCCTAGACACAACACACCCAAATTGTCAAGAATTAGACAAAGTATGGTAAGATGTCTAAATGGGTCGCTTATTGCAAACATTCGGACTACAAACTAAACCTTTACTCGAAGCACAATCAGCACCCCAAGTTTTAGGCGAATACTCGCCATATGCAATGCCCTTTCAATTTGCCTATGTTGGCAGAAACGAAGCTATTTCTGTTCCAGCAATACAAAGATGCCGCAATTTAATCGCAGGCACTATCGGCGCAATTCCATTAGAGCTTTACAGAAAATCAACTAATGAAGAACTTGGCTCGCCATTGTGGCTAGAGCAACCTTCATATTCACAACCACGATCAGTAACTATTGCCTGGACTGTTGATTCATTATTATTCTATGGTCAAGCCTTCTGGAAAGTTGTAGAAGTCTATGCAGAAGATGGTCGCCCATCTCGCTTTGAATGGATTGCTAATTCTCGCGTAACTGCAACACTTGACAAAGATAATGTTTTCGTTCGTTCTTATGCAGTCGATGGAACTACATTGCCTATGGATGGCTTAGGAAGTTTAATTACATTCCAGTCATTAGGCGATGGCATTCTTAATAGCGGTGTTTCTACAATTCGTGCAGCCATCGATGTCCAGAAAGCAGCGGCCATCGCAGCAGCTACTCCTATGGCAACTGGCTACATTAAAAACAATGGCGCAGATTTAGATCCTAAAGAAGTTTCTGGATTACTAAGTGCCTGGAAGAATGCTCGCAACAATCGTTCAACTGCTTACTTGACATCTACCCTTGAATACACACCAGTTTCATTCTCACCTAAAGACATGATGTATGGAGAAGCAATTCAGAACCTTGCAACAGAGTGCGCAAGATTATGCAATGTTCCGGCCATATATCTTTCAGCAGACCAAAACTCTAGTTATACATACACCAATGTCAATGACGAGAGGAAACAATTTCTCACGCTAAGTTTGCAGCCTTTCGTTAGTGCGATAGAAGATCGCTTATCTATGGATGATATTACGGCTCGCGGCAATGTAGTCAAGTTTGACATTGACAAAAACTTCTTGCGCACAGACCCAATGCAGGAACTCGCAGTAATTGAAAAACTATTAGCCCTAAACCTAGTTACACAGGAACAGGCTATGGAAATGACTGATCTAACTCCTAACGGAAGCAATGGTATGGCATGAATCAAATCGTAACCCTTACAGCTGAACTCACAGCAGATTCAGCCAGCAGAACTATCTCTGGCAAGATTGTGCCATTGAACGTCGAGGCTGGTTCAACAAATTACGGCAAAGTAATCTTTGCTTCCGGATCAATCGAGATTCCAGATGCTAAGTCAATCAAGTTGCTTAGCCAGCATGATGTCAAAAAGCCTTTAGGTCGCGCAGTAAGTTTTGTCGAATCAGAGAACTCCATCGATGCAGTATTTTCTATTAGTCGTTCACAACGCGGCACAGAAGCCTTAATCCTGGCAGAAGAAGGATTGCAATCTGGACTCAGCATTGGTGCAGAAGTTCTCAAATCAAAGATTAAGGACGGCGTGACTTATGTATCCGCTGCTCGCTTAGTCGAAGTAAGTTTAGTAACAGAGCCAGCCTTTAAGTCTGCCCAAGTTACTGATATTGCAGCTGAAGAAGCCGATAAGGTAGAAGAAGCTGTATCCGAAACCCAACCAACAGAAAGCGAGATAGCCAACGTGGAAAATACCACTCCAGCCGTCGAAGCAACACCAGTTGAAGCACCGGCGGTAGAAGCTGCTCGCCCAACTGTATCTATGGCTTACACAAAGCCACGCATTGAAATCACAGCTGCTAAGTATGCAGAAAACACAATCCGCGCAGCACTAGGTGACGAAGATGCTCGCCAGTACCTACGCGCAGCAGATGACACATCAGACAACGCAGGACTTGTTCCAACACGTCAGTTGCAAGAAATCATCAACCCACTCGGAACAACAATCCGCCCATCAATCGAAGCAATCTCACGCGGAGTGCTTCCAGATGCAGGTATGACATTCGAGATTCCTAAGATCACAGCAATGCCAACAGTTGCAGTTGCAGCTGAAAACGCAGCATTTTCTGATACAGACCAAAACTCTGCTTATCTCTCAGTAGATGTAAAGAAGTATGCCGGACAACAGACATTCTCTGTTGAACTGCTAGATCGTACATCTCCAGCATTCTTTGATGAGCTAGTGCGCAACATGGGTGCAGCTTACGCAAAGGCAACAGATGCAGCAGTAAATGCAGCAATCATCACAGGTGCATCACTCGATGCAACAACAACAGCAACTTACCCAACAGCAGCAGAACTTCTTGGAGTTGTTGCTCGAGGTGCGGCTTCTGTTTATTCAGCAACACTTGGACTCTCAAATCCATTTGCTCGCAACATGATTGTCAACACATCACAATGGTCAAACATCATGACATTGAACGATTCTGGTCGCCCAATTTATACAGCTTCACAGCCACAAAATGCTGGAGGATCAGTTTCTCCAACAGCTCTACAAGGTAACGTTGCAGGTCTTAACTTGTACGTAACACCTAACACAGCATCAGGCACAGACACAGACGGTTCAATCCTTATTGTGAACCCAGATGCTTACACATGGTACGAGTCACCAAACTACCGCCTACGTGCTGAATCAACAGCAGCAGGTCAAATCACAATCGGTTACTACGGCTTTGGTGCAATTGCTACCAAAGTTGGTGCAGGTGCTTTTAAGAATAACAAGGCATAAGTAATACCCTAAGTCGCTGGGAGTGGGGCGCAGCCCTTGCTCCACTCCCAGTCTTTAGAAAGGATATGGAATGTCATTAACAACAGTTGCAGAGATGAAGTCTGTACTTGGCATTGGCAGTTTATATTCAGACGCTACAATTCAAGAAGTTTGCGATGCAGCAGATGCAGTCCTGCTTCCTATGCTATGGGCTAAAGATTATTATGCAATTGCTCATTCAAAAACAACAACAACAGCGACACTTTATTTTGATACTGCTCACGATTTTATTGTGGGAGATTCAGTAGTTATTTCCAACTGTGGAAGTGCTTGGAATGGCACTAAGACACTTACAGCCGTTGATACCTACGAGATTACTTACACAATCTCAGCCGCTACTGCCACAGATAAGAACACCATTATGCCTTATGGCAAAGTTGCAGGCGATATAACAACTGACTGGACACTAGACATGGCAGTCCAGCAAGCAGCTCTTATGATCTCAGTAGAAATCTGGCAGGCTCGCACCACAACACTTAATGGAGCTAACACCATCGACTTCCAGCCTTCTCCTTATCGCATGTCTGCACAACTCTTAGCAAAGGTAAGAGGGCTTATTGCTCACGCCCTTGATCCGCGTTCGATGGTCGGATAATGCCAGTTGCGCTTACTACTCTTAGAACCACAATCGCTGCTGCTTTAGTTGATAACGCGGTGTGGCAAGTCTTTGCTTTTCCACCTGCAACAGTCCTAGCCAACTCAGTAATCGTTGCGCCTTCTGATCCATATTTAGAACCAAATAACAACCAGCACAACACGATTGCACCTACAGCGAACTTTAAGATAATTATTACTGTGCCGCTATTTGATAATGAAGGCAATCTCAATGGAATTGAAACAGCCTTAGTAGGCGTGTTCAATAAACTCGCAGCATCATCCATAGTTTATAATGTGGGTGCAGTCAGCCAGCCAAGCGTACTTAACGCAGCATCTGGCGACCTGCTTACTTGTGAGTTATCTCTATCCGTCCTAACAACTTGGAGCTAATGTGTCCGAATGGGAAAAAGAAAACGAAGCCTTCCTGATCAAGATCGGGCAGGTAGCACCACCAGCACCAAAGCCAACAACTAAGAAAGATGAGGAATAAACCAAATGGCAGTATTTCTAAACAATGGCGTAAAGGTTACTGTTAATGCGGTTGACCTTTCTGACCATGTTACAGCAGTAACTCTTAACAGAAACTTTGATGAACTTGAAGTCACAGCAATGGGCGACTCAGGTCACAAAATGGTAAAAGGCCTAGAAGCATCTTCTGTAACTATTGATTTCCTAAATGACACAGCAGCAGCAAATGTTCTTGCGACACTTCAGGCCGCATGGGGAACAAATGTAGCTGTAACATTGAAGCAGACTTCAGCAGCTACATCAGCAACAAATCCACTTTACACAATGACATGCCTGGTCAATGGCACAACCGATATTAACGGCGCAGTTGGCGATCTAGGCTCACAGTCAGTTACATGGAATGTATCTGGCACAGTAGTAATTACAACTTCCTAATAACAAACTAAGGGGCAAAGCATGGCAAAGTTAAAAGTAACAAGGGCAGATGGACAAGTTGGGGAATACCCAATCACTCCATTGGTGCAATATGGTTTTGAGATTTACGCTAAAAAGGGCTTTCACAAAGCGTTTATTGAGGATCAGAAGCAGAGCGATATCTTCTGGCTTGCTTGGGAATGTATCCGCCGTTCGGGTGAAACTGTTAAGCCATTCGGAGAGCAATTCATTGAAACCTTAACTTCGGTTGAGGTATTAGATGATGACCCTTTGGCTTAGGGCGCGACTCGATCACCTATCTGATTGCTAAATTAAGTGTCAGACTCGGGATCGCGCCACAACACATATTAGAACTAGATGAAGTGATGCTAAGGAACTTAATTAAAGTTCTACAGGATGATGCGAAGGAGATGAAAGATGCCAGCAACCGTCAGAGGCGGCGTTGAACTTCGCAAGGCACTTCGTAACTTTGCTCCAGACTTAGGCAAAGAAACACAAAAAGAAATTGCTAACGCCCTGAAGCCTATTGTAAAAGAAGCTAAAGGATTTGTCACAGAATCGCCTTTAAGTAATTGGGCTAGAGAAGGTGGCAAGTTTCCTATATTTAATGCTCAACTTGTCAAGCGCGGCATTGGGTATAAGACAACACCGTCCAAGCCTAATCGCAGAGGCTTTACATCATTGGCACAAATTCGCAACATGTCAGCAGCTGGTGCAATATATGAAACAGCAGGCCGCCGCGCTCCAGGTATTAAACCTTCATCACGTCCTAACTTTGCAGAGGCTATGGGTAATTTAGAAGGTTCTGGCAAAGATCGTGGTCGCCTAATCTTTCGTGCTTTTGAAAACGATTATGGCAATGCTACTAAGGCAGTTCTTAAAGCAATAGATAATGCAGGCAAGACTTTTAACGCCACAGTAGGGAAGCGATAATGGCAAATGTAGTCATAGATATTGCAACGCAATACACAGGCAACCCTGCTTTTAAGAAGGCAACTAACGATGCTCAGAAGCTAGAAAAGTCAGTTGCGAAATTAGGCAAGCAACTTGCCAGTGTATTTGCTGCATCTAAAGTTTTAGCATTTGGTAAAGCATCTGTTAAAGCATTTGCAGAAGATGAAAAGGCTGCTCGATCATTAGCATTAGCCTTAGCCAATACAGGCAATGCTTTTGCTGCTGTTGGTGTAGAAAATTTTATTGCAGACTTACAACGTGCTACAGGTGTTCTTGATGACAATCTTAGACCAGCCTTTAGAACCCTTCTAACAGCCACAGGAGACGTTAAAAAGTCACAAGATGGCTTAGCCCTAGCCCTAGATATAGCGGCAGGCACAGGCAAAGACTTAAGTGCTGTGTCTATGGCACTTGCAAAGGCTTATGGCGGTCAGACAACAGCACTTAGCCGTCTTGGTGCAGGGCTTGATAAAGCCACTCTTAAAACGGGTGACATGGATGTCATTCTTGGACAACTTACAGACAAGTTCAAAGGTCAAGCATTAGCTGCTGCCGAAGGTTACTCAGGATCAATAGCCAAACTAACTGTTGCTTCTCAAAATGCTAAAGAGATTATCGGCAAAGATTTGCTTGACTCAATGCAAATGATTGCAGGCAAAGATGGAATCGGTGGAGCAGCCACAGCAATGGAAGGCTTTGCTACTCAAATTGGTAATGCAATCTATGGCATAGGAGTTCTTACAGCCAAAATTAAGTCATTGCCTGGTGCTAACTTTATTGCAGATGTTCTTGCTGCTGGAACTCAATTTTCAGGCATTGGTTTACTTTCCAGATTTGGTAAATCACAAAAAGCAAAACCAGCACAATCTCCAGGCGAACGCAAGCAGATAGACAAAATCAATGCTGATGCTCTTAAAATTCAAAAGCAGCAAAATGATTTGAAAAAGATTGACAATGCTAATACATTAGAAAAACTAAAAATGACTGCCGGAGAAAAAGCCCTAGCAGAACTAAAGCGGATGTTTGATCTAACAGGCATTGAATTACAAGCAGCACTTAATGGCGTTCTTACAAAAGAAGAAGAAGCCAGAGTTAAAGGCCTTATTGCGATTAACAACTCTGATGGTGCTTTGGCTATTCAAGCCTTGTCTGCCTTAAATGCAGCAGCAGCCACAAATGCAATGACTAAAGCAATGGAAGCATCTCTTGCGCAATGGGGTAATTTCCAAACAATTATTGGTAATTCTTTTCAAGCTGCCGCCATATCAAATTCTTCAACAGCAGCAGTCATGGGCATGGACACATCGCAACCTTACACAATTAATCCAACTCCAACAATGAATTACGCCCCAGGTGATATTCCAGGTATATCAGGCACTAGAGGATTTAATTTTTCTGGGGCATCCGCACCAAGCGTAAACATTCAAATTAACCCAGCAGTAGCAGGACTCATCGATGTCATTCAAAACCAATCCGCATCAGGAATCTCACCAACTGTTAATCGTGTGAGCAGTTCGTATATCGCATGACTTATCCAATAACTGTCCAAGTCATTGTTGATTTTAGTGACGGTGCTACCTTTGGTTATCCCTTTACTATTGGCGATCCTGCTAATGGCATTCTTGGAACTGGCACTTTAGGCAGTTCTAGTTCATCATCATTGACGGTAGATGTATCAGATTTAGTAGGAAGAATATCTATTAGTGGCGGCTACAACCTTTTACAAGATCAGTTTGAAGCTGGTCAAGCCACAATTAGACTCTATGACCAAAACGGTGATTGGAATCCTGATAACACTTTAAGTCCTTATACTGGCAAACTATTGCCAAACCGTAAAGTGCGTGTGTCTGCCACCTATAACAGCAACTCATACTTCTTATTTAGCGGATATACATCTGCCTACAACTATACCTATCCAAAGGATCAAGAATTAGGTTATGTTGAGATTAAATGTACTGATGCTTTTAGATTATTTAACCTAGCCAATGTAACAACAGTTTCTGGTACTTCTGCTGGTCAGGCTACTGGCACTCGCATAGGCAATATCTTGAGCCAAATCTCATGGCCTGCAACAATGAGGACTTTAGATACTGGCGATTCCTTAGTCCAGGCTGATCCTGCTACTGCTCGAACATCCTTGCAGGCAATGAAGAATGCAGAGTTTAGCGAGCAGGGCGCATTCTTTATCTCACCAGAAGGTAACGCTATATTTAAGAGCCGCACTAATTTGCAGAAGATGGCTGGCGGCGCAGTAACTTATTTTGCCAATGATGGAACAGGAATTGGTTACTTTAATATAACCACAGCCTTAGATGACAAGCTAGTCATTAACCAGGCCAATATCACTATGATTGGTGGCACTACGCAAAGCGCAACAGATGCCACATCGATTGCCGCCTACTTTCCACACAGCATGAACCAGTCTAATTTAATTGTCCAGACCGATGCAGAAGCCTTAAACATCGCTAGGGCTTATGTGGCAACTCGCAAGGATACAACACTTAGAATTGACAACCTTACCCTTGACCTTTGTACCCCGAACTACAATGCTGGAATAACAGCAGCCCTCAGTCTGGATTACTTCAATGTGGTTAAGATTAAGAATGTCCAGCAAGGTACTACCTACATCGAGAAGACTTTAGAAGTAGTCGGTGTAGCCCATGAAATTACGCCAACAGACTGGCGTACTAGCTTCACCACAAGCGAGCCGATCATCGAGGCATTCATCATAGGAAACTCGACTTACGGTATAATCGACCAATCTATAATGACTTACTAGGAGAATACAATGGCAACAGGATTCCCAGCCATAACAGGAGATGTTCTGTCGGCTGCTATGTTTAACGGCTTAGTGGCATTTACAACCAATGCCCAGACAGGCACGACTTACACAACAGCATTGACTGATTCATATCAAGTGCTTATTACTCAAAGTAACGCTTCTGCTAACGCAATCAAAATTCCAACTAACGCATCTGTAGCACACCCAATTGGAACTGTGATTACAGTTCTTAACATTGGCGCAGGACTTTGCACGATCTCAGCAGTCTCATCTGGAACTACAACTATTCTTTCAGCAGGAGCTGCGCCTGCTTCTCCAACCATTGCACAATACAAGTCAGCAGCTTGCATTAAAACAGGCACAGACGCTTGGTATGTAGTCGGAGCAATCGGATAATGATTGGTAACTTAGTCTGTTCTCTTAATGCAACACCTGCTGCGGTTGCGCCATCAACAATTGATTACTTAGTTGTAGCAGGCGGTGGTGGTGGTGGATCGTGGTACTACGCAGGTGGAGCTGGAGCAGGTGGGTTGCGATCAACTGTAGCCAATACAGGTGGCGGTGGTGGTTTGGAGTCAGCTTTAGCTGTTAGCCCAGCAACTAATTACACAGTAACAGTAGGCGCAGGCGGAGCAGGATCAACTACTTATTCAGGAGATCAAGCAGGAACTAACGGCAGTAATAGCGTTCTTTCAACAGTTACATCCACAGGCGGTGGTGGTGGCGGCGGAACTGGAAGTGCAGCAGGTTCAAATGGTAAAAACGGCGGTTCGGGCGGTGGTGCTGGTGGTACTTCAGGTAGCGGTGCAGGTAATTTAATCAATACTGCTGGAACTGCTACAAGCGGTCAAGGTTACGCAGGCGGCAGGGGATGGCAATCATCAACTTCTGGAACGGGCGGCGGTGGTTCTGGTGGTGGCGCAGGTGCTGCTGGTCAGAATGGTGCTAACGCCTTTGGCGGTACTGGTGGTTCTGGAGTTACTAACGGAATTAACGGAACTACAACTTATTACGGCGGTGGTGGTGGCGGTTCAGGCTACATAGGTACTGCTGGCGCAGGTGGAGCAGGTGGTGGCGGTTCAGCCACAGTATTAGGTTCAGGTGGTGCAGGAACAGCCAACACAGGCGGTGGTGGCGCAGGCGGTTCATCTGCAACTGGTTCTGGTGGTAATGGTGGATCAGGAATTGTAATCATTGCTTACCCAGATACATTCAAAGCTTTAACAATTGGTAGCGGTTTAACTTACACAGAACCAACACGCGCTGGCTATCGTGTCTATCAATTCACAGCAGGCACAGGATTGGTGAACTGGTAATGGCACACTACGCATTCTTAAAAGATAACATCGTCACAGAAGTTATCAAAGGCATTGAAGAAACAGAACTAATTGAAGGACTTGATCCTGAAACTTGGTATGCAAACTTTCGTGGCCAAGTGTGCAAGCGCACTTCTTACAATGGCAACATCCGTAAGAATTATGCAGGCGTAGGTTATATGTTCGATGATGAACTCGATGCTTTTATTCCAATCAAGTGTCACGATGAAGCAATCCTTAATGAACAGACTTGTTTATGGGAATGTTCTAATCCTTCTCATGTGGTGATTATTTATGAAGCCCCTGCTTTGTAAGGCTGGACAACAGCTTCGTGAACAGATCGATGATTCGTTCCCGGATAGAGATCGTAAGAGCGATGGTTGGATAGGCGATGCCGCTCACGCCAGTCGTCCAAGTGACCACAATCCCGATCCGATTAACGGCTACGTCAGGGCTATTGATGTGGATAAGGATCTCGACACACGCCCCAGCACAGGTGCTTATCTTGCCGACCAAATACGCTCATGCGCCAAGTCAGGTGAGAAGAGAATTAGTTACGTCATCTATGCAGGCAAAATCGCTTCCGCTAAAAAATCTTGGAGTTGGCGTTCTTATGATGGGATTAACCGCCACGATCATCACATCCATATTTCATTCACTAAAGAAGGCGATCAGAATGGTCGTTGGTTCGACATCCCAATGTTAGGAGCAAACAAATGAAAGACCTTAAAACAGCAGCAGGCTCATGGGCTAGAGCATTTTTAGTAGCAGTTCTCTCATTAGCAGCAGCTGGTGTAACAGAGCCAAAGGCGTTAATCGCTGCTGGACTTTCATCCTGTCTGCCTCCGATAATTCGTTGGTTAAATCCTAACGACTTAGGTTTAGGCATTCAGAAATAATGACTGCCCTTAACTGGGCGGCTCTCGCAGTTGCAATTATTTCAATTGTTACTGGCTTTGTGGGATCAATCCGCTGGCTAGTAAAGCATTATTTAAATGAACTAAAACCTAACGGTGGCAGTTCTATGAATGACAGACTGAATCGACTTGAAGGGCGTGTCGAAACAATCATTTCCTTATTGGAGAGGTGACACTTATCTCATGGCAAGAAAAGCAACTAAGAAGCTTGTGGATGAAGGTTATTCCAAGTTAGATGCGTGGGCTATTGGCGTACATGAAATGTATCGCTCCTTGCGTAGAGCAGGCTTTGATGTTGATTTGGCACTTGCCATAATTGTAGAGAAACAGGCTTATCCTGAATGGATACTTCCATCGCCTATCAACCCAAATATCCCAGAGCCAGACTGGTATGACGATGAGGATGAATGAAAAGAACAATAGTCGTTCCAGACTTACAAGTTCCCTATCACGATCCAGTAGCAGTACACAATGTTGCAAGTTTTATTAAGGCGTTTCGGCCAGATTCTGTCGTTACACTTGGAGATGAAATTGATCTCCCACAAATCTCTAGATGGACAGAGAACACACCAGGCTGGTACGAGCAGACACTAGCTGCTGATAGAGATGAAGCAGTCGAGGTTCTTTGGTCATTAGTAGAGCATTCTAAAGAAGCTCACATGATCCGTAGCAATCACACAGACAGACTTTACAATGTAACGATGAAAAAGATTCCTGCATTTTTGGCATTGCCAGAGTTGCGCTTTGAAAAGTTTATGAAACTCGATGAACTAGGAATTACCTACCATAAAAAGCCTTACTCCATAGCAAAGGGCATTGTGGCAGTTCATGGCGATGAAGGAAGCGTAAAGCCTACACCTGGTCTTACAGCCCTTGATGCGGCTCGTAGGCAGGGCATTAGCGTTATATGTGGTCACACTCATAGGGCAGGACAATCGGCCTTCACAGAGGCTTCAGGGGGTCGCATAGGCCGTATCTTGCGTGGATGGGAAGCAGGTCATCTCATGGATGTCAGGCAGGCTCATTACACTAAAGGCACGATGAACTGGCAGCAAGCCTTCATCATCATCGAGGAGATTGGCACAAATGTGCAGGTCAGCATCATTAACTTAGAAAAGGACGGCACATTCATTGTCTCAGGCAAGCGTTATGGACGATCTAGATAACTCAGAATTGTTACCATTTCGTTATACAAATCTCCCAAATAAATCACAGTAGCTGTGTCACACTCTTCTGGTAAGCAAGGGCTGCTTACAAGAAAGGGCAATAATGATTTGGATACAAGCACTAGGAATCATTGGGGTCATGTTCGCTACTAGTTTTATCTGGTATTGGACTGGCCACAAAGATGGAGTACGAGAAGGTTATACACGCGGTCGCTCAATCTCTCGCCAAGAGTTTTGGAAAGAATAGATGAAAGCGACTAAGGCACTCATCGATGCAATCGACATCATGCAAGATCGTGGCCAGGTTTACGGTCATCCGAAAATTAACCAGGGTCGGATATCTGCAAGGCTATCCAATCTATTTGATTTCCCAATCACAGACGTACAAGCTGCACTTGCAATGGTCGAAGTCAAACTCGCCAGAATTCAAGAATCTCCAGGACACACAGATTCTTACATTGATGCAATAGCGTATCTGGCAATAGCAGTTCAATTACAAACAGAAGAGGACGAACTATATGTTTGATCTATCTAATTATGAAGATGTGAATTCTCGCATCAAACGTTTTCAAGCCGCTTATCCAGTAGGGAGAATAGTTACCGATGTCATTCAATTTAATGCTGAAAAGGGTTACGTCCTTGTATCGGCTCAGATTTATAGAGAGCATGAAGATACGTTGCCTTCTGCTGTCGATTACGCTTTTGGAGATGCAAGTACGTTTAATGCTTCGATGCGTAAGTTTTACGTTGAAGATACTGTCAC
>Ga0209596_1002531_pt1 | contig 15094 bp, 13 predicted proteins | sample M_130807_MF_Meta_FD_187314 | JGI IMG/M metagenome (GOLD analysis project Ga0209596, IMG submission 187314) | Freshwater microbial communities from Lake Montjoie, Canada to study carbon cycling - M_130807_MF_MetaG (SPAdes) (version 2) | ecosystem: Environmental > Aquatic > Freshwater > Lake... | reverse complement strand
GCCCTACGGGCTCCTTCCAGAGGGCCGTTTTCGCGCCAAAACCCCACCGCCTCCGGTGTCACGAGTTATGAGGCAACGTATCGCTCCTTTTTTACTCCACGGTGTCATTTTGACTTGAGGCAACACGAGCTGGAGGAGATGGCCAAATGGCTTTCGTGCGGCGACCTCAGTCCGGGTCAGTTCCGTACGCTTTTGAACACGCTCGAAAAGAAGAAGCTTGAGCGCTTCGGCATGAAATTGAGCAGCAATGTTTCAATTGACGGAGTCGTGCATTTCACTCTGCGGTTTGTGGAGGCCGATGAGCTTTGTGCGAGCATGGATGTGGACCCGGTCACCGGGAAGCTCTCCACCCAGCTCGCCTGCGGGTGATCACGCAATGACCGAAACATTTCCAATCCAGTTCATCGGGGGCAGCCAGGACGGAGCGATTGTGGAAGGCGCGGTTGCGCCAGATTTTTGCGACCTGACTGTTGCCGACGGCGTGAGGGAGATTTACGAACGGCAGAACAGCGAACCTCCTTTCGTTTACGTGCAGATCGGGTATGCTGAAACCGAGCCTTGGAGGTGAACATGAACGCACATCCACCACAGCGAAGAACGGGCATCGAATGGAATCACGCGATCCGGTCGTTAAAAAGGGGCATGTTCGGATGCGCTTTCGTCTTTGCGTTCATCGCGCTGATTGCCGGTGTGATGGGGTTCGCGGACATCCCTCACGCGACGGTTGCGGTGGCAAAAATCGCGTTCTTCATCTGCGTGGTCATGTTCGCGCTCATGCTGACCTTCGGGATCATCATCAGGAACGATTCAAATCGAAGATGAGGTGGTCGGCAGATGAAAGAGTCTGCCAGCCGTGCGACGGGCAGACTCAGGGTGCGAAGCGGCCGGGTATCCGCGCCGACCGAACCCAAAAACCGCGACGCTCAATTTTGACCGGCTCTGGATTTTTATCCGGCGAGCACGATCATGGCCCTGCTGAGAGCGGGCAAAATCGCTCGCGCGTGAACATCGGCGACTCCGGCGGATTTCGGAGGACGGTCGCCGCGCGAAATTCCGCATTTTTTTGCGTGTCGCAAATTCGATTTTTGCACGGGAACTGCGGAAAGACGGGAGTGAGCTGGAAAGGTGTCCCGGCGCAGTGTGCGGCTTTGGTTCCGCTTGCCAAGTTCCGGCCCGCAATCCATCTCTCAGCGTTCCATGTCCAGCCAGTACGGTCACAGTTTCCGCATCTCCACCTTCGGCGAATCGCACGGTGGCGCGGTCGGCGTGACGGTGGATGGCTGCCCGCCGCGGATCGAAATTTCCGAGGAGGAAATCCAGCGCGATCTGGATCGCCGCAGGCCGGGGCAGAGTGAAATCGTCACGCCGCGTGCGGAGGAGGATCAGTGCAAGATTTTGAGCGGCGTCTTCGAGGGGAAGACCATTGGCACTCCGATCGCGGTCGTCGTTTTTAACAAGGACGCGCGGCCTGAATCCTACACGGAGATGGAGACGACGTTCCGACCGTCGCATGCGGACTACACGTATCAGGCGAAGTTTGGCTTCCGGAACTGGCAGGGCGGGGGACGCGCCTCGGCACGCGAGACGATAGGGCGCGTGGCTGCGGCGGCCATCGCGAAGAAGGTGCTCGTGCAGTTTGCGCCCGCGTTGGAGATCGTCGCGTATGTGAAGTCGGTGCATTCGCTCGTGGCCGATGTGGATCCTGAGACCGTGAAGCTCGCAGACGTGGAGGCGAACATCGTGCGGTGTCCCGATCCTGCGATGGCGGTGAAGATGATCGAATTCATCAAGCAGGTGCGCAGCGAGGGCGACAGCGTCGGCGGCGTGATCGAATGTGCGATCCGCGGTGTGCCGCCGGGCTGGGGCGAGCCGGTGTTTGACAAACTCGAAGCAGAACTCGCGAAGGCGATGCTCTCGCTTCCGGCGACGAAAGGCTTCGAGATCGGCAGCGGCTTTGCGGGCACTTTGCAGAAGGGCAGCGAGCACAACGACGCCTTCGAAATGCGCGGCGGCACGGTGCGCACGCGCTCGAACCGCAGCGGCGGAATCCAGGGCGGCATCAGCAATGGCGAGACGATTTTTTTCCGCACCGCGTTCAAGCCGACGGCGACGATCTTCCAGGCGCAGGACACCGTGAACGTCTCGGGCGAGGCCGCCGTGCTGAAGGCGCGCGGACGCCACGATCCCTGCGTGCTTCCCCGCGCGGTGCCGATGGTCGAGGCGATGGCCGCGCTCGTGCTTTGCGATCACGCATTGCGCCACCGCGGGCAATGCGGCACCCTCTGAGCCGAGATGGACGTCAGCGCAGATTTTCTCAAGACAGCGTACTACTGTGTGTCGGCGATCGGCGTCGCCGCGCTCGGCTGGAGCGGCTGGAAGCAGGGCATCGCGCGGCAGCTCATGACGCTCGCGGCAATCGGGTGCGCGTACGCCGCGGCCTACTACGGCGCATCGAGTGCCGCGCCCGTCTTTGCGTTCCTGAAATATCCGCCGCAGATCATAAAAATCATCGCCGGTGCGGCGGTCGGGCTCGCGACATTTCTCGGCGTCCACGGCTTGCGGCGCTGGCTGTTCAAGCGGACCGCGGATCAGCCGAAGGTCAGCGTGCGGCTGAGCTACGGGATTCTCGGCGCGATTCTGGGCGTCGCGTTTGGATCGCTCCTTTTCCTAATCACGACCGGGCTTGTGCGCGCGGTCGGCACGGTCGCGAAGTCGCGGATGGAGGATCACGAGGAGGAGAAGCATCTCCCAAATTCCGAGCCTCCGCCGGATCCCGGGCCGCTCGTGCGGAATTTTGCAAAGCTCAACACCGCGCTCGACGAGGGGACTTCCGGAAAATTTCTCAAGCGCTACGATGCGGCTCCGGGGACGCATGTGTTCCTGACCATCGCGAAGATCGGCATCATGGCATCGCGTCCCGAGGCGGTGGACCGTTTCCTCCTGTATCCCGGTGTCGCGAAGCTCGCGCAACACCCGAAGCTGGTCGCGGTGAAAGATGACCCCGAGGTCTTGAAGCTGCTCGAAAGCCGCAGCTTTGTGAAGCTGCTACGGCACGGGAAGGTTCTCGCCCTTGCGAGCGACCCGGATTTCAAGGCGGCGATGGAGAAGATGGAGTTTGAGAAGGCGCTCGACTACGCGCTGGAGAAGCCGAAGCCCAAGGCGTCAGCGGACCCCGCGGAGCTGCCGCGTGAAGCGCTTGTGACGCCTCCGCCCGCCGGCGCACCGTAGTTTTTTTCACCCATGCCCCGCTACATTCCCACCATCGGACTCGAGGTCCATGTCCAGCTCAAGACGCGCAGCAAGATGTTCTGCGGCTGCCCGGTCGGCTACGGCGCGCAGCCGAATTCGCAGGTCTGCCCCGTGTGCCTCGGCTACCCAGGCGCACTGCCGGTGATGAATGGCGAGGCGCTGAAAATGACGGCGCTCGCGGGCCTCATGCTCGGCTGCGACATCGCGCCGAAGTGCAAATTTGACCGGAAGAATTATTTCTACCCGGACATGCCGAAGAACTACCAGATCACGCAGTTCGACCTGCCCATCTGCATCGGCGGCGGCGTGCCGCTGCACGAGTTCGCGTATCCGAAGGACGTGCAGAAGAGCATCGCAAACCCCGGCAAGGTCGTGAAGCTCACGCGCATCCATCTCGAGGAAGACGTGGCGAAATCCACGCACTTTGAGTCGAACAGCGGCATTGATTTCAACCGTGCCGGCACGCCGCTCATGGAGATCGTGAGCGAGCCGGACATTGAGACGCCCGAGGAGGCATTCGCGTATCTCACGAGCCTCCAGCAAATCCTCCGCACGCCGGACAAATTTAACCGCATTTTGAGTGATGCTGACATGGAAAAGGGCCAGCTCCGCTGCGACTGCAACGTTTCCGTGCGACCCGAGGGACAGACGGAACTCGGTGTGAAAATTGAAATCAAAAACATGAACTCGATCTCCGCTGTGCGCCGCGCGGTGGGCTACGAGATCGAACGCCAGATCGCCGCTTGCGAGCGTGGCGAGAAGCTCGTGCAGAGCACGCGTGGATGGGATGACGACGCAGGGCAGACGCGCCACCAGCGCACGAAGGAAAGCTCGCACGACTACCGCTACTTTCCCGATCCCGACCTGCTGCCTGTGGACACGACGGTCTTCATGGACGAGGTGCGCGCGAAGCTCCCCGAACTGCCGAGCAAGAAGCGCGACCGTTTTCTCAGCATGGGTGTGACGGCCTATGATGCGAGCGTAATGGTAGGCCTAATCCCCGTCGCCGAGTATTTTGACACCAAGGCGAAAGACTCGAAGAAACCGAAGAATCTCGCGAATTGGATCATCAACGATTTGCTCAGCGCACTCGCGGATGCGGGGAAGACGATCACAGACTGCCCGATCAGCGCGCACGCGCTCGATGAACTCGTGAACCTCATTGACGACGGCAAGATCAGCTCGAAGCAGGGCAAGGAAGTTTTCGCCGAGATGTTCGCGAGCGGAAAACCCGCCGCGCAGATCGTGAAGGAGCGCGGGTTGGAGCAGGTGAGCGACACCGGCGCGATCGAGGCGCTGTGCAAACAGGTGATGGACGCAAACCCGAAGGCCGTCGGTGAATACAAGGCGGGCAAACTCGGCAGCATCAATTTCCTCAAGGGTCAGGTGTTAAAAATTTCGCAGGGCAAGGCCAACCCGCAGGTCGTGAACGATCTCCTCGCGAAGCTGCTCGGGTGACTTTTCCGACGAAGCGCATGTCCCTCCCACCACGCATTCTCGCCGCAGCCGCGATCCTGTGTGTGCTCACCATCTCCGCGGATGCCGCGCCGAAGGCGACGAAGCCCGCGGTGCCTGCGGTTCCCGCCGAGCAATCGGGCAGGAAGAAGCCCGCGGGCGGGCTGATTGATTCCAATCTGAACGGGATCGAGATGACGTTCCTCTCAAAGGCGATCGAACTCGGGCGGACGTTCCGCTATCTCGCGAGCCAGGTGCCGCGCACGGCGAATCCGGACATGCGCAATTTCGGCGAGGAACTCGTGAAGACGCTCGCCGCGCAGGGCGCAGTGCTGAGGACCGTCGCGGAGATGCGGAAAATCAAAGTGCCCGAGGAACTGGACGCGCCCGCGCACCGCCTCGCGGAGAAGCTCGGAAAAATCGAGGGTGTGAAATTGCAAAAGATGCTCCTCGATTCTTTCCGCGAAGCCGACCGGCTCGCCATCGCGACCTATGAACTCGGCGCGAAATCGGAGGACCCGACGATCCGCAATCTTGCCGAGCAGACGCTTCCTCAATTCCGCGAGCACCTCGCGCTGGTCGAGACGATGACCGGCATCCGGCCCGCGGGGCGTCCTGCATTCCGAGCGGAAGTGCGGACGCCTGCGGAGCCAGCGCCAAAGTAGGCGCTGTGCTTTGGCATGCCGTGTTTTCCCATCCACCGCGCGGGAGATCTTTTTTCCGGGAACCGTGTCATCACGCTTCTCCGAAACGAGCCGACGCCTGAATGAGCAGGACGGCGTGCATCGGGTAGCGCGGGACGCCCGCGCTACCCAAGACTCGCCGTCCTGCTCCTTGCGCTTCGCACCGCACCTCATTCTCGCAATTTGACCGTGTAAATCGTTGTCAGCAGCAGCGGTTCGGCGAGCGAAACTGCCGCTCGGTCGCGCTGAGGAAGACGTTGCGCCGCGCCTTCGCGGGATCCTTCGCGCACTCGCACGCCTGCGCTGCGCGCTCGCGATCGATCGCGGCTTCGCCGCTGAGTTCCTTGAGCACCAGCGCGCCGATGGCGATGGCGCCCATCGCGCCGGCGGGATTCGCGGCGGCACGCTCGGCGGGGAGCCACACGGGTTCGGTCTCGCTGAGCTTCGGCTCGCGCGATCCGTCCAGGAGCCGCAGCCATTCGCGCACGCTGAGCAGGACGATGATCACGACGAGCGCGAGGAATGTGCCAGTCACGCCTGCGTTCAGATTCATGTTGGAGCGCTGCGCCTGCGCGCTCTTCACCGCGGCCTTCGCCTTTTTCAATGCGGCCTCGTCGGCTCCGGCAGCCAGCACTGCGGCCTCGGCCTTCGGGATGTCCTTCGCAGCGATGTCCGCCGCCTTCGCGAGAAATCCGATGCTCGGCTTTTCATGCCAGATTTTCTGCACCGCCGCCGTGCCGGTGACGGTGAGCAGCCAGCACAGCGGGAGCAGCGTGACGAGCGCGAGCGCGGGTTTTGCCGGATTTCTGCGCAGCCCCATTTTCAAAAGGATCGTCGTGCCGAGGCAGAGCGCGATGCTCGCGAGGAGCTGGTTTGCGATGCCGAAGATGGGCCAGAGGGCCTTGATGCCGCCATCCGGATCGCGCACGCCGCCGATGAGGAACCAGCCCCACAGCGCGACGACGAGCGCGCTGGCGACGATGCCCGCGAAGGTGTTCTTCACGTTGCCGAGCCAGCCGTTCACATTGCCAAGCGCGTCCTGCAGCATGTAGCGGCCGACGCGCGTGCCGGCGTCGAGCGTGGTCAAAATAAACAGCGCCTCGAACATGAGTGCGAAGTGATACCATCGGCCCAGCCAGTCGCCGCTGAAGAACGGTAGCCGCGCAAAGAGCTGCGCCATGCCGAGCGCGAGCGTGGATGCGCCGCCGGTGCGGCCGATGAGCGAGTCTTCCTTCACCTTGCTGGCAAGGTCGGTCATCTGCGCTTCGGTGACCGCATATTCGGGCCCGAATGCCGACGCCTTTGCCACGACTTCCGTGGGCGAGCCCTTCATGTTCACGCTCAGGTAAACGCCGGGCTCCAGCGTGCAGGCGGCGATGATTGCCATGATGGCGACGAGAGATTCGAGGCACATCGCGCCGTAGCCCACGGAGCGCGCGTGCCGCTCGCGGGCGATGATTTTTGGCGTCACGCCGCTGGAGATGAGAGTGTGGAATCCGCTGATGGCGCCGCACGCGATGGTGATGAAACAGAACGGAAACAGCTTGCCCGGCACCACCGGCCCGGAGCCGTCAATGAACGACGAGACCGCGGGCATCCGCAGTTCCGGCAGGAGGATCAGAGTCCCGATCGCGAGTGCGAAGATCGTGCCGAGCTTCATGAAGGTGCTGAGGTAGTCGCGCGGCGCGAGCAGCAGCCACACCGGGAGCACGCTGGCAGCGAAGCCGTAGATGATCACCGACCACGCGAGCGGCTCGGCGGCGATCTTGAAATACGGACGCAGCGTCGCGCTCTCCGCCACTAGCTGGCCGCCCCACACCGCGACGAGCAGCAGCGCCACGCCGATGACGGAGGCTTCGAGGACTTTCCCCACGCGCACCCAGCGCAGGTAGCCGCCCATGAGCATCGCGATCGGCACGGTCGCCGCGACCGTGAAGACACCCCAGGGCGAATCGGCGAGCGCGTTCACCACGACGAGGGCGAGCACGGCGAGCAGGATGATCATGATCGAGAGAATTGCGATGGTGCCCACGGCACCCGCGCCCTTGCTCAGTTCGTCCTTGAGCATCTGGCCGAGCGATCGCCCGTCGCGCCGCATCGAGGATGCGAGGATGATGAAATCCTGCACCGCACCGCCGAGCACCACGCCGATCAAAATCCACAGCGTCCCTGGCAGGTAGCCGAACTGCGCCGCAAGCACCGGCCCGACGAGCGGCCCCGGCCCGCTGATGGCCGCGAAGTGATGGCCGAAGACGATCCACTTGTTCGTCTTCACAAAGTCGCGGCCGTCCTCGTGGATTTCGCACGGCGTCGCGCGGCGGTCGTCGAGCGCGAGCACTTTTGCCGCGATCCATTTCGAGTAAAAGCGGTAGCCGATCGCGTAGGTGCAGAGCGCGGCGGCGAGGATGTAGCCGGAGTTCAGGGGTTCGCCGCGCTTGAATGCGATGGCCGCATACGCGCCTGCGCCGATCAGCGCGACGATGGACCAGATGACGAGGGAGAGTGCTTTTTTCACGGGCGGAATGGGGGCGGAGTCGGGTGTTTATCACCGAAGCCCGCGCGTGCGTGCCAGCATGTTCTTGCGAACCGGAAATCCGCTAGCGAATTTCGGGGTCGCCCTCGCTGCCGTGGCTGTCGGCGTAGCGCACGAGATCCATCCGGTGCCGCGCCCAGTGTTCGACCACGCGGTGTTTTTCACGGCGGGCGGCGGCGGATTCCGGATCGGCTGGAGGCTCCGCCATGTCTTGCGGTCGGCGAGCAGTTTTTCCCACGGGACGGTGTCGGACTTTGCGGGCTGGTCGCGCGGATCGGGCGCGCCCATCGCGATCCATCTTTCAAAGTCGGCGATGACGGCGTCGCTGAGCTTCGGGCGCTTCGACGGCATCTTCAGATTGGGATCGTCGTGGCGGATGGATTTCAGAAGCAGGCTTTTTCGGGATTGCCGGGGATGATCGTGTCGCCGGCGTCGCCGCCTTTCTTTCAGCCGTCGCGGAAGTCGAGACGCAGGCCGCCCTTCTGCTTTTTTGCGTCGTGGCACTCGTGGCATTCGCCTGCGAGGACGGGACGGATTTTCGTCTCAAAAAAAATCCGCCTGCTCCTGCGTGAGCGTGGTGGCCGCGAGTGCGGCGCTTCCGATGCCGACGAGAATGAGCGGTGTGCGCGGGAGGCGCATCGGTGGTTTCACGAATGAATCCGATGCGCGGGGAAATGAAGGGCGCTCCGCTGCTGCGGTCAGTAGCGCGGCACTTTGGCGTCCACTTCCACGGCCCACGTATCAATGCCGCCGGCGAGATTCGTCACGTCGGTGAAGCCCTGCTGGAGCAGCCATGCGGCGGCGCGCGCGGAACGTCCGCCGTGGTGGCACTGGATGAGGAGGGGTTGCGATTTTTCGGTGAGCTTTTCCAGCGCGATGGCGGGCCACTGCGAGAGCGGGAGGAGTTCCGCGCCGGGGATTTTTGCGACGTCCCATTCGTCCGGCTCGCGCACGTCCACGAGGCGCGGCGGATTTTTTCCGGCGAGCAATTTCGCCGCGTCGGTGACTGAGATTTCGGGGACGCCGCTGCTCACGGGGTGATGCTCACGGGGGTGCCGACGCTCACGCTGTTGAAGAACGCCTCGGCCATGAAGCCGGGCATGCGGATGCAGCCGTGCGACGCAGGATAGCCGGGCAGGAAGCCTTCGTGCATGCCCACGCCGCCGCTCACGCGCATGAAAAATGGCATCTTCGCGCCGTCGTATTTTGCGCCCTTCGGCATCGGGTCTTTGTTGCGGTCGATGTCCTTTTTGATCACCTCGCCGCTGGCCGCGCTCACGTAGTCGCCGAAGCGGGATGAGACGTGGTCCTTGTCCTTCTGCTGGATCTTGAAACTGCCCGACGGCGTACCAAAGCCCTCGCGCCCGGTGGAGAGGATCGAGATGCCGACGAGTTGTTCGGCCTTGTAAAAATACGCCTTTTGTTCGCTGATCTTGATGGCGATGCGCGGCGATCCGGTCGCGTTATTGCCATCCCAGTACGACACGTTGTCGAAGTTCATGCGCTTGTCCTCACCGGCGCTGCGGCCGCTCGCGACGCGGCGTCCGCCGAGATAGACGGTGTCGCTGCTCAGTCGGGGATCGGTGGCGCATCCCGCGAGCAGCGTGGTGATTGCGATGGCGAAAGCGGTGGATTTCATGCGGACGGGGCGCGGGGGATATAGGGAGGAAGGGCGGGGCGTCAAGTGTGCGTGCACGGGGGTGGGTGTCCTCGTTTGGTGTTTCGAGTTTGGCGTTGGGTGTTTGACGTTTGGCCCGCCGCAGGAGCGATTTGGATTTGAGAACGCGTCGTGACTTGGCGAAGCCGCTGCGCGGGGCCGAACATCAAACGCTAAACGACAAACTCCAAACATCAAAGGAGGACAAGATGTCCGGGATTGCCGCGGAGCTTGCGCGGGCGGGCGGGGGACGCTTCATTCGCCGCCCTATGTCCAATTCGCTCTGGGGAAAATTTCAGCAGTCTTATATCGCAGATGAGGAACTCGGCGTGTCGCTGGATGTGAGCCGGATGCGGTTCGACGATGCGTGGCTCGCCGGCATGGAGCCCGCGGCGCAGAAGGCGTTCGCGGCGATGGCGGAGCTGGAAAAGGGCGCGGTCGCGAATCCGGACGAGAAGCGGATGGTCGGCCATTACTGGCTGCGCACGCCGGAGATCGCGCCGGATGATGTGCTGCGCGAGGAAATCGTGACGTGCTATGCGAACATCAAGGAGTTCGCGATGAGGACGCATCAGGGCGGGGATTTTTCCGACGTGCTCGTGGTGGGCATCGGCGGCTCGGCGCTCGGGCCGCAGTTCGTCGCGGATGCGCTCGGGACTTCGGAGGACCGGATGCGGCTGCACTTTTTCGACAACACGGATCCGGACGGCATTGACCGCACGCTCAAGACGCTGGAGCACCGGATGGATCACACGCTGGTCATCACCATTTCCAAAAGCGGCGGCACGCCGGAGACGCGGAACGGAATGCTGGAGGCCGAGGCCGCGTACAAAAAGGCGGGGATTGATTTTGCATCGCACGCGGCAGCGGTGACGGGCGTCGGTTCGCCGCTCGACAAATATGCGACGGAGAAAAAATGGATCGCGCGTTTTCCGATGTGGGACTGGGTGGGCGGGCGCACTTCGGTGATGAGTGCGGTGGGCCTGCTGCCGCTCGCGCTGCAAGGTCTGGAGATCGGCGGCATCCTCGAAGGCGCTTCGCTGATGGACGAGTGGACGCGCGCGACGGAGACGCGGAAGAATCCCGCGATGATGCTCGCGCTGAGCTGGCATTTCGCAGGCGGCGGGCGTGGTGCGAAGGACATGGTCGTGCTGCCATACAAGGATCGGCTCGCGCTATTTTCAAAATATCTCCAGCAGCTCGTGATGGAGAGCCTCGGCAAGAAGCTCGATCTCGACGGCAAGGAAGTGAGCCAGGGCATCGCGGTGTACGGCAACAAGGGCTCGACGGATCAGCACGCTTACGTGCAGCAGCTTCGGGACGGTGTGAATAATTTTTTCGCGACATTCATCGAGGTGCGCCAGGCGCGCAGTGCGCCTGGCATCGAGGTGGAGCCGGGGATCACGGCGGGCGATTATTTGCAGGGCTTCCTGCGCGGGACGCGACAGGCGCTGTTCGAGAGCGGACGCGACAGCGTGACCTTGAGCATCCCGGAAGTGACGCCGCAGACCGTCGGCGCGATCATCGCGCTCTATGATCGCGCGGTCGGCTTCTACGCGTCGCTTGTGAACATCAACGCGTATCACCAGCCGGGCGTGGAGGCTGGCAAGAAGGCCGCGGCAGTGGTGCTCGCGCTCCAGCTCAAGGTGCGCGCGTCGCTGAGCAAGGAGCCGCGGACCGCGGAGCAGATTGCGCAGGCACTCGGCGCGGAACCGGAGGCTGTTTTCCACGCGCTCACGCATCTCGCGGCGAATGACGCGCAGGTCCGCGGAACGGCGGGCGCGCCGTCGCAGCGGACGTTCTCGCTCGCCACGCAGGCATAGCACGCGCCTATTTTGCAAAAGCCGATGCGACGTTTTGCGAAGGTGCTCGCGGAGATCGAGTCCCGCCTGAATGCGGACGGGCCGGCCTCGTTCGAGGCGCGCATGGCCGCGTACCGGAAGGCGCTCGCCGTCGAGGAAAAGTGGCTCGAGCTCCGGCACCGGAGCATGACCGGCGGGATCGAGTTCGGCCGCCTGCGCGCGGATACGATTGATGATTTCATCTGCCACCTCATGACCACTGCGGTCGCGCGCCTCCGCGCGCAGGGGATCAAGCCGCCGAAGCTTACGCTGATGGCGATCGGCGGCTACGGGCGGCGCGAGCTGAATCCGAAGAGCGACATTGATATCGGCTTCCTCCACGCGGGTCGCCTGAAGCTGCCGGAGGGCGTCGAGGCCGTGGTGACGGATGTGCTGAACATGCTTTTTGCGTGCGATTTCACGCCGGGCCATTCGACGAGGAACCTCAGCGAGACGCTCGCAGAGGCGAAGAAGGAGATGCAGTCGAAGACCGCAATGCTCGAGGCGCGGCACCTGTGGGGCGACAAGGAGCTGTTTGGTGATTTTCAAAAGAGGTTTTTGAAATCATGCGTGGACGGGCACACGGAGGACTACCTCGCCGCGCGCGTCGCGGACCAGACTTCACGCCACTCGAAATACGGGAGCACCGTTTACATGCAGGAGCCGAACATCAAGAACGGCTGCGGCGGCCTGCGCGATTTCCAGAACCTGCTCTGGATGGCGTATTTCAAATACCGCGTGCGCACGACGGGCGAGCTGGTGAAGAAAAAATATCTGAACGAGTCCGAGCAACGCGAACTGGATCGCGCCTACGATTTTATTTTCCGCCTCCGCACCGAGCTGCACTCGCTCACCGGGCGGCATGTGGACGTGATCCTGATGGGCAACCAGAAGGATCTCGCGGACCGGCTCGGGTACAAGGCGAAATTCCCCGACGTGCTGCTCCGCACGGAGGCGCTCATGCGGGACTACTACCGGCACGCGCGCGCGATCTACGAGCTCACCGAGCTGGTCTCCGAGCGTCTCGCGCTGCCGACGGTGGAGGAAAAAAAACCGGGCGGATTTTTCCGGTTCATCCCGTTTGTGCGGAGGACGAAAACGAAACGCGAGGAGTTCGACGGCTTCATCGCGAGCGGCGGACGCATCGGCTACCGCGACCGGCAGATTTTCAAGGAGGACAGCGCGCGCATGATGCGGCTTTTCCAGCATCTGCAGTTGCGCGGCCTGCGGATCAGCCCGGAGCTGCGGCAGCTCGTGCGGCGGCGGCTGAAGTATGTGGACAACACCTTCCGCTACCGGAAGGTGAACCGAGAGGTCTTCGCGAGCATCCTGCGGCACAAGGGCCAGGTCGGGCACATCCTGCACGCGATGCACCGGGTGGATTTCCTCGGGCGTTGGATGCCGGAATTTGGAAATCTCACGGCGCTCGTGCAGCACGAATATTTCCACCGCTACACGGTGGACGAGCACACGCTCGTCTGCGTGGAGAAGCTCGACAGCCTGCTCGACACCGAGGAGCCGCGGCACCAGGGCTACCGTGAACTTTTCCAAAAGCTCGAAGACCCGTACGTTCTCTATCTCTCGATCCTCCTGCACGACACGGGCAAGGCGGCGAACAGCCGCCACCACGCGATCGAGAGCACGATCAACTCGCAGAAAGTCGCGCGCCGCCTCCAGCTCACGCCTGCGCAGAGGAAGCTGCTGATTTTCCTCGTGGACAACCACGACCTCATGTCGCGCACCGCGAGGCAGCGCGACCTTTCCGATCCGGCGACGATCGAGTCCTTCGCCGCGGTCGTCGGGCACCAGGAAAATCTCGACGCGCTCATGCTGCTCACCGCCGCGGACGGGATGGGCGTGGGCGACGAGAAAATCTGGAACGGCTGGACGGAGTCGCTCTCATGGCAACTCTACCGCGAGGCTTCGCGCTGCCTCGCGGACAGCGAAGGGTTCCGCAAATTGCGCCATGTCGAGCGGCAGGAACTCAGGGCCGTGGTCACTGAAAAATTGCCGGGCGATTTCGAGCTGGAGATCGAGGCGCACTTTGCGTCGCTGCCCGAGCGGTATTTCCAGACGCACAAGCCGGAGGAGATCGTGGGGCACCTGAAGCTCGTGCGCGAATTTCTCGAAAAGCATTTCGAGGGCGAGGCCGGGACGCTCGAGCCCGTCGTGCGATGGGTCCCGCATCCGAATGCCGGCCACAGCGAACTTTGGGTCTGCACCTGGGATCGCCACCAGCTCCTCGCGCGCATCTCCGGCGCACTCGCGGCGAATGAACTGAGCATCCTGAGTGCGGATATTTTCACTCGGCACGACGGGCTCGTGCTGGACATCTTCCGCGTGACGACGACGCGCTTCCAAGCAGTCGAGGACGTTCGCGACATGCAGCGCCTCGGCAAGCTGCTGAACGAGGCGCTCATGGTGGAGAGCTACGACTTCGCGCCGCTGCTCGCGAAGCGTCTGCGCCGCGCGCAGTCGTGGGAGCGCACGCTCGAATTCCCCGTGCGCATCACGATCAACCCGGACATCAATCCAAAGTACACCGTCGTGGACATCGCCGCGCCCGATCGCATCGGCCTGCTCTATGAAGTCCTCCGCGCGGTGAGCGATGCGAAATTTCTCATCGCCGCCGCGCGCATCACCACGGAAAAAGGCGCGGCCATTGACAGCCTCTACATCACCGACCTCCACGGCGAACGTGTGAACTCTGCGTGGCAGATTCACGAACTGAACACCGCGCTGCGCAGGGTGACCGAGCACCGGCCCGTCACCTCGTGATTCTTTTTTTCCAGAATTCCGCCCGCCGCTTGACGCCATCCGCAATGCCCCGTATCTCCGCCGCCTGCCTCGCGTGAACCACCACAAACCGAAACACGAGTGCGGCGTCTTCGCCGTGTTCGGTCACCCAAACGCGGCGGAGCTGACCTACTACGGTCTCTTCGCCCTCCAACACCGCGGTCAGGAGAGCGCGGGCATCGTCACCGCCGGGGAATCCGGCTCGCAGTTCACCCGGCATGTGGACATGGGCCTCGTGTCGCAGGTCTTCAAGGGGCGCGATCTCGTGCGGCTACAGGGCACGCGTGCCATCGGCCACGTGCGCTACTCGACCACCGGCAGCAGCACGATCACGAATGCGCAGCCGCTCATGGTGGACTGCGCGCGCGGCCAGATCGCCATCGGGCACAATGGCAACCTCGTGAACGCGCACCTGCTCCGCGCCGAACTCGAAGCGAAGGGCTCCATTTTTCAGACGACGGTGGACAGCGAGATCATCCTCCACCTCCTCGCACAGCCGACCGAGGGCAACGTCCTCGCCGCGCTCCGCCGCATCCAGGGCGCGTTCTCGCTCGTGATGATGACCGAGACGGAAATCATCGGCGTGCGCGACCCGCACGGTTTCCGCCCGCTCTCGCTCGGGAAGCTCAAGGAAGGCGGCTACGTGCTCACGAGCGAGACGTGCGCCTTCGACCTCATCGGCGCCGAGTTCATCCGCGACATCGATCCCGGCGAGGTCGTCATCATTGGGGAAAAGGGCATCCGTAGCGAACGTCCGTTTGACGACTCGCGCAGCGCGTTCTGCATGTTCGAGTATGTGTATTTTGCGCGGCCCGACTCGATCATCTCCGGCGTAAATGTCGCGCGCGTCCGCACGGAAATGGGACGCCAGCTCGCCATC